>Ga0193953_1000348_pt1 | contig 25801 bp, 14 predicted proteins | sample BB_4_MG_FD_140325 | JGI IMG/M metagenome (GOLD analysis project Ga0193953, IMG submission 140325) | Microbial mat bacterial communities from the Broadkill River, Lewes, Delaware, United States - BB_4_MG | ecosystem: Environmental > Aquatic > Freshwater > River > Microbial mats | place: USA...
TACACCGGGCATCACATCATCCGTACTCAACAAAGTACGGCCATAATCCATCAACTCTGAGACCGTTTTACCATCACGCGCCCCCTCCAGAATCGCCGCACTAATCAACGCAACTGACTCGGGGTAGTTCAACTTTAAACCACGCGCCATCCGCCGCTCAGCCAACAACGCCGCAGTAAACAGCAACAACTTATCTTTTTCACGCGGTGTGAGCTCCATCGCAACCAACGCCTCCCCATCAACCGTTTAAGATAAGGAGTAAAAGCAAGTTGCATACCAGAACATAAATATGGGGTTAAACAGCACTATCGCGGTGCTCAAAAAGGTTTTATAAAAGGCGTTGCACCGATAAAGGACATATAAACGCACTAAGATGAGGCGAGATATGATGTCATCGACTCATTAAATCGGAGTCGCCCTTACATTCATGTGTGTGTTTATGGAAAGCACCAACGCCAGCATGGCACACATACAATGCAGGTCGGTTCATCCCCGTGCTTACGGGGAACACTACATTGCCTGCAACATCCCCACCCTGACCTCCGGTTCATCCCCGTGCTTACGGGGAACACGTAGACATTAATTCTACACGGTCGATCCATAACGGTTCATCCCCGTGCTTACGGGGAACACAGCATAAGAAGCCTGCCTGTCCGCTGATCTGTCGGTTCATCCCCGTGCTTACGTGGAACACGTTATGCAATAAGGGTTCAGTAACTCTAGGTCGATTCCAATCTCAAATTTTATTACCACATTTTTTATATTCTATTTGTAGTATTTTACATGCAGGTGCGTCCTTTTTGTAGTACTATCTGAACAGTATTTTTCCAGTTCAACAGCCTGGAAAATTAGAATTTCTGACTTATACCGTTTGCGTTTCACTTCTAAACGCCCTTTGAATATGTATCGGCATTAAACCAGTGCAATTTGATATTTAATTGGTATTACAGGGGAAATGGAAGACCGAATTTCTGGAATATAAAATAAATATGCTGTAAATTGAATGGAGGTACCCGGTTATTAGCTTGTTTTTACTTATTGTAAATCATTATGATGTTTAATTTGATCATGAAATAGCATGGATAATTCTCATTCCCCTTTGCCATCACAGTCAATTTTAATTGAAAAGGATACGTCATTTTTCAAGGGTAATGCCACTGAATCTTCATTGGATGTTGATGCAAAAAGGGCTACAACCGAACGGTATTTTTGCGAGAACGATGCCTTGAATAAAATAGTTAACAAATTACTGAGTGATTTTAAACAGGTTGAAGCACAATACAACTTAATTACACATCGACTTTATGAACATCAACAGGAAGGCAAATTGACAAAAGGTTGGTTACTCAATGAAGTGTTTAATGCCTTAAATCAACTGAAGCAGACGGAGGAAGGAAAGCAGTTGCGTACATTTTGGCGAATCCTTCTTCATCCGGATCATTTTACGCAATTGATTGGCACGGAGGGGGGCCGGGAGTTGGATATTGCCAGCCAACTATCACAGGCCGATAAAAGTGAAATTTTTCGAATACTTCATGCAGCTGCCCGAAAAGTATTGGATAAAAACGGCACATTAGCGGATAAGTTGAGTCGGGAAATTGTGGCCAGAGATCAGTTGGAAATGAAGCAAACACGAGAGCTTATCACCACGATACGTCAGTTTTGTTTACAGCATGAAGCGCTCAAGGCTAAGAAGAAGGTGTATATGGTATTGGAAGGAGCACCGGCTATTTACCTTCCCCTGGATCGTAAATTGGCTAAAAGACGAGAGAAACAAGGCTTCTCGGTCAATCTCCAACAAACTGAGTTAGCATTGGAAGATTTGAGAGAATTGGCATTTATCACCACTAAAGACGTGATTGATAAGTCTGTTTTATTAAGAAATGTGAGGGAGGTGATGGGGAATAATTCGGAAATCACCTTAAAAGAGGTCGTTGATGCCAAAACGATCACCAGCGGATTATCTGAGTTGTTGGGATATGTAAACCTTCTTACTGGTTGGGACAAGCATCGTGTGAACACACAGGTCGTTGAATCCATCTTGTTTGATATGGAAAATCAGAAATACCTGGAATTGCCACAAATAGTATTCGCTAAATAATTAGATATGGAACATCTAAATGAGAGGGTGGCTCCTTATGCCAGTTCTGTCACCAGATTATTGCAGGGAGCTGTATTTGATGATCAGCGGGAGTTATGGGAACAGTTATTGGAGTATCAAGTTGAAATAAAAAACTATTTCGAGAAAATTGGCTTACTCCTCATTATCGATCGGCGTGATGGCTATGCGTATTTGAAGCAGATGGAAATTGATGAGAAGGGGACCACCTTGGGACTAATGCGTCGGATGCCATTGACCTATGAGTTAACCTTGGTTTGTGTATTTTTGCGCGAATGGTTAATGGAGTTTGAGCAAGACGAATTACAACAATCCCGGTTGATTATTTCACCCGCAACGTTTAGAGACCGGTTACGCTTACTATTTAATGAGCACGTCCATGATTGGAAGTTATTCAAAGAGCTCAACCGGTATATGCTGGAGTGTGAAAAGATGGGATTTCTCAAACTTATTACAAATGATACCACTCATCCGGATGCCTGTCGATACGAAGTTAAACGTATCATCAAAGCGAGGATAACGAATCGTGAACTGAAACAATTTAAAAATCAGTTGGAAGATGAGCTTAAATCTGTTTAGTACAAAGCCCGGGATGACCGGATTCCGCTTGCATACTTTTGAAATATGGAATTGGGGAACCTTTGATAATCAGGTGTGGACGATTGAAGCACACGGCGAAACATCCTTGTTAACAGGGGCTAATGCTTCCGGTAAAACAACCCTGGTGGATGGTTTGCTCACCTTGCTGGTTCCGGAACGGCGGATGCGTTTTTACAATCAAACAGCTGGTGCGAAGGGCGAACGGTCTGAAGAGAGTTATTTAACGGGTGAGTATGGAGAGGCTGATAATCCGCAGACCAATACTATTGATATTAAGCGTTTGCGTAGTGATAAAGCCAAGACCCAGAGTGTGTTATTAGCAGTGTTTCAAAGCGAAGACAAATTTGTGACCCTGGCTCAGGGCCGTTGGTATGCCAATGCTGAGCTAAAGCGGACTTTTGTTTTTGCGAATACGCGCCTATCCATCGAAGCTGATTTTTCGCCTTTTGATAACCAGGGAGTGTGGAAACGGCGATTACGTGACAATTATCCTAAAATTGGCGATGCAGAGATGGTATCCCTGACCAATAGTCCCAAAGCGTATGGAAGAATGATGCGGCAGGCCTTTGGTATGCGTTCTGAAAAGGCTCATACTTTATTTAGCCAGACCATTGGATTAAAAGTACTGGGTAATCTGGATGATTTTGTGCGTCGTCAAATGTTGGAAGAGCCTGAAATAGAAGTGGAATTTCAAAAAGTATCCATTTTTTTTAAAACCTTATGTGATGCTCATTTAGCTATTGAAAAGGCTTGTGCACAAATTGAATTGCTGACCCCCATTCGCGATAAAGCCGATGAGTTGAAAAAGCTAAAAATTGAATTACAACAATTGGAAAATAACTTATCCATTGTCCCACTGTGGTTTGCCAAAAAGCAAATGCAGGTCATCACCGAAGAAGAAAAACAGTCCACTGTGAAAAAACAACAGTTGGATGAAGCTGAAGTGTTGATTAATACTGAAATAGAATCCTTGGCTCAGCAGGAACGTGATCTGGATATTCTTATTAAAGATGATCAGAAAGGGCGGCAGATTAGTTTACTCAAGCAACAAATTAAAACCCTGAAAAATACGCAAGAAGAGCGCCAGGAAGAATGGAATAAATACAAGGCTTTAGGCGATAGCCTTCACCTGGCTGCGCATCCTGATTCCCCGGAACAATTGGAGACTCATCGGCAAAAAGCGATTCAGTTGAAGGCTCAAAAAGCGACCTGGTCAAGTGAAAAAGAACAGGAACGCCTGGACTTGTATGCTCAACAGCAGAAAATCGAAGAGCAATTGCAGATCATTACTAAAGAGATGGATGAGCTTCAGCGCCATTCTCACAATATTACAGGAGGACCTGCCAGAATCAGGCATGAAATGGTCGCTCATTTGGGTATCACTGAGCAGGAATTACCTTTTATTGGAGAGCTCATACAGATCAAAGGTGATGAGGTGGAATGGGAAGGGGCTATTGAAAAACTAATGCATCATTTTGCCTTGAGGTTGTTGGTATCTGAAGTGCATTATGATGACGTCAACCAATACGTTAATGCACATGATCTGAGAGGAAAAATAGTGTATCATAAATATGAGGCCGGTTATACTGCAAATGTTTCACAACTCAGCCAATCTTCGCAGTCGTTGATCTGTAAATTGGATTTGAAAGATTCCATCTACAAAGGCTGGATTGAAAAAGAAATACAGCGCTTGTATAATTATAGCTGTGTGGATACACTGGATGAGTTTCAGGCAGCACCCAAAGCAATCATGAAAACGGGATTGATCAAGAACCATTCCCGTCATGAAAAAGATGATCGGCCACAAGTGCGTTCCCGTCAGCAATTCGTCTTGGGATGGGATAATGAAAATAAAAAGCAGGCTCTTCAAACGGAATTAACAGAACAACAGTCGAAACTGAGCCATTTAAGTCAGTTACTGGAAGAGTTACTTGGAATGAAAAAACGTATTGAAAAAGAAAATGAAGCACTGACCCGTTTTATTGATTTTTCCAACTTTACACGGATAGATGTGTCAGCGATCAATCAGGAGATTCAGGACAGTAACCAACAATTACAAGAGCTCCAGCAGGCAAGTGTTCAGGTAAAAGCCTTGAATATTCAACGGGAAAACCTACTTGAGCAATTGAATACAAAAAAGGAAGAGTTAAATGAGGCGACAACACAACGAATCAAGCTGGAAAATAAGCTAAACCAGAAAAAAGAGAAACTGGTTGAGTTGGCTGAAACCCTATCGCCTTATGCTGATCATGATTTAGCTAAGTCATTTATCTTGCTGGAAGCAGCCTATTATCTTGAAGGAAGTTTTAGTCTGAAAAGTTTAGAGCGTACTCAGAAAAGAATCGCAGATACAATTGGGAATGAAATAGAAAAGCTGAAAGATCTCATTCGACAGGAGTCGAGTCAGGCAGAGGCTTTGATGCGGCTTTTTACACAACCCGATAAATACATTACCGATCAATTTGAAGACTGGCATACTGATACACAGGAGCTGCCTGCCGAGGCTGATGGGATTGAGCAATATATCATCCTTTTGGAACGCGTTAAGAACCAGGAGCTGATCGAGCATCGCCAACAGTTTAAAACTTTCCTCAATGAAGAGATGATCACGCGTATGACGGATTTTCAGATGGGGCTGCTTGAGCAAGAAGAAGAGATTGAGCGGAATATTAACACGCTGAATGAATCATTGGAAAAGATTAACTTTAAAAGTCATCCACCTACTTTTATTCGATTACATACAGTTAAAGATTATTCACCGAAAATAAAAGCGTTTAAAACGGCACTGAACCAATGGAAGCCGGACTGGCAAGCCATGGAGTCTAACCAGGAGGAAGGTGTTTTGGAGGATAGTTTCCTTAAAATAAAAGCTTTGTTAGAGGAGTTAATGCTGGATGATGGGTATCGGAAAGAGGTGTTGGACGTGCGAAACTGGTTAAAATTTAAAGCCATTGAATACCACCGTTCAGATCCTTCCAGTATTCAGCGCTCCTATACGGGAACAGCCAAATTATCTGGAGGTGAAGGGGCTCAGCTCACCTATACAATTTTAGGTTCGGCGATTGCTTATCAGTTTGGCATACATAATCAAGCCAATACCGGGCATTCATTTCGTTTTATTTGCGTGGATGAAGCATTTAGTAAGCAGGATGATGAAAAAGCCCGGTTCCTGATGGAATTATGTAAACAGCTGGATTTGCAATTAATGGTCGTTTCACCTGCCAAAGCTGAGGAAGTCGCTATTGTAGAACCTTATATCGCCCGGGTGCATTTTGTACAACGGCGCAATAATCGAGAATCGGTAGTGTTGGATATGCCCATAAAACAGTTGAGAAGGTAGTTATAATAAGTGTAATAATAAAGTTATTAGTTTATTAGCTTATTTCAAGTGGTAAATACCCATATATAATCAATGAGTAGTATTTTTGGCTTTTCAGGGTTGAATACCATTTGCACTATTTTTTCGATGGTAGCTATTTCTGCAGACCGGATAGAGTGTTATAGAATAGGATACTGCAAAAGTGCCAATTTCTCCTGAGAAGAATATGAAATTGTTGGCCAGGCAATGTTGATTTATAGTAGATTATACCAAGTGGTAAATTTAACCTCAGTTATGCTTGCGACCTATCAAATTGAAAGAAAGCGATCAGTTTTTTTAAGTTTTTTGCTTGTTCGGCCAATTCCATGGCATGACCGGATAGTTCCTCTGAAGCAGCAGCATTTTGTTGGGTTAATGAGTTTAACTGCTGAATAGCATTATTAACCTGATCTGTTCCACTGGATTGTTCCATGCTGGCTGCCACAATCTCTTGGACTAGTGATGTTGTTTTTTCAACATTAGAAGTCGTCTCAGTCATTACCTGCACAGCCAGAGATACAGCATCAAAGCTTTCCTGGCTGAGGGTTACAATTTCTTCAGCTGCCTCTTTACTTATTTCAGCTAATTTTCGAACTTCGCTGGCTACCACTGCAAAGCCTTTTCCATGTTCGCCGGCACGGGCTGCTTCAACACTGGCATTGAGAGCCAGGATATTAGTTTGAAAAGCAATATCATTAATAACGCCTATTTTATCCAATATGGTTTTATTGGCATCAACAGCATTCTGCGATTGAGTGGTGACGCGCTTGATGCCGTCGTTGGCATCCTTAGATATTGTGCCTGTTTTCTGAGCATTTTCACTATTTTGTTTAATATTACTCGATATCTCCTCTACGGTGGCTGCTATTTGTTCCACCGAAGATGCTTGTTCATTGGCTCCCGAAGATAACTGCTCAGAGGTATTACTCGTTTCACTGCTGGCTGTGGTCATAGCCTCGATACCTATTTGCACATCTTTTATAACTGCTTTAAGTTTAGAAATAAGCTCATTGGTAGCTGTCAGCATTTCTCCTATTTCATCATTGGCCATCTTATCTGATGATGTATCGTCATCATGATAAAATTGACCATTTGACAAATGAATTAACCGGTTTCTGATTTTTTGTATTGATTTATTGAGTGATACTGAAATGATGAAAGAGATAATTAGAAACAGTGTGAGACTAAAACCCAGAATAAGCAGAATGTTTCTGAATGATCGGTTGGAGTTGTCTATGGTTTCTGCAAAGGCGCTTTTCGTTTCTTGTTTACTGACCGAAATCAAGTAGTTTAGATCTCCTTTGATGGTATTAAAAGCTTCTACCATTTTAGTGATGTCAGTACTTAATTCTTCGGTGTACTCGCCACGAATCATTGCCTCTGAAGTATTTGACGCCAGCTTATAATAGGTTTCAAATTGAGCCGATAATTCTTGAATGTCGTCGTTGTTCGCACCAATGATATTAACAGCAGCTGTATCGAGATAAGCTTGAATGTATAAATGCTTTAATTCGGTATCTGCCAGTTTATCTTCATCAGCTGAGGCTACGGCATCTTGAAATTCACGTTGCAGGTTGATGAGTTCATATCCCAATTTATTGGCGATCTCCAGGTATGGTACATACCCTTCTTGAATATTATGCAGAAGGGTTTTAGATCTATTGGTTGAAATTTGGAATATCAGAAAGACAATAAGAATAACCAACGTAAATAAGACCGGAAACAACAAGATCTTTTGCTTTATTTTTAGATTCGAAATCATAGTTCTCCGTATTAATTAACTGTTATCTCTTTAACGCCTGTTGTATTAGTACTTTTGGAAACATAACCAATAGCACCCGAATTTTTCTTGACATATTCAATTACTTCCAGATCGCTTTTCTTCTCAATAGGAGGGGTGCCTGATCCTGCAAACACATATTGCTGCCAATAACTCTTGATGGCACTCACTGATTTATTATGAATAGCTTTTGAGAAATCTTTACGAACGGCTGAGTTGGCGCTTAGATCAACAGGCACAACTTTATCCCCATTCTTCCACTTTTTTACCTTTTTCAGAAAGTGTTTGGATAAGTCGCTGGTAGTGACTGTGGTGGTGGGGTTTGCGTTGTTCACAATTACTTTGTACGTTTGGCCTGGCAGAGCCCAGGTTGTAAACAAGAGGGCTAATAATAGTATATATCGTGTCATGTTTCTGTTTTTTATAGTTATACCAAGTGATTAGAACGAGACTACAAATGAAAACTGGGCAAAGTTGTAATCATGATCCTCTGAGATTTTATTGGGGATATCTGTAATCTTAGTACCCATGATGCGTTTATATTCCAGTTTTAGAAGCGTTTCGAACCGAGGCCGAATAGCTACACCTATGGTTGCGGCATCAGTGGGTAGGCCAACACCATTAACAGTGATATCTTTAATATAATCCCATCTTAAAAATGGTTTCACAATGTCCAGGTCATAAACAATCTCACCATAATAGGCTTCGTATTCATTTTTTATATGTTCGCCCAGCGCTTTATCGGTTTCAGAAGTGGTTTCTTGTTGGCCTCCCCAAAATTCGCCATTGATCTTGAAGTTTCCGGCATTTAAATGCACATCAAAACCATACGTATATTTAGTAGAAGGGTAGTAAATAAAAGATCCATCTTCATCTTGGGTGACTTGCTGTGCATCGCCTGTAAAATAATTAGCTCCAATGGTCAGGGCATCACTGATTACACCATACAAACGTCCTGTTCCGCATAAATAGTTATTAATTTTATCGGCCTCCGTATCGTAATAACCAAATGATGGATGTGAATCTTCCTGTGCCTGAAGACCAATGATTCCTCCTTCAAAGTGGTTAATGTATGCATAGCTCCCAATAGATGCACTATAGCCCAATTTAAAAGACGAGCCGGCTTCAAATTCCCCGGTTAGCTGAAACCCGCTTATACTTTGTGGAAATAAAAAGTGGTGGGAAACAAGCATAGGAACGACACCACTTGGATTTAAGGGAGCGTAGAAATATTGGTTGATTGGGCTAAGAGGTGTTAAAAATCGACCAACACCGAGGCGTAAGCCATCATTGAACCGATACATGCCATAGCCTTCCACTAATAACTGACTTACATGAAAAGTATAATGGGTATATACGATAGTGGCTTTTAGTTCCAGATCTTCTAGTGGTTGGTAGCTTACCAGTAATCCCACTTCAGATAGTCCGACACCAAAATCTTTATTTAGATTTTCCTGGTCTGAGTATTCCATAATGGAATTGATGTATCCGGTAATGTGTTTTCTGGGTTCCCATTCATCTTGTGCCAATAGGTTACAGCCTATCAATACACTAAAAATGATCAGAAGTACTTTTTGCGTTTTCATAGATACGTTTTTAATGATTTGTCTATTCCTATATCGTTAGAACTTAAATACTGTTACGCTTGAATGTATGTTGTTGCAAAGCCAGATGTGTGCCTATTTTGATTTTCTCTTCTTCATTTACGCAGGAGTTTGTCAGACTTAAGGAAGTGTAGGTTTGATTTGAATTTGCTCTGCTATTCAACGCGTTTAAAATAGGCTAATTTAAATCGGAGGTCAAGACCTTATTTGATAAAAGATTGGAGGATTTGATATTCGGAGGCAGGATGTACTTGAATGTATCCGATTCATAGGTTGAGGTAAATTTGGAATGTGGATCGGTTCATAGCAACATTAGATATTGATTGAAGTAAAGGCATTTATTTTTGTTCAAGACAGTCGATAATAATGGACTCTTTTAAAGTGAATTTTCACATTTTGTACTAATCAGGCTTCGTGTTCAGAAGAGGCCTCCAGTTTAATTTCACAACAGGAGCCAGCGCTTTCGCCACCTTGCTTTTGAGGGTATTTGGGATGTTTGCTACATTGAATAGGGGGGATTATCCATTTCTTAGATGGGATAAAAAAGTTTATCTAAAAATGGCAGGCCAGGTTATTTTGGAATGCTGTAAGAATAGCTTTGATATTGTTGATTCTTTGTTTGCCGACTAATATTAATTAGATGGATTAATTTTTTTTGGGGGGATTTGTCAATCATTTATTTGAGATATTGAATTGATGTTAGAGGAGTGTAAAATCAATCCTATGACTAGGTATGAGATTGTCTTGTCTACATTTGTGAATTATATTTTTGAAGAATCATCTGGCTTAAGCAGGTTTTAATCAAAATGATCCTGATTTTGTATTGACAATATTTGGACAGAGTGTTATACTTGGCAAGTATGATTGATGAATACAATCAATGTGAGGGGTGAAGAGTGGAATGATAGTGTATGGTGGAGGAACTCAATATCAAGACTAATGGAACCTATTACGTGTTATTTACTAGATGAAAATGTTTTATGCAATGATTATTTGGAGCAATTATTATTGATGAGTAAAGGCATTAAAGTCATTGGAAGGAAATGCTGTCCGGAGAAAGGTATTCGCGAAATAAAAAGTTTAAAACCTAACCTTGTTTTTCTGGAGGTTGTAATGCCTGAAATCAGTGGATTTGATGTTGTAAAAGTATTAAGAGAATCCGGTTGTAGTGCGTCTTTTATATTTGTTTCGGCTCATAGTCATTATGCAGTTAAGGCCATTCGTATACATGTATTTGACTACTTGTTAAAACCTGTGGATGTGGATGAGCTAAGAAATGCATTATGGCGGTATCAAAATGGGCAAAGTCCTTTCCACGTAAAAGAAAGCTGGCATTTGAGCGTTCGGCAGAAGGAAGTCTTGCAGTTGGTAATACGGGGAAAAACGAGTAAACAGATTGCTGAAATACTGTTTTTGAGTAAGTACACTGTGGATATGCATCGACGTCATATATTGGAAAAATGTGGTTGTACCTCTACTTCAGAGTTGATCAATGCTTTAATTATTAATCAAAAAGGCAGCAGGCATTTAGGGGGAACAAAGTGCTGAAAGAAAGCACTTATCTTCAAATATTCCATTTTTGGATTCAGAATGTCGGAGGCTAAATAATTCAGGTTTGTATAAGAGGCGGTATTCATATTCCTACCTGGAGATTTAAAAGGTTTACTTTCCCGGAGTCCCTGTGAATCAGGTTAATTTCTTTTATACTTTGCTTATTCTGATTGTATAAAAGGGTTTGGTGATGGTATACATTGATATAGCATTACTACTGGTAGGATACCAAAATAACCTCTGATAGTTATGGTTCAGTTTTCATTTTGAGCTTATTTTCATGGGATGTGGGAGTGATGTGACACATTGTTAGCCAAACAGCATTGGTTGTAGTACAAATGGGGGATTATATGATTAGTGCGTTTGAGGTTTGTTCATATTAATAGTTCATACTATGGAATCGTTAACTAAGAATTCAGAGGGCATTTTAGAGAGAATCCATCGGCCTTATACCTATTTCCATCATCTTATTGGAATAAAGGATAAATTGAAAATTGAAAAAAGCTCAATTCGAAAAGTAGTTTCCATTACAATATCCATTGTAATACTAATCATTCCTGATATAATGTTGAACTTCGAATGGGATGTGTTAAGTGTTGCCACCATCATTTCCAAAATATGCTTGCTCGTATTTTCAGGCCTGATTCTATTGCAAATAACCAAATCATATTTTATTTCTTATTTAATTCTAGGGATTCCGTATATGATATCTTCCATTCCCGAAATTATTAATATAATTATACTAGATTGGTATATGAATACGGATGGCATGAAAGCATTGTATTTCTCATCTAAAAGTGAGGCAGTTGAGTTTTTTGACAAGTTTTACATCTATTTCATTATTCCATTTTTACTAATTGTTTCCTATATCTTTGTTTTGGTGAGGTATAGGTCTTTGTCGTACCGGGTTAGGAATCACAAAACGATCGCTCTGTTAGCTCTGATCGTTCTTTCTTTATCGATCGTCATATCGACTATTCGGTTATCAAAAACAGCTTCTTTCTACACCGATAAAAATTTAGTAGAATGGGCGTTTCGAAGGTATTATGTCGAAGAGCATCCGGCTAATTTCTACTATCGGATTTATCATTTGGCAGTCATCAATAAGCGAAACAATAATTACAAAGCGCATAAGGAAAATTTTAACTTTGGTGTACTAAATGCGCAAGATAGTACAAGGCCTAAGGTAGTTGTGTTTATTATAGGGGAAGCTATGCGATTTGTGAACTGGTCAATTAATGGCTACCCCAAAGAGACAAGTCCCCGTTTAAAGAAAATGAATAACTTAATTACTTTTTCGAATCACTATTCGAATGCGAACAGTACTTCTATTTCAATACCCTTAATAATTACTCAGGCAACTCCTCATTCTTTTAATGAGGCCTATTATCAAAAATCCATCGTCTCACTCTTCAAAGAAGCTGATTACGAAACAAGTTGGATATCTAGTAGTCCGGGAGTTTTAAACTATCTGGATAATCGTCATGAACCTGATTTTTTATATGACTTAAAAGGAAAGTATAAAAGACACACGGATTTAGGGATAGTTCCTGCACTTGATTTGGTATTAGATAAAGTATCTGAAAAGAATAAATTTATAGTTATTAATATGCGGGGGGCTCATGATGAGCCTCCGCTAGCTTATAATTTATTCAGGCCCAATAGTAGCAAGAAGAATTACCCGCTTTCGATTAAGCACCGAGACATATTTGTCAATGATTATGACAACATGATTCTTTTTCAAGATTATGTGATAAGTGAAGCAATTAATTTGCTGAAAAACAAAGAGCAATCTTCTGTACTGGTGTTCACCTCCGATCATGCCACTCATTTATTTGATGAAGGACACTCCTTGTTTGGGTATGGTTCTGCCATACCCACTGAAATAGAAACACATGTTCCTTTGTTTGTATGGGGATCTGATGGCTATATAGCGCAGTGGAGTGATAAGTTTAAGAACTTATTGATACATAAAAGTTGCCTTACAACGAATGATAATTTATTTTATACACTTGCTGATATTGCCAATATCAAATATCACACGTTTAAAAACAATCTTAGCCTGGCTGATTCATCTTTTTGTGAACCTCAATCAAGATTTGTTTATACAACAAGTGGTCTATTCGAATTTATAAATGAGAACTACTAATTGAAGGGTTAGTGCAATCAAAAAGCGATTTTGTAGTGCGCATTTGGTATAGTTTATTGGAAGCGCGATAGAAACTTAAATTCCTGATGAAAGTGGTATGTTACCCGTTTGCCCGTCTGTTGACAGATTCACAGTAGCGTTTAAAAAATTGTAGTCTGAAGGTACTGGTTAGTCCTCTTCCTCTGCTATTCATAATGCCGTGAACTCCTTCCGATAGCAGAAAGTTAATCGTTCGGGATAAATGATTAATTTTGGAATCAATTTGCAAAGAGAGTTGGATCATCCCATGAACATTAGAATAAGGGGAGAAAATGCAACAGGCTATTTTGCTTTAAGAAGTCAATACGATATGATTACTACCACATTCATTCCTGTTTTTAAAGCTGTTTTTGCCATATTTTTAATCGCTATCGTTAGCGGGTTATTGGTTCGGCGCAATATCATTAAACAGAGCGATATTCAAAGTTTGTCGCATATCACCATAGTGGTGTTATTACCCTGTCTGTTTTTCTCGAAAATTGTGAGCAGCTTTAATCCATCCAGTTTCATATATTGGTGGTTGTTGCCATTAGTGGCTTTCCTGATGATTGGGTTGGCCCTGGGAATGGCTTATTTACTATTCTACAAAAAACGTAATCAGAAAAAGGCTCTCATGGCGGTTGCCTCCTTTATGAATGCCAATTATATGGTATTGCCCATTGCAACGATGCTCTATACAAAAGAACTGGATGAATTTCTGACCTATTGCTTTCTGTTTATATTAGGGGTTAGCACCGCTTTGTGGAGTGTGGGTAAATATATGGTGACAGCGGGAGAGAATGAGAAAATTAAATTTAATCAATTGGTAAATCCGCCGTTAATAGTGAGCTTAGGTTCCATTCTCCTTGTTTTAATCGGTGGAGCCCCTTTTATTCCTTCGGCCATCCTGATTCCGGTTGACTTTATCGGACAAGCAGCGATTCCCATTGCCACCATTGTGCTGGGAGCCACATTGGGTTCGGTCTCCGTGCGACAATTGCCACCGATAGCAGATGTTTTGAAAGTGGTAGGTATAAAATTATTTATCATTCCGGCTTTGGTCATTTTATTTTTAAGTCAGAGCCAGTGGTTAATAAATTATCCATTAATAGCCGATTTATTAGTATTACAAGCTTCGGTGGCACCTGCCACTTTACTGATTGTGCAAGTCCGAAAATATGGAGGAAATGCACAGGAGGTAGGCAGTATGATGCTCATAACCTATGTGGTGTGTCTGTTAACCATTCCGGCCTGGCTTACCTTTTGGCGCATGTTGATTGCATAGGGGGCAGGATGCAGCCCTTATTCATTATTGTTTTTTTGAATTCAATTACCTATTTAATTGTAATGTACACTAATCCTATGTGCACAGATGCTGGGATTTCTTTAGCCAGGGGTAGATAGTCAATAGATTGGTATAGGTGTTGTCAATGAGTAAAATCATTTAGCTTTTAAAATGTTATAAGAAATCCCGATTTAGTTGGAGCTGGAATTTTTTGCACTGTACCCTTACTGTTGGAAGGGACTCACACAAAAACAGATGAACGTTGTAATGATGATAAGAATAGCATTCGGATTTGTGTATTCGTCAATTTTAATGTGAGAATTTACCCCTTTTGACAAATGTTGATTTTTTGAACATCATTTATTGATAGAAGGTGATAAGCTTTCATTTTGGGTTGTAAATGAACTCTGTTTTTGGGTTTGCTTAGGCTGGTATAGCGACTTGTATTGTAACAGTTATGATTCAAAGTCAGTAATTACAGCAAAGAACAAGCCAACAGCTTGATAATGTGTGGGGGCTGTCTTGATTCTGTTGTGCAGGATGTGGGAAAAAGAGAAGAATAGTGTATTGGACGTAATTGGATGATTATTGAGGTTATTGAATTTCTAACTTTTAAAAATCAGTTTATGTTTACGCATTGGATTCCTAAAAGCACGAAGTTTTTTTTACTCTGTGAGCTCTTTTTGTTCATCTTAATCATGCAGGGGTATAGTCAGGTTGGGACCGAGTTCTGGTTTGTAGCTCCTAATGTGAGCAGTGGTAATGGTGATGCACCCATAAGCTTTCGAATAACTGCATTGGATAAAGCCGCCGAAGTGAGTATTTCGCTTCCTGCCAATGGGGCCTTTTCCCCCATCAATCTATCTCTTGCGGCTCATACTCAGAAAATGTATGAAATCAAGGATCCTTCACTTTTTGAAAATCAGTCTGTCAATAATAGTATTTCAAATAATGGTGTGTTAATTACTTCTACTGAGAATATCACTGTTTATTATGAGGTAGCCAATGAAAACAATCCTGATAAATTTACTCTAAAAGGCTTGAATGCATTGGGGCTTGTGTTTTTTATTCCTTCTCAGAATCAGTTTTTTAATCATCCGGGACATTCACCCAAGGCATATGAGAAAGCTGATATTGTAGCCACACAGGATAATTCAATCGTCACCATCACACCCAGTGTGGATGTAAATGGTCATGTCGCCGATATCCCTTTCCAGATTTCACTCAATAAAGGACAGACATATAGTCTAATTTATACCAATCAGGAAGCTGCCGCTTCCTTAGCAGGAACCCAGGTCGTTTCCAATAAGGAAATTGCCATTACTATTTCAGATGACTCAGTGATGGAAAACCGTAGTACAGCAAATGACTTAATTGGTGATCAATTAATACCGGTTTCGGTGATCGGGAAAGAGTACATCGCCATTCGGACAAATAACTTCCGACAAGCTGTGAATAACCTTTATATCATGGCCACCGAAGATGATACTTATGTATATATGAATGGTAACCCGAAATTACCTACCAAACTTAATAAAGGAGAGTTTCGGAATTTCCCGATTCATGATTATGCTATGTATGTGAAAGCTGATAAACCGGTTTATGCATACCAGGTGACCAGCATTGATAACAAAAAAAACGGGAATGAAATGGGGAGTGCGGTCTTGCCCCACATCGAATGTACAGGTTCGGATAAAGTGAGTTTTGCACGCATATTTAACCAAAAGTTTTTCATTCAGATATTAACCAAAGGAGCGCATCGCGATCATTTTACACTATCAGGATCAGAGGGTAAGGTGGAATTACCTCACCTCAATTGGAAATCGGTGACCGGCACTTTTGAAGGAGAAAGTGATGAAGCCTGGTATGCAGTGACCGTTAAAATGGATGACTTGGCAACCAATGTGATTTATACACTAGAGAACAGTACAGGTTTATTTCACATGAGTATTATGGATGAGTATGGAAGCAGTGTGAGTTTTGGTTATTTTTCTTCTTATCAGAGTGTGCAGGCCGTTGGTGCTTCACAAGCTTGTATCGGCGATGTAGTGTTGTTGACCACACTTGAGGAAATGGAAAATTATGAATGGTTTTCGGAGTATTCCAATGGGGAATCCATTGCTGATGTGCGTTCCATCGAAGTGACTCAACCTGGTGTGTATTGGGTAAATACCAATTTAAGCATTGGAGGATGTACGCAAACAGATTCCATAGAGGTGCAATATAACTGGCCAGAATTCCAATTACCTTCGGATACAGTGCTCTGTGCTGGTGAAGAAGTGACAATCAGCTTGCCAGCCGGGCTTGGGCAATACCTGTGGTATGATTATACTACGGATACTTCAATCACAGTAACAGGAGAAGTGGGGGTAACACACGAGGTATGGGTGGAAGTGACGAATGAGGCGGGATGTTCTTATCGGGATACCATGTTTATATCTACTCATGTAAAACCCGATTTTGACCTGCCTGATTTGACGGGTGGAATCTGTCAGGGGGATACGATTCGTAATAATACCAATCTAACACGTTATGAATGGCGGTTTAATGGTGAGATGCTATTACCTGGTGATACCCTGGATTACATCGTGGCAAATCAAAGTGGAGACTATCGCTTAACTGGGTGGAATGAGGTTGGCTGTTCGGAGACTGTCAACCTTGTGGTGTCAGTAAACCCATTGCCAATACTCGAATTGAACGATGTTGTAGCGTGTTACGGGGAAGCCGCGACATTTATAGCAACAGAGGGAATGGCCAGCTACTTGTGGAGCAATCAGCTTGATACCCGCTCGGCAACCTATAGTGATCCCGGTGAAATAGGGTTAACTGTAACTGATTTGAATGGTTGTTCATCTACTGATTCGGCCAGTTTAAGTTGGCTCAACGAATCAATTATTCCCCGAAAAGTGATTAAAGCATGTGAGAATACTAACCAAACTCTGATAGCTGATAGCAGTATTAAAAGCAATTTCAATTGGTATTTCGATGATGGAGTTACCGTTAAAGATCTTTCTATTGTTGGCAACTCCAATTTCATTGATCATATGGAGTTGAATCATCAAGGTTTTTATATTATAACAGGTGATGATAGTAATGGATGCTCTGTAAAGGATTCGATAGCCTTGGAGGTTGTTACGGTACCTCTTGCGGAACTAGGTGAGGATCGGGTGATTTGCGCTGATGATTCAGTTAAACTTGCAGTGGAGCATGAAGCAATCATCAATTTTCAATGGTCTTCATCAACCGATACCGGTTTATCCAATACAAATGAATTATGGGTCAATGATGCAGCTATTTATTTTTTCAAAGGTGAAGTAATCAATGGCTGCCTGGTTCATGATACCATTGAAGTAACTGTGAATCCTCTACCGGTAGTAAGTCTGAATGATATAGTCAGTTGTAAAAATACTTCTGAAACATTTCATGCAGGTGCGTTTAGTACATTTAGATGGTCCAATGGCAGTACGGATGAAAGAGTAACGTTAAACGTTCCACAGGAAGTCTGGGTTGAAGTTACAGATGCAAACGGTTGTACAGATCAAGATACTGCTAATTATTCCTGGTATCGGGAAACATATGTACCGGCTAAAGATACGGGTGTATGTGAAGGTAATGCAATTGCTCTGACGATTGATCCCACCCTGACACCTAATTCATGGTTTTTTAAGAAGGACAGTGATCCTGTTACAGATCTTAATTTTGTAGGGAACACTTTTAACATCAGTGGCGCTTCTGCAGTGAATGAAGGCTTATACATTATCAGTGGAGATGACATCTTTGGGTGTAATGTTCTGGATACAGTGAAACTGACCGTTGGAACAACACCGCTTATGGATTTGGGGCCTGACAGGCAAATCTGTGAAGGTGATACTATTCGAATCATAGGAAATCATGGTTTTAAAGAATATCAATGGACATTGGCTTCAAACCCACTTCATTTGGTCACTGATCCGTACATTATAATATCAAAGGATGAAACCGTTCACCTGACAGCTATTCATTCCAATGGTTGTACTAAGACTGGGGCAGTGAATGTTTCTACCATTAAAGCTCCGGAGATAGATCTGGGACCTGATTTGATCGTATGTCCCGAAACACCTGACATTGATTTGTATCAGAACTTGCAATACAATTCTCACTCCGGAACAGAAGCTGTTGATCAATTTGTCTGGGATTCAGGGATATTTGTAGGAAATGGTGTCGATGACCATTACCTGGTTACCGATGCCAGGGATTATCCGGTTATTGTATTTAATACTAATAGCGGTTCCAATGGAAAATGTTTTGCACATGATACGATAAAAGTGATCTATCATCAAGTTGCTTCCATAGAGCTCGAAGATGTGGCTGTCTGTTCTGAAGATAGTACTTTGATTGAATCACCTGTAACTTCACCTGTTATGGTTGATCACTATTGTTGGTTTAAAGAGGCACCTATAGCTGATTTGGCTGGTCCTGTGAATCAATCCTGGAAGGTTCATGAGGCAGGTAATTATATTTTATCCGTTACGGATAAGAACAATTGTGAAATAAGAGATACAATGCGTTTAGTCACTAAACCATTGGAGCAAGTTGGAGTGTGCCCTGATAAGGAATTATGTGAAGGGGATTCGGTTTTACTTTATGGTCAATTGGGTGCTGAAGCTTACCAGTGGAGTACAAGTTCACAACCTGGTTTATCAAACACATCAGAAATTTGGGTTAAGGATGGTGGTGATTTTGTGTTAACGGTATGGGGAAAGAATGGCTGTTCCAATTCGGAGCAGGTTCATGTTCAACGTAATGAATTACCAACCGTGGACTTGGGAAATGAAATACAGGTGTGTTCGGGTTCGGACTTCAATTTGAATGTAATCAACTTTACTTCAGGTAACGGATTGGTTAATCCCCATTATTTATGGAGTACAGGTGAAACAGCCAGTGGTATTTCCGGGCGCGTACCAGGAAAATATCAGTTATGGGCCACTGACGATAAAGGTTGTGTGGGAACAGATTCAATACAGGTTAGTCATTACCCATCTGCTTCAATTTCGTTAGGAGCAGATATTGAGAAATGTAATTTTTCCAGTTACCAGTTAGAAGTGCCAGTTAGCACGTCAGTGGGGATAAGCTCCTATTATTGGAGCAAGTTGGAAAATGGAAACGTAGTGGCCGGTCCTGTGAACCTTCCATGGATGATCACAGATTCAGGAACCTACATGTTAACCGGTACAGATGTAAATCAATGCGTTTATTCAGACACTTTGCAAGTGATTGATCATGCCTCCCCACAGTTTTCTTTAGGCGCTGACCGGGAGATGTGCGAAGGGGATTCATTGATTATTAAGGCTGAAACAGGTTTTACAAGGTATGAATGGAATGATGATCCGGACAATAATCAACCATCACTAAAAATTTCAGCTTCGCAACAATATATATTAAAAGTCTGGAATGAAGCAGGATGTGCTGGAGTGGATGAGGTATATATTGAGGCACATTCGATCCCATCCATCAATCTGTCTGATAAAGAAGTCTGTGCCGGGGAATGGCCGCTTTTAAAAGGACCGGCAGGAGATTACTCCTATTTATGGTCCAATGGAGATACAACTCAATCGATAGTTGCTGATCGTGGCAGTTATACCCTGAAGGTTGAAGATCGATTTGGGTGTGTTAATAGTGCAAATGCCAACGTGATCGTTAAGTCAATTCCAAATATTAGTATTGGTGCAGATACATTGATTTGTCCCCTTGATAATTTGGTGTTGGATGCGGGTGGGGGACATCTTGTCTACCAATGGCATAATGGATTGACCAACTCTCGTATTATGGCAGATTGGGCCGATACTGTAAACATTGTCCAGGTACAGGGAATAAACGGTTGTTGGGGGTGGGATTCCAGAGTAGTGAAGCAACTACCGCTTGAGGATTATGAATTGGGTGACGAAAGAAGTGTGTGTCGACCCGATACCATAATGCTGGATGCCGGTGATGGTTTTTTGAGTTACCGTTGGCATGATAACAATTCCCTGGATCAATATCTAATGGTTCATGAAACGGGCGATTATGGTGTAGAGGTATCTGATGGTTGTTTTCTATTTCAGGATACCATACAGATTACATTCCACGATTCTCCCATTATTGCCAGACTGGATACATCTGTGTATGGACAGGTTGTGCTTTATGCCAGCGGTGGTCTTTCGCCTTATAGATATGGTTTGAACGGGGATTCGCAATACGAAAACGTTTTTAAAGATTTGGACAACGGGGAATACTTATTTCAAGTGGAGGATGCCAATGGATGTAGTACGGAAGAATCCATTGAGCTTTCATCCATTATTGATTTGGATGTATCGGAAGCTGTCACTCCAAACTCAGATGGCATCAACGACCGGTGGGAGATCCGGGGATTAGAGAGGTTCCCGGATTCTAAAATATTCATCTATAACAGATATGGGAAATTACTCATTGAATATTTGGCTTCAGATCCGGGTTGGAATGGGGAATATCTGGGTCGACCAGTACCATCTGATGCCTATTGGTATATCATCGAAGTGATTCCGTTGAATAAGTCGCTAAAAGGACACATCACATTAAAACGATAAGCAATGAAGAAGCGGATAAGCATATTAGTTATCGGTTTAGTGATGTATGTTGCAGTGTGGTCGCAAAAGTATTATATCACTAACCAATATGTCTATGACCTTTTTTTGGTGAATCCTGCTGCTGCCGGCATCCAAAAAGATTGTTACCAGGTTAATGGATCTTATCAAAAACAATGGTTTGGGATAGAAGAAGCACCAACTACCCAGATTTTTAGTGCACAAGGTCCAATAACATCAAACCTGGGACTGGGGCTGTATGCATTTAACGATCGTAACGGATATTATGGAGAAATGGGTTTTCAAATGGCACTGTCATATGAAGTACAGTTACTGAATAAACAGAGAACAGTCTCTTCTCTCACTTTTGGATTGGCATTTTCCGGTGTGCAGAGTGTACTAGATGGAGCTATGTTTAGTGATGAAACCTTGCTTGATCCGGTCTTAACCGGAGGTCGGGACAGTGGGTGGGGTATAAATGCCTCCTCAGGGTTATTGTGGAAGTATAATCACTATCAGATAGGAGTCGTTGTGACTAATTTACTACCACAGGTCAACAGTATGTATTTGAATGAAGGCGAACCAGAACGCGTCATGGATTTCCATTTTCATGTTGGAACGACCTATAAGCTATCTGATCGGGAAATTTATCTGAGTCCATTGGTTATGTATCGTCGTAACGCTTCAGCCGATAGTCGCTTGGATTTCAATGTGAAGTCCCTTTTTCCGACTGCTAATCCCAATGTTTCTCTCTGGGGAGTAGCAGCCTACCGGCGAAATATGGATCATCAATTCGGTAAGAGTATTGGTGCAGCAGTTACCGCTGGCGTCCAATACAAGCAATTTAGTGTGGGATTGGAATATCAATTGGGCCTAACTTCAGTGCGTAAGGAATATGGAAATGCCTATCAGTTGGTTTTTGGTTATCGGTTCTGTAAATCACAAACTAAAAAGTCGATTCCATGCTCTGAAATTCATTTCAAGAAAAGGAAATCTGCTTCACGCATAGTTAAAAAAATGATGGCTGAAGAAATAAACTAGCTTACAATGTCATATTTTCTATGGTGAAACATTGCAGATAAACAGCTAATTGGCATAATAATATCGTTTTTTGGATCCTTTAGAATCGATGAATTGTCTAAATTATCTTTTTTGCTCTGTAATAATAGGAGGTTGAATGATGGGTAAACAATTTAAGCCATTTCAGGGGTGTACATACATATTGCCAATACCATGAATTGTCACCCATGGCTAATATTGTTGGTGCGATAGCTTGTACCACTTTGCGGTTTCCTTACAGTATAATAATCCTGAAGGGATTAAATAACAATAGCCACGGGTGAAACCCGTGGTTGCAACAAAGCGTAATCAAGAACTCTGGAGGAGTTCAACCCTTAATTATGATAGAGTCTTTTTTTGCCAAGAATACCTACTTCGCTATCGTCTGCGTTTTGAGTAGCTCCAAATACTTCTGATAATAGGTGTCAATTAATTTCTGGTGATACGTATCCGCTTTCGCTTGTCGGGCTTTGAAATCCCCCTTCGATTCACCTTTTCTCCTGGGCTGAAAGAGTTTGTTCGAATGCACTTCGCTATTGATATCTGTTCCGAAATAAAAATCAACAAATACCTTTTTAGGAACCGACCAGCGGGCTATTTGCCCTTCTTTGTCGCAGGAGTAAAATTCATCTCCGCTACTCGTCCATTTCACATCCAATACAGGTGCTTCGTGATGCTTGTACTGGTAAATGCGATCGCCGGTTGAAATGGCATATAAGCTGATGGAATAGTCGTAGGAGGCTGTTAGGAGGTATTTACCATTGGGGCTTATGGCGATAGCACTAATGGGTTTGGTATGACCTTTATACAACTTCAACATCTGACCCGTATTGACATCCCATAATTTAGCGTAGCTATCATGTGACGCGGAAATAAGGTGCTGACCCTTATTGACAAAATCAAGACAACAAACCGGTTTGGCATGTGCTTTTATAGAATGTTTTTTAATTAATGAATCTGCTGTAAACAGTTCGATGGTTTGATCTAATGAACCACAGGCAATCAGTTTATTGTCATCGCTTATGGCAATGGAAATGACACTTTTGGCTTGTGTGGTTGGAACCGTTTGGGGGGTGGTCAGTGTGATGGCCTCCCAATACCTGAACTTTTTTTCGTAGGATCCGCCCACAAAATAATCCTCATCGGGTGTCATATCCCAATCAGTAATGGAGGTGTGGCTGCCAGTATACACTTTTTCTGCTTTCTCAGCACCGTCAATCCAAAGTTTAAAACTTTTATCACCAATTGAGTAAAAACCATTGTGCTGGGTTGAAAATCGTACTTCTACAACGGGTTGGTAATGGGCTACCGTCTCAAAGACTTCTTTCTTAGTCTGTAAATCGTAAACAGTGACTGTTTCATTTTCGCCACCAATTAGCAATTGGGTATTATCCTTATTCACATCAATACTATTGGTTCGAAAGTCACATTTCAAAACCAACTCTTTCAGGTATTCATCATTTTGAGCAAGTAAAGTGTTCGAAATAAACAAAAATAGTAAGGCGAATATGCAATGTCTCATGGTTGTTGAATCTTTAAAATAAACTGTAAAACTATAAAGATATGTGCGGACTTGAAAATTTGGGGCGCAGCATCGTTGGAGTTTTTTTTCCACGATAGCAGGGTAAATAAATGGTTATCCCCTTCGGGGAAATTGGGATTCATGTAATCTTGTATATTACAATACTCTATCCTCTCAGTGGAATGATACGTATATAATAGATTAAATATCTTTATTTGATGAGACGAGAGCAAGGAAGTACATGCCTTGAGAGTTTTCAATACAAGTTATAAATCAAGTGTATTAGACTATGATTAATTGTTGATATTAAAACAAATATTTTATAGTGTAACCTGCCAGCTAAGGTGCGAACCGCCTAATTGCAATAGCGTTAGGAACGGTGCAGTGAAGGCGAATAGAAAGAAAAGTTGTTTGATCACGATTTAGAACTTGTAAGGATTTGAGCATCAAATTCCACAAGGTTCCTTATCGGGAGTTCCTTTTCTTTCCGCCGTAACGAAATCGTTTAGCGTTAATTGCAATTGAGTGGGGGCTTTTTGTCTACTTTTTAGCTCGTGAAAAAGTAGAAGCCTGTGCGGCTTGAGCACTAATATGAAAAGAGTTGATTATGTGTTATACAAGTTTGAATTGTGAAAAAGAACAATAGATAGGAGTAATGTTCCGATTTGGAAATGATGTACGATAATCAGATGAATAATTTTTCAACCAGTTTATTGGCAGACCGGCTTTCCAGGGGATTCTCACATACGTTAAGCTCTTCAATGGGCCTGCTAACTTGGTCAAAAGGAAAATGTTTAATCTGGTTGTTGTTGAGGTAAATGCGCTTCAGTGTATTGGCTTCCAACAGGTGTTCGCAACCTTGAGCAATGGCATTATTAGTTAGGTCTATCAATTCCAGGGTGGGGCATTGCGCAATGGTGCCGGGTATGGAAGTGAATTGATTTTGTGCCAGGTAAAGTTTTTCCAACTGAGGTAACTGCGAAATGGCTGATGGGAGAGAGGTGAGGAGGTTCAGACGTACATCCAGGCACTTGAGCTTTTGTAAACTGGCGATCGAATCAGGAATGCTGGCCAGTGCATTGTCACGAATATCCAGGTATTCGAGGTGTTGTAACTGAAACAGTTCAGCCGGCCACTGTCCGCATAAATCCATGTTAAAGATGCTTAAGTGTGTGACCTGGTTCTGCTCATTGACTTGATAGCCGCGCGAAAACCAAACGATTTTCGCCATCAGCTTCAGCTTTCGAGGCATCTTCTGAGTCAGTTTTTCAATGATTTCCGTGTCGGTGAGTGGTGATGGCATGTGCTTTTCTTTAGTGATTAGCGACAAATGAAAAAAAGTTGACTGTGATCGAATGATACGATACGGCTTCCTTAAAAAATCACACCTTCATACCTGTTCTTAAAGGTTGTTCTTATGCTAGATATATCCATGCCTGATGTGTTGACTTACTACCCTTTATTGGCATGTTGGATCGCCTCCCTTCACTTGCATTAAAGGATAGTACAACTTGGTAGAATCAGCTTTAGAGTTTTTAAGTTTTCAGTATTTCAATTTAAAAAGGAATAATCCTCTTTTTTGAGAGTCGGGTGTACCAATTATATTATTGATATAATCCACCTTCTTTATCATCTCTGCCCGCTGAATGTAACCTTCGCCATAAGGCATGCAAGCTTTCCATGAACCAGACTGAATACAGTTATCTAGCTCGGTGACTTTCACAATAGTATGACTTCCGGTAAAAATCAGGCAATGCTGGTATTTTTTTGCCAGTTTCATGGTTTTAGAAACATTTTCTTTCGTGAGAATAATAACTGTATCTGCTTGTGTGGAGGCGAGTTGTCTTATTTTTGGCAACGGGCGATCCGCATTGAGCTCCACATTGTCAAATGAGATAATATCAGTTAAAAATGTTTTTAATGTTTCTGCATTTGTTTGTCCGTTGGCGCACACTCCGATGACAAATAATAAGAAAAGAATGATTGTGTTTTTCATACAATGAGTTTTAACCTGTTTTATTCCTTATATAATATGGATTCGTTTTTTTACGATACTTAACTGACATTTCCCATGTCTATTAAGCAGCTCCTGGAAGCTGCATTTCTATTAGTCTAAATATTTTATTGTGCTCAGGCTTGTTTTTTATTAGATTGATAATTAGTTCATTAAAATCACTA
>Ga0193953_1000349_pt1 | contig 25703 bp, 22 predicted proteins | sample BB_4_MG_FD_140325 | JGI IMG/M metagenome (GOLD analysis project Ga0193953, IMG submission 140325) | Microbial mat bacterial communities from the Broadkill River, Lewes, Delaware, United States - BB_4_MG | ecosystem: Environmental > Aquatic > Freshwater > River > Microbial mats | place: USA...
AAATACTTCTAACACAGCAGTTGGTTCTATATTTTCTTTATTGTAATTAAACAAATATTTTATTTCTACTAATTGTCCTCTATATCTTTTAAGATTTCGGCCTACAATTCTTACTTCATTTTCCACATGAACTTCATAAAACTTATCATCGAATCTAAAGCCCTGATTGCTAAGTTTTTCATTTACTTTTAAATCTATCGGAGCTGTACAAGGATTATATAAAAAGATTGTCCCTGCTACATTTTTATTTTTCTTTTTCAGTAAAATATTTAATTGCACTTCATCTATCTTTATATCTTCATTATTCTCATCTTTATTAGGGATATAAAGATATGACTTTACCATATATTCTAAATCATGTATCTCTTTAAATTTTCCAAAAACTTGCATTAAACTAATTTTCCTAATTGCTCACCGGCTAAAAGATGGAAATGAATATGTTTTACTTCTTGATTACCATTTTGTCCGATATTTGTAATTAATCTATATCCATCACTTTTTACACCTAAAGTTAATGCAACTTCTTGAATAAATGTTGTCATCTCTGCCATTACATTTGGTGTCATCTCATTAAATGATTGAATATGAACTTTGGGGATTATAAGAGCATGTATTTTAGCCTGAGGATTGATATCCTCAAATGCTAAAAAATTATCATTTTCTAATATTTTTGTACTTGGTATTTTGCCTTCTATTAGGTCACAAAATATACACATATTATTTTCCTTGTTATTTTATACTTATAAGTATAGCTAAAGAATAATAAGGGAGAAATTATTACAAATTTTTTTTATTTAAGATTTTATAATTTATATAAGGTGTCAATACATGATGTTGAGGAATTAAAGAAAATAAATCTTCCTCTTTTATAAATAAATTCATATCGTTTTTCAACTTTTCGACTATTTTAGTATCAAGTTCTGATTCTAACTGGGTATATTTTTTTACTAAATTATCAAAAATATACTGATATTCAAAAGCTAATTCTGATTTCTCTATTAGTAGTGTTTTTACAAAAATCCAATTATTAAATATCACTTTCCATGCTTTTTTTTGATTTTCGGTTATACAAGTATTTGCAATATTATTTTTCCATTTAATGAGTGAAAAGTATGCAATATGACTTTCCCATAATTCATTAATCCACCAATCATGATACTTAGGAAAAAAATTTAATTCTGTAATTTTTTGTTCTAACTCTTCATTTTTACTGCTTATTAAATTTTGAATAAAAATATGAAAATGAAAAATTAAAATTGGTATCATATGATTTAAAAGTTCCAAACTTTTTATATTTTCGTCTGTAAAACCTTTTATTAAATTATTAAATTCCTCTTGAATTGTAAGCAACTCTTTTTCTGATTCATCAGTAAAAAAAAGATATCTCTCCATATTTCTAAAAGATATTTCGTATAATTCATTATTATCAACCATGATCTCTTCTGGCAGCTCATCAATAATCATTGCAGCCTCTATACGCTCATCATTATCTCTAAACTTTTGTTTTTTATCTTTTATTATATTTTTTATCTTATTGTATTTATAGTATTTTTTTCGTTCAACTGCAGCTCTTAGCCTTCTATGTTCATAAGAGTCGAGTTTTTCAAATTTTTCTAGTTGCTTCATTCTTTCTCTGTATTGAATTAATAAAGGAGAATGTTCCTCTAAACTATTCTCTGCTGAAGATTCTGCTAATAAAGATAATTTTTCTTCCCCTGAATTATGTCTAGCTAACTGCCCTTTTGCAACAGCAATTCTTAGTTCTAATTCTTTAATTATTTTTTCTAAGGCTATCATTGCTATCATGATTTATTTCCCTTATCTAGTAATTCATTTTCTTTTGCTATTTTAAATTTCATATACGGAGTGATAATCTCATGTTCTTCAGAAACAGAATCAAAATTTTCATTTTGCGTTAATTTTACTACAATATTTTTCATCGATGTTAAATTTGATTCATCATGTTCATCTTCTAATTCAGCATATTTGTAAATCAACTCATCAAAAGCAGAATTATAAAAATAAGCAAATCCACCCTTTACATCTAATATTTTTTTTACTAATATCCAATTTTTAAAGATAATTTCAAATGCTCTTTTTTGTTCGCTACTTATACATAAATCTAAAACAATCTTTTTCCATCGAAACAGTCCCATATAAGCTTGATGACTACTCCAAAGTTCATGGATCCACCAGTCCTCAAATTTAGGAAACCCAGAAAAATCTTGTTTGTGTAATTTTGATTCTTTTATATTTTCTTTTATATTTTTTAGTAATATTCTTAACTGTAAAATAATAATTGGTATTCTATAGTTTAAAAGTTTTAGTTCACTATTTGTCTCATTAAAATGCCCTTCAACTCTTTCTAAAAACTCACTTTTTATCTCAATCAATTCATCATCTAAGTCTGAATGAATATCTAAATACAATTCATTACTTTTATGTGATATTTGAAATATCTCTACATCTTCTAGTTGAATCTCTTCAGGTATATCTTCTAAAATATATAAAGCAGCATCAATTTCTTTTTGGGTTTTACTTTTGTTATGTTTTATTCTTTGGGCTTGATATTTAAAATAATTAGTATGAATAATAAATTCTTTATTTTTTTCATCAATTATCAATTGTTTGATATCTTTTGATTGTAGTTTTCTTAGCTTGTGTTTATATTTATTGAGTAGAAATGTGTTTTTTTCAATACTCAATTCAGTTGAAGACACTAACATTAGAGACATCTTGGCTTCACCTGATTCATTCTCTAATAATTGTTTTTTTGCTAATTCTATACGAGCAATAGTTAATTTAATTTTAGTTTCTAATTCTTCTATAATTTTCATTTTTAAGTAACAATCTCCCAGTCAAACATATATAGTTTAGCATAATTAAATAGATTATTCCATCTTTTCACATAATACAAGATAAAATCACATATTACCAAACTGTAATAAGATTTTGAGTATAATCGCAAATTATTACAGATTATATTAAAATAATCATCATAGGAGATACATTTGCAAGATTGGATAGAGAAGATAAACACTAGTGAGTCTTTAGAACAATTAGAACAATTACGAATAGATATATTAGGGAAAAAAGGTGTGTTAACACTTGAATTTGCTAAAATGAAAAGTGTTCCAAATGAAGAAAAAAAAGCATTTGCACAAAATTTAAATACACAAAAAGCACAAATTAATGAAGTTTTAGAACAACACAAAACTATTTTAATGGCTAAAGAGTTAGAGATTCAATTAGAATCTGAAAAAATTGATGTAACTAAATTTACGCCAAATTTAAACAATGCTGCAAAACATCCTGTTGCAGATACATTAAATCAGATTACTACTTACTTTCAAAACCTTAATTTTAGTGTTGAGGAAGGTCCTTTAGTAGAAGATGATTTTCATAACTTTGAAGCTTTAAATTTACCAAAATATCATCCAGCAAGAGATATGCAAGATACATTTTACTGTAACGATGGTGCAGTTTTAAGAACACATACTTCTCCTGTTCAAATAAGAACTATGATGAATCAAAAACCACCAATTAGAATGATAGCTCCAGGTACAGTTTTTAGAAAAGATTTTGACATTACACACACTCCTATGTTTCATCAAATCGAAGGTTTGGTTGTAGAAAAAGAAGGAGTTGTTTCATTTGCAAATCTAAAATTTGTTATGGAAGAGTTCTTAACACATATGTTTGGGGATGTTGAAGTTCGATTTAGACCATCATTTTTTCCATTCACTGAACCATCAGCTGAAGTTGATATCTCATGTATATTTTGTAAAGATGAAACAACTGGTAAAAGCTGTGGTTGTAGGGTGTGTTCTCATACAGGATGGTTAGAAGTACTTGGATGTGGAATAGTAGATGAAAATGTATTTAAAGCAGTAGGATATGAAAAAGTAAGTGGTTATGCATTTGGTTTAGGAATCGAAAGATTTGCAATGCTTATACATAAAATTGGAGATTTACGATCTCTATTTGAGAGTGATATTAGACTTTTAGGACAATTCAGATGATAGTTACAAGACAATGGTTACAAGAATATATTGATATTTCAAAAATTAGTACACAGTCTATGTGTAAAGCATTAAATTCTATTGGATTAGAAGTTGATAGCACACATAGAACATTAATACCAAATAATGTGGTAGTTGGTTTTGTAAAATCTAAAGAAAAACATCCTGATGCCGATAAACTTAATGTTTGTCAAGTCGATATAGGAAGTAAAATTGAACAAATTGTATGTGGTGCAAAAAATGTTACGGCTGGACAATATGTTGCAGTTGCAACTGTAGGTGCTGTTTTAGGTGAAGATTTTAAAATCAAAAAAGCAGAACTTAGAGGAGTACCATCAAATGGTATGATTTGTAGCTCAACAGAGATTGGTTTACCTAAAATTAATGATGGAATTATGGAACTAGATAACTCAATTGGTGAATTAAAAATTGGGAAAGAATTAAATGAGTACTCTTTAATCAACGACGAAGTAATCGAAATTGAATTAACTGCAAATAGAGGTGACTGTTTAAGTATTAATGGAGTTGCACGAGAATTAAGTACCTACTTTAATATCCCAATGAAAAATGTCGATTCTATTGTAAATAGTAATAACAAAGGTATTGGGCAAGTTTTTGATGTAACATTTGATATGAATTGTGAGTCAAATCTTATTTATAAAGCTGCATCAATAGAAGATTTTAAATTAGATTTATTACATATTTTAAGAGCTTCTACTATAGAACAACTTAAAGATACTGACATTGAAACTGCCGTTGCTTATACGACTCATGCTTCTGGTGTTTTATTAAATGTTTATACTCAAGCTGTTGCAAATGAACAATCTGATAAATTATCTACATTACATATTACAAAAGATGATGATGGATTTGATACAGTTGTTGGGAAAGTGCTTGTAAGTACAATTGGTATAGAAACAGGAAAAATTGAAAAACTATCAAATGAAGTAATCATAGAAGCTAGTTATATAAATCCTGATCAATTGGCACAGCATGTTTTTGAAAAAAAGAAAAAAACAGGTGAAATTTATTATAAAGCTTCCAGAGGAAGTGAACCAAATTTAGAAAGTGGGATAGATGCTGTAATATCTTTACTCTCACAAAATGGTGCAACAATTTATAATGGTAGTAAAAATTTCATCAATGATGTATCTGAAACAACAATTAATGTAAATAATAAAAGATTAAATTCTATTATTGGACAAAACATTACTCCAAGTAAAGTAAGCCAGATTCTTACATCTTTAGGTTTCTTCGTGAAACAAGATGGTCAAAATACTATTAATGTAACAATACCTGCATTTAGACATGATATCAAAAATATTGCAGATGTTACAGAAGAGATTGTTCGAATTATTGGTATTGATAAAATAAAATCTAAACCATTAGAGATTAAAGAACTGAATAATATTAATGAAACCTCAAAAAAACTTATTTTAAAAAATGAAATTAGAACAAAATCAATCGAAAATGGTTTTTTTGAAACATTAACTTATGTATTCACGAATAAAGAACTTTTAGAAAAATACAATTTCCCTACAGTATTAAAAAATAAAGAGATTTTAAATCCAATTGTAAATGAGCTTAATACATTTAGAACGACTATGGCACTTAATTTTGTTCAAGCTGTTTCACATAATTCAAAACAAGGTTATAAATCAATTGGATTATTTGAAATAGGAACTATTTTTAATAAAAATAGAGAAGAAACAAAAACATTAGGATTTGTTTTTTCAGGAGAATTAGAAGCTCCATCAGTTACAAATAAGGCAAAACCTTTAAATATTGATTTTTTTAGTTTTTCACAAAAATTATCTAGTATTATTGGAGAATTTGAATTAGAAGCGATGAAAAAAGTTGATAATGATTTTATTCACCCTTATCAAAACGCAATAATACTTAAAAATGGAAAAGAGATAGGTCATGTATATAAAATACATCCAACTGTTGCAAAAGATTTTGATATTTCTAACGATACTTTCATTTCTGAAATTGATTTTGATCTCTTAAATGATGAAACAATAATAGCTACACATATTTCAAAGTTTCAATCATCCAAAAGAGATTTAAGTATTATTACACCAAAAAACTTAGAATATAAAAATATCAAAAAAGCGATTAATGCATTAAAAATAAGTGAGATAAAACAATTTAATCTTGTTGATATCTACACAGATGAAAAATTAGGAGAGAATGAGAGTTTAACTATTAAATTTATCTTACAATCTGAAACTAAAACTTTTGAAGAAAGTGATATAAATGAGATAATGGATACAGTTCTTGCGAAATTAGAAAAAGATTTAAAAATAGGTTTAAGATAATGGAAAAACTAAATATAACACCTCTGAATAAAGCATTTGATATTGTTATAGATAATATAGCAAGTGATAAGTCTATATCACATAGATGTGCTATGTTTAGTTTATTTAGTGATAAACCATCAACTATCAAAAACTATCTTCGTGGTGAAGACACAATGGATTCCTTACGAATTGCAGAAAAGCTAGGCGCTACAATTGAAGATGACAAAAAAACAGGAATTATTACAATTACACCCCCTGTTACATTGACTGAACCAGATAATATTTTAGACTGTGGAAATGCAGGAACAGGAATGCGACTTTATGCTGGTTTATTAGCTGGAATTGAAGGAAGTTTTGTATTAACTGGAGATAAATACTTACGATCTCGTCCGATGAAAAGAGTTACTGATCCTTTAAGAGATATTGGTGCATCAATTGACGGTAGAGAAAATGGAAATAAAGCACCACTCCATATTAGAGGTGCTAAACTAGACTCTTTTAAATATCATAGTCCAATTGACTCTGCTCAAGTAAAATCTGCATTAATTTTAGCAGGTATACAAAGTGATAAAAAATCTTATTATAAAGAAGATTTACTCAGCCGTGATCACACAGAAAGAATGTTAAATGGTATGGGAGCATCAATTCAAACAAACAAAGATGGATGGATAGAGATCGAACCATTAAAAGGAAAATTAAAACCTCTTAATATTACAGTACCTACTGATCCTTCATCTGCATTTTTCTTTGCCGTTGCTGCTGCTATTACTCCAAAATCTAAAGTAACCTTAAAAAATGTTACTTTAAATCCAACAAGAATAGAAGCATATAAAATTTTAGAGAAAATGGGTGCAAAAGTTTCTTACATTAAAACAGAAGATATATATGAACCAATTGGTGATATTATCGTTGAATATAATGAATTAAATGGTGTAATAGTTGATTCTAATATAGCGTGGCTTATTGATGAATTACCAGCACTTAGTATTGCTATGTCTATTGCCAATGGTAAAAGTACTGTTAAAAATGCAAAAGAGTTACGGGTAAAAGAAAGTGATAGAATCACTGCTGTCGTTACAAATCTAAAAAAATGTGGTGTATCCTATACAGAATTTGAAGATGGTTATGAAATTGAAGGAAACTCTACTCTAAAACATGCATCGATAAACTCCCATGGAGATCATAGAATTGCAATGAGTTTTGCAGTTGCTGGACTTATATGTGGCATGAATATCGAAGATACACAATGTATTGAAACATCTTTTCCTAATTTTACTGAAATACTAGAATCATTAAAAGGATAAAAATTGAAAGTAAAAGTAGCATCACATTATGGATTTTGTTTTGGAGTAAAAAGAGCCATTAAAATTGCAGAAGAGCATAAAAACTCTGCAACAATGGGTCCTCTAATACATAACCAAAAAGAGATAGATAGACTAAAAGAAGACTTCAATGTGGGATTATACGAAACTATAGATGAAGCAAAAAAAAATGACACTGTTATCATTAGAACACATGGTATTCCAAAAAATGACTTAGCAGAACTAAAACAAAATAATACAAAAGTTATTAATGCAACTTGTCCATTTGTAACAACCCCACAGCAAATTGTTAAAAAAATGTCTGAAGACAAATATAGTATTGTTATCTTTGGAGATGAAGATCATCCTGAAGTAAAAGGTGTAAAAAGCTATGGAGATGATGTACATGTAGTACCAAATCCTGATGCAATAGATGAACTAGTTTTTAAATATGATAAAATTGCAACCGTTGCACAAACTACAAAACAAAAAGAAAAATATCTTGATATTGTCAATAATTTAATTTTAAAATATAAAGAGGTGAGAGTATTTAATACTATTTGTGATGCTACATTTGAAAATCAAGCTGCAACTCGTGAACTATCTGATACTGTCGATATTATGATAGTTATAGGAGGCAAAAACTCATCAAATACGAAACAACTGTTAAATATTTCAGAAGAAAATTGTGTTAGTTATTTAATAGAAGATGAAACTGAATTAGAATTAGAATGGTTTGATGACAAAGAAATTTGTGGAGTAACCGCAGGGGCATCTACACCTGATTGGATTATTCAAAAAGTGATTGAAAAGATAGAAAAAATATAACTATAAAAAACATTAAGACAAATTTCGGTATAATCGCCTCATAAAAAACAAAAGGGTAGGCAAGCAAATGAAATTTGAAGATTTTGAAATAGAAGGTGAAGACTTCGCAGCAATGTTGGAGGAAAGCGAAAAGAACACAGAAACGAATTCAGTTACAGACGGTGAGATCGTTATTATTGGTGATGAAAACTTTACAGTGAGTATAGCAGGTAAAGAGGGTAGAATTCCTTTAAGTGAAATTACAAATACAGATGGTACTATTAAGTATACTGTTGGTGATACAATCACAGTTATGATTACTGGAACAAGAGGTGAAAATTTATCATTATCTTACAAAAAAGTTTTACAAAAAGCTAAATTCGACGAATTTTTTGCTCAACATGGTGAAGAACCAGACAATGTAATTGTAGAAGGTGTTGTAACATCTGTTAAACCAAGAGCTGGTTTTCTTGTACAAGATGATGAAGGGATGGAATACTTCATGCCTATGGCACAAGGTTTCTTAAAAGCAGTTGGGGCAGTTGGTAAAAAAATCAAAGCTGTTGTTCTTAAAGCAAAACCAGAAACATCAAGTATTGTAATCTCAAGAAGAAAACTAATCGAAGAAGCACAAAAACATAAAGAAGAAAAAATAGCTGAATTAATGGAAAATAATGAACCTAAAACAGGTATCGTTAAAAAAATTACTAGCTATGGTATGTTTGTAGACTTAGGTGGAATAGATGGTTTAGTTAATTACAACGAAATCTCTTACAAGGGTCCAGTAAACCCATCGGCTTACTATAAAGAAGGTGATGAAGTTGTTGCAATAATGAAATCTTATGACAAAGAAAAAGGTCACTTATCTTTATCAATTAAAGAAGCATTAGCTAATCCATGGGAAGAGATGAGAGATGCTCTTGAAACTGGAGATACAATCACTGTTACGGTATCTAACTTTGAATCATATGGTGCATTTGTTGATTTAGGAAATGACATCGAAGGTTTATTACATATTTCAGAAATCAGCCATAACAAAAATGTTAAAAATCCTAAAGATTACTTAGAAATTGGTCAAGAGATCAATGTTGAAGTTATCGATTTAGATTGTGACAAAAGAAGATTAAGAGTTTCATTAAAATCTTTACAACCAAAACCATTCCAAACATTTATTAAAGAAAATAAAGTTGGTGATGTAATTACTGGTACAGTTGCAACATTGACTGACTTTGGAGCATTTATTAACCTAGGAACTGTTGATGGTCTTTTACACAATGAAGAAGCAAACTGGGAATCAACAGCTAAATGTAAAGATATTTACAAAAAAGGTGATGAGATTGAAGTAAAAATCATTAAGATTGATACAGAAAAAGAAAATATTTCTTTAAGCGTAAGAGCATTACAAGACTCACCTGCACAAAAATTTGAAAAAGAACATAACAATGGTGATATCATTAAATCTACAGTAAAGGATATTAAAGATTTTGGTATTTTTGTTAAACTTGAAAATAACCTAGATGGTCTTATTAGAAAAGAAGATATGATGAAACCAGAGGAAGGTGAAGAAGAAGTGAAAATTGGTGATGAAATCGAAGCTGTTGTAGTTAATATTGACAAACAAAGAAACAGAGTAAGATTATCAGTTAGAAGATTAGCATCTCAAAAAGATAGAGATATGTTAAAATCAGTTAACGATGAGTCAACAATGACACTTGGTGATGCACTTGCAGGACAGTTAAAGTAATATACTTTAACTGTTAAAATGGAGAAAATTATGAATAAACCTACAGTAGTAGTATGTGACCACATCCATGAAAGTGGATTAGAAATACTTAAAAATACAAGTGATATAAATTATGTATATGCAGCTGATATTGATAAAAATGCCCTTTTAGATGTAATCAAAGATGCAGATGTTTGTATTACTAGAAGTTCAACAGATGTTGATGAAAAATTCTTAAATGCAGCAACAAATCTTAAAGCAGTAGTTCGAGCTGGCGTTGGTGTTGATAATGTTGATATTGACGGTTGTAGTAAAAGAGGTGTTATTGCTATGAATGTTCCAACAGCAAATACTTTAGCAGCAACAGAACTTACAATGACACACTTACTTTCTTGTATGAGAAAAATGCCTTATGCTCATTCTCAATTAAAAGATCATAGAATCTGGAAAAGAGAAGATTGGTATGGTCAAGAACTTTATGGTAAAAGAATCGGTGTTATTGGTTTTGGTAATATTGGACATAGAGTTGCACTAAGATGTAAAGGTTTTGAGATGGATGTTGTAACATACGACCCATATATATCATCAACAAAAGCAACTGATTTAGGTATTGAATATACTACAAATTTTGATGATATTTTAGCGTGTGATATAATAACAATACATACACCAAAAAATTCAGAAACATTAAATATGATTGATGAAGAACAAATTGCAAAAATGAAAGATGGTGTTATTCTTATCAACTGTGCAAGAGGTGGATTATATAATGAAGAAGCACTTTATAATAATTTAAAATCTCGTAAAATTCACATGGCAGGTATTGATGTATTTAACAAAGAACCAGCTATTGATCATCCATTATTAGATTTAGACAATATTACGGTAACTGCTCATTTAGGTGCTAATACTGTAGAATCACAATATAAAATTGCAACACAAGCTGCAAATAATGCTATTAAATCTGCTCGTGGAATTGGTTATCCTCATGCTTTAAATTTACCAATTGATGAAACTAAAATTCCATCATTTGTTAAACCATATTTAGAATTAACACAAAAGATGTCATTTTTACTTGCACAAATGGATAAGAGTGAAATTAAATCTATCAAGATTGAAGCTGAAGGTGAAATTTCAAATTATTTAGATAGTTTAGAAACTTTTGCAATTGTGGGAGCTTTAACTCAATCATTAAGTAGTGATAAAATCAACTATGTAAATGCAACTTTTGTAGCAAATGAAAGAGATATAAGAATTGATTCATCAGTTCATTCAAACACAAGTGCATACAAAAACCAAGTTACAGTAAAAATCACAACTGGAAATGGTGTTAACTCTACAAGTGGTACTATTTTCGAAGAAGAAGTTCAAAGAATCATTAGTATCAATAACTATATGGTAGATATTGAACCAACTGGAAAAATGATTCTTTTATCGAACTCTGATGTTCCAGGTGTAATTGGAAATGTAGGTACATTACTTGCAACTGAAGGTATAAATATTTCTGACTTTAGACTTGGAAGAAACAAAGATGGAGCTTTAGCGGTTATTATTGTTGATGAAGAAGTTAAAAGTAGTACTTTAGAAAAATTAGCAAATATAGAAGCTGCAAGATCAGTTTCATATGCTCAAATATAAGGAGATATTATGGCTTTAGGAATGAGTGATTTAAAAAAAGGTATGAAAATAGAAGTTGATGGTATACCATACAAAATTACTGATTATGCACATGTTAAACCTGGTAAAGGTGCAGCATTCGTAAGATGTAAAATCAAAAACTATTTAAATGCAAAAACAATTGAAAAAACATTTCATGCTGGTGATAAGTTTGAAACTCCAGACTTACAACAAAAAACTATGCAATTTTTATATGATGATGGTGAGATGCTGCAATTTATGGATTCAGATACTTATGACCAAATTGGGTTAACTTATGATCAAGTTGGAGATACTGAAAAATGGATTATTGATGGAATGAATGTTGATATGATGTTTTTTAAAGGTGAGGCAATTACTGTTGAACCACCTGCAACTGTTGAGATGACAATTGTTGAAACACCACCTAACTTTAAAGGTGATTCACAAGGTGGAAAAAAACCTGCTACTTTAGAATGTGGTGCTGTTGTTCAAATACCATTTCACTTAATTGAAGGTGATGTTATTAAATGTGACACAAAAACAGGTGAATATGTAGAAAAAGTTAAATAATATACATTTATCTAACGAAAACTAAAAGGGACTTTTTTGAGTCCCTTTTTTTAATCCCTAAAAATGGACAATTATGCAAAAAAAATTAATTATATTCGATATGGATGGTACATTAGTAAATAGTGGTGATGTTATTTCTAACACCATTAACTATGTGAGAACTAATCTCGGATTAGATCCTATGCCAAAAGATGAGTTACTTATCAATATCAATAATCCAGATATTAATTCTTCTGAATTTTTTTATGGTACTACAGCATTTACAGACGAACAAACTGAGTTATTTGGAGAATATTATGATAAGAACTGTATCAGTGATATATCATTATATGATGGTATTAAAGAGTTATTAGAAGAGCTTAGTAAGTACTTTGTATTAAGTATAGCAACTAATGCATCTGTTGAGTTTGCAAAAAAAATGATTAAACATCTTGATATAGACCATCATTTTAATTACATAATTGGTGCAAATGAAGTAACTACTCCTAAACCACATCCTGAAATGCTTTTAAATACGCTAGAATCACTTAAAATTGAAATTAAAGACTCTATATTAGTTGGAGATAGCAATAAGGATAAAAACGCGGCAGAAGCTTGTCAGATGGATTATTTATTAGTTAATTGGGGATTTACTAAACACGATTGCAGTAGTGTTATATCTAACACTACTGAATTAAATGAAAAATTATTATCATTAAAATAGATAATTAGAGTTAAAAACTATGACTTTAGCTCTTCTTTTGCAACTACTGTTTCAATGTCCATAATTACAAGCATTTGATTATCTTCTAATCGAACAAACCCTTTTAAATATCTTGATGGTATAGCAGACCCCATATCTGATACAGGATATAACTGTGAAGTTTCTAATTTTTGTACATCATCTACCTTATCTACAACTAATCCTATCATTCTATTATCACCTGTAATTACTGCAATAACAGCCGTATTTTCATCATATTGAACTTCACCAGTACCAAACTTAACTCTTATATCTAAAATAGGCACAACTTCACCTCTAAGATTTATAAGACCTTTAACCCATTCACTTGTATTTGGTAATGTAGTGATTAAATCTGGATATGTTAAAATTTCTCTAATTTTTGGTAATTCTACCGCATATTTCATCTCACCTAATATAAATGTCATATACTCATCTGAATTTGTACTATTAAACTGTTTATCTATTCTTGCCATAATTTTCCTTTTATTTAATTTATCATATTCTAGTATAGATTAAAAATTACTCATCTTTTTTACTATAAATCGAAAAGTAAAAAATTTCAAAGTTTTATACTATATTTTATCTATAATATTCTTTGAAATAACTTTGCAGTTTGCAGATGTTTTAGAATTTTGTATAGTAATTATAGTATCTACTTCAATATTATCAATACCTATTATTTGCTCATTAACAGATAACTGTACAAATCCTTTTTTATCTCTTTTCTCAGGATGATTAGAAAGAAAACTATTTTTTATAAAAGATAATTCATCAGATTTACTTCTTAATATGTGTGTAAATGAATTTTGTAATTGCTGTTTTACATTTTTTATTTTCGATTCTATTAATTCAAATCTTTTTTTAAAAGATTGTTGAGCAAAACTATTCTTTAAATGTATCAATTCTCTTTCTTTTTGTATAAATATAGTTTTAAACTTGTGATTAAAATCATTTACTAAACTGTCTGTATATTGTCTAAGATCATTTATGCTTGGAGTAGTGATCTCAATTGCATTTGAAGGAGTGCTGGCTCTGAGATCAGCTACAAAATCAGAAATAACAAAATCATTTTCATGTCCTACAGCACTAATAATTGGAATTTTTGCGTTGTACATAGCGTCTGCAACTATTTCCTCATTGAAAGCCCATAAATCTTCTATACTTCCTCCACCTCTTCCTAGAATTAAAATAGAATCTGTTAACGATTCTGAAGCAATTGCATCTACCATTTTAATATTTTTAACAATATGTTCTTTTGAACCTTCCCCTTGAACTAAAGTAGGCAATAAAATCATTTTTGCTAATGGATATCTTATACTAAGTATTTTTTTCATATCTTCAATAGCAGCACCGGTATTTGATGTAATAACATAAATCGTTTTTGGGTAGACTGGTAAAACTTTTTTTAAAGATTTATCAAAATAACCTTTAATTTGAAGCTTGGTTTTTAATTGTTCATAAGCTAATGCTAAAGCTCCTATTCCACTGGGTTCTATTCTTTGACAAAGCAATTGATAATTACCTCTAGGACTATATACTGTAATATTTCCACTTATAACTATTTTAGTCCCTACTTCTAAACGAAACTTTAAATATTGTGCATTTCCCTTAAACATAACACACGAGATAGTAGATTTATTATCTTTAACACTAAAATAAATATGCCCTGAATTATGATATGTTAAATTAGAAATTTCACCCTCAACATACACACTAGAAAAAGTTGTCTCTAAAATACCTTTTATTTGTTCATTTAAAGTACTAACAGATATTGGAGAATTCACTAAAATTAGATCTTTCTTGCAATAAAAGTGGTACTCATATTCATTGAATATCCTTTTACAAATATAGGTTCTAAACCAACTTCTTTCAACTCTTCACACATTTGTTTTGTAGTGATAAATGCATCTATTGACTTAGGTAAATATGTGTAGGCATCTTTATTTTTAGATACTAATCCTCCTATATGAGGCATTAAGTTATTCATATAAAATTTTGTCAGTTTAGCAGGAAAATCATTTTTATCATTTTTTGTAAACTCTAAAATAACACAAAGACCACCTTTTTTAAGAACTCTTGCAAACTCTTTTAGTCCCTCTTTTCTTTGAACAACATTTCTAATACCATATGATATAGAGATAATATCAGCACTTTCATCATTTATAGGCATAGATTCAGCACCAGCTTCCACAAAAGTTCTGTGAGGTATTTTTGTTTTACCAACCTCCATCATTCCAACACTTGGATCAACACCAACTATATCATCTATCTCAATACCATTAGTTTTTGCTACATTTTCCCAGTCAATCATAAGATCACCTGTCCCACATGCAACATCAACTATCTTTGTCAAATGCGATTTACCATAGAAATTATATGCCATATTACAAGCTTTTTTTCTCCATGTTTTATCTATTCCCATACTTAAAATTCTATTTGCTAAATCATAAGTTTTAGCAATGTCATTAAACATTTTTATTATATCTTCTTGATTATCTCTATTTTGTTCTGCCAATTTCTTACCTTAAAATATATATTTTGCTACAATTAAACCTAAAATAAATCCAACATTTACTCCAACTAATATTTTCATAAATGTTAATTTTTTATCACTGTTTGGAACATAATTTAATATAGTTTCTTGCTTTGCTAAACTATTATCAAAATTCTTTGCTGCAATATCAATTTTTATAGCCATTTGTTTTAATGTGATTTCACTCAGTTCAAGTTGTTCTGCTAACTCTTTGGCTTGTTTAAAACTCATATCACTCATAAGAATTATCCTACTTCTTTATCTCTATCCATCTATCTAAATCTGTAAATATTGGATTTAATGTACCTAATACATAATCTTTTGCTTCTGTTTGTAATCTTCTAAAAAACAAATATTTTAATGCAGATTCTCTATCTCCAGCATCTTTAGCTTCAAGTGCTTTTACAGCAAAGTCGGTATTATTATGAGCCATTTCCCAAACTGTACTCCCTAGATATCTACTCATAGTAATAACTTTATCATTTTTAACAGCAAAATATCTTGGGTCTTTTACAAAGTCTGTAATTGTTGAGTTACTTCCTAAATATTTATGTCCAAAAAAATTAATAAATTGTTCTTCTAAATAATCTTTTTCTGTACTTATAGCTCTATTTAAAGCAAAAAATAGATTATCTGTAGAGTTTCTTTCTATCTTTCTTAATTTTTTCATTGTTGCAATTGCATTTTTACCATCAAGTTCACCATCTCCCATAGGTACAATCCATTTTACATTTCCAAATGTTCCTACTTTGGCTATCTCATCAAGAACTAAAGAAGATGTTTTATTTCCACCAACATCAACTATAATTTCATGATTATCATCCATTAAAATCATCTCATCAAGTTCTGTAATTTTATTTGTGGATAACATCTTTTTATTTACAATTTTAGTCGCAGTAAAACTTCTTGAGTCATTATTTTCATCATCAATTTCTATATAAGTTACTGGTTTACCGTGTTTTTTATAAAGATATGGTGCGATTACTTGCATGGCAACGGTTGATTTACCAACTCCACCTTTTGTTTGAGGAATAATTATCATATGTGTTTTCCTTAGTGTATATTGCTTTAGTTTATCTAATTTTTGTTTTTATTTCGATTATGATTAGAAAAAGAAGACGATTTAATTAATAATACTTTGCGAAATCACTTCACTTTTATTATCATATACTTTTATCTTCAAACCATCAATCGCTTTCCCATCTGCATCAATCTCAATTATAATTATCTGCAAAATAGATTTACAACTATTGGGTACATTAAAATGTCCCCCTAATCCTGTCATTGCTTTTTTAATTGGAATATCACTTTCCATACCGATGACATTGTCTCTACATCCAGTCATACCAACATCTGTTACATAAAATGTTCCATCTGTAATCTCTTGATCATCCGTACCTACATGTGTATGTGTTCCACAAATAGCACTGACTCTCCCTTTTAACATCTGCATAAGTATTCTTTTTTCTGCTGTTACTTCGGCATGAAAATCTATAAAAATATGTTTTACATTTTCATTTTCTAACCTCGCAACAATTTCCAATATATGTGTAAATGGATTTAATACTTGAGGCATAGTGTAAAGTCCCATAAGATTTATTACTGCTAACTTCACACCTGAAATATCCACAATTTTCACCCCACTTCCAGGTACACCTTCTGGATAATTATCTGGTCTTAATACAGGTTTTGATTCAAGTAATGCAATCATATCTTTCTTTTTATCCCAAGAGTGATTTCCACCTGTTATTAAATCTATACCACAATTAAATAACTCATTTGCATTTTTAATCGTCAATCCAAAACCATGACTAGCATTTTCACCATTGGCTACCACAAAGTCTACTGAATGTAAATCTTTTAATCTTTGAAGATTTTCTTTTATTATTTTTCTTCCCGGACGCCCTACTATATCCCCTATAAAAGCTATTTTTATTTTTCCATTATTACTATTATCTAACACTTTGCTCCTTCAGCATATAATTCGATTCGAAATTTTGCGCCATCAAGATGATTACTTGCACTTATTTTACCACCATGTTCATCTACGATTTTTTTTGCAATATTTAAGCCAATTCCCATACCACCTCTTTCTTTATTACTAATAAATGGTTCAAATATTTTTTGTATTATATCTTCTTTAATCCCACCAGCATTATCTAAAAAATCTACAATAATTGTATTATTTTCTTTTGTTATCTCAATATTTAAACTTCTTGTTTCATAATTTTCTATTTTTACAAGTTCATCTAAGGCATTATTTATAATTATAATCCATAATTGTTCTATTCTTTGTTTTTGAACAAGTGCGTTAAATTCAAACTTATTTTTATCGTTTGTTATATCGAATAATTCTCCATTTATATAAATTTTACTGACTTGCTTAGAATTATTGAAACTTAATGTCAATGCTGTAAACAATGTATTATAAATATTTACATTTTCAACAACTTCAGAAGACTTCTGAGAAACTTCTTTCATGGCTTCCACTATATTTGATATTCTATTCAATCCATCTGTTATAATTGCTGTATCAGCTAAAATATTATTTTTCAAATCACTTTCAGGTAAATCTTCAATATCATATTTCATTAATTCAAAATTACCTTTTATGTATGTCAGTGGAGTATTTATTTCATGTGTCATTCCTGCAGCTAAAGAACCTATTGAGCTTAATTTTACACTTTTTAACTGTTCTTGTTGAATTTGTTCTAATTGTTCAGTACTTTTTTTAACCTCTTCTTCTATCCTTTTTTCTAATGATCTATTGAGTTCTTCTAACTTAACTTTATTTGATATTTTTGTTCTTATTGCAGTATATGAAACAATTTTATTATTCACAAAATTAGGTTCAATATGTGATGAAACCCAATAATAGCTTCCATCTTTTGCTAAGTTCTTTATTTTACCATCCCATGTTTTACCAGATTTTATTGTTGTCCACATATTTTCAAATAGACTATCTGGCATATCTGGATGTCGTATAAGTGAATGTTTTTGTCCAATTAATTCTTCTCTAGAATATTGAGAAATCTCACAAAAAGCATCGCTCACTCGTAAAATCATCCCATCCGTATCTGTAACAGATCGTATAACATATTTGTCAATAATTCTTAATGATTCTTTTAATTGTGCAGTTCTTTGCTCAACTTTTTTATCAAGTCGGTTATTTAAGCGTTCTATTTTGTTTGCCATACGAGATACAGGTTGAGAGAATATAAAAGCAAGAATTACAGCCAGTACAATTGTAGAAAATAAAATAGATAAATATACATTATACATCTCTTTATCGATCATTGTTCCAAAATCAGAATAAATTAAGATTAATGCCAAATCTTCTTCATTATTCTCTTCTAACTTTAAAAAGGTATAGGTTTGTTTATTTAGAGAATCAAACTTTAAAAAATAATAGTTTTCTTCATCTAATAAAGTTTTCAATTGTACATCTTTATGAAAATATTCTGACCACGAAAGCTTATTTTGAGAATCAATAAGGATATTTCCATTTTTGTCTACTAGTAATAGCTTAGAATAAGTATCAGAAAGAATGTTTGATATTTCATCCATCGATACATAAAACTGTAGTACTCCTGAACCTAAATTGATACCAACAATAAAAATAGGTTTTATTGTATTTTTATCCACACCTTTTTCTAGATTAAAACCAAAAGGTGAATACCAAATTTCTTCTTTTTGTCTTGTTTGGAGCTTAAAAAAATACTCTTCTTCAATATATTTATTTATAATAAGAGGCATCTCTTGTTTAAGATTCTTATTATTATGAATATTATGCTTTTGATTATTGTCTGTATACTTTATCTGTAATATTCCATGGCCAGCATAAATAATAGTACTAAACAACTCTTCTACATACTCTTTATTTGAACCATCTTTTGTATAACCTATAAATATTTTATTTTTTACAGCTGATAATAGATGTTGATTTAGATTTTTCATATATTCAGATAGTTTTTTCTCTTTTTCACTAATCATCATGTTTGATTGTTGAAGTTTGTCTTCAAATTGTCTTTCGTAGACAACATTTGAAAAAGTGTACACTGAAAACAGTGCTAAAAATATGCCAAATATTACAAATGTAAAAAATAATTTTAAATTAAAAGACATATTTTACATCTTATAATTATGAATTTAAAACTTCAGCAATTTTCTTTTCAACTGCCTGCAAAGAATCAAAAGGTTTCATAATATAATGTACTGCTCCATATTTATGAGATTTCAAAACTTTGTCTAATGTAGAAAAAGCTGTCATCATTATAACTTTTTGGTTTGGATTTTTTTCCATTATTTTTTCTAATGCATCCAAACCATTCATTTGAGGCATCATTATATCCATAAGGATAATATCATAATTTTGATCGATACTAGAAACAGCAGTGACAGGATTTGAATATGTTGTTACTGTGTATTTTTCATCTCTATTTAAAAATCTTTGTAACATATTCAATATCTCATTTTCATCATCAACAACTGCTATTTTATATTTTTTTTCTTCCATCTTGTACTCCTAGTTAAATAAATCTTTAGCTGCTACTTTCATAACCATATCATTTTTCTCTTCTAACATTTGATCTAGTATTCTAAATACATCTTCACTTGCATTTTCAATTAATTTTACCTTTTCTTCAATAACCGCTTTTGAACATACTACAGCATTACCAGAACACTCTTTTGCTAAAATATTTGCTTCTCTATGTACAGTTGCATGTGGTTTGTTTAAACTTCCATAAGATTTTGTATTTCCAAATTCTGATTTTCCAACACCACTATCATACCATTTACCAAGTCTACAAGCCGTATGTTCACTTGGTTTAAAGCTGTTGCTATCTCCAAATAATAACTGATATAAATTATTTTTATAAATAACATGATCAAGTTTAGCTAAGTTTACAAAAATTTTATTACTAATTGATTCCACTTCAAAAACACTTCTTCCAGAATTTTTTTGGAATGATTCCATTAGTTTAATTAATACACTTACTCGCTCTTTGGTTTCAGTTACAACACCTGCTACAACATCTGAACTATTTTTCATTCTTGCTGTTTCTTCTTGAATTGACAAAACAACATCTTTAATCTCTTTTGCAGCATCAGAAGATCTTGATGCAAGATTTCGTACCTCTTGAGCAACAACGGCAAAACCTTTTCCTGCTTCACCTGCAGTTGCAGCTTCAACAGCTGCATTTAACGAGAGAATATTTGTTTGAAATGCAATTTGATCAATAACAACTATTGCTTGAGCGATATCATTACTTTTTTGTACTAGGTTTGTTACAATTTCATTCTCAGTAGCTATCTGATTATTTAAATTCTCTGTATCTTTTACAATATCTTGAGTTAATGTTAAACCTTCTGTGGAACCTTTTGCGGTTGATTTTGATTCTGTAGCCATATTTCCAAGCTCACTTAACAAGTCTTGATAAACATTTTGTGTGTTTGATAACGATACATTTATATTATCGTTATGCTTATGAAGCAATCCATCTTCTGCATTATCATGTATTGATGTTTTTATTAGTGAAACAACTGTTAAATCATCATAAGTTTTATATGATAATTTTGCTTCACAATCTGAAATAATAATTCTTTCGTTTTTTTGAGATATCACTTGTAATAATTCATCAGTATTTGTAATATTCTCATTTGCTCTATCATTGATGAAAATCATATTGTTGTTTTTATCAACAGCAACGACACCTTCAGATGTTGAAAATTTTGCTATTCGAGATAATCTATCATTCTCTTTTTCTAAAGTTTCTATTTTTTGTTGAAAATTTCTTTCTGCTTTATTGAGTTCATTTTCATTTTTAGATTTTTGCTGAGATAATTCTTGTTTAAGCTCGTCAATTTCTTTCTTTAATTGTTCACATTCTAGGTCTTTTGATTTATTAGAAAAAAACATTTAATACCTTTTTTTAAAATTTTTTTCTATTTTATCAAATTAATTATTATATAAGAATTAATTATTTAAACAATAACCACTACTGAAGGCCCATTGGAAATTATATCCACCCAATTCACCGGTTACATCCAATACTTCACCTATAAAATAAAGGTTTTGTTGTAGTTTACTTTCAAAATTATTATTTACTTCTTTTGTATAAATTCCACCTTTTGTTACTTCTGCTTTTGTGTATCCAAAATTTCCAGCTGGTGACATTTCATAGTTATTTAAATCTATATCTAAACCTTTTATTTGTTGTTTAAATCTTTTTGGTAAATAGCTATCTTTTTTTGGTAAAAAATCTATAGAGATATTTCCTTTTTTCCAATATAAAGAAGTAGTTAAAATAGCTGGTCCACTACATCCTTTATGTGTAAAAAGCATCATCCCTTCAACAGTTTTATCTAAAACTTTAATTTTTACATCAACAGATAAACCACTTAACTCTTTGAACCAAAATTGATCTTTTTGTACTGTAAACCCCACAAGTGCTGGATCGAGTCTATTTACAGTGTGTCCAAACTTCTGAGCAATTTTAAATCCTATGTCACTTCCACCTATACTTGCATACGATAATCCACCTGAAGCAACAATGAGTTTCTCTGCTACTATATCACCCTTATTAGTTTTGATAGTATAGTTTTCATCATACTCTACATCAAGTACTTTTGTACTCAATCTAAATTGACAATGAGAAGTAAGTTTTGTAAACATATTGATTACATCATTACTGCTATTACAAAAATATGTACCTTTGACTATTTTAGGATTTAATTTAGGATAAACACCATTTATATTTAAAAACTCCAAGAGATTTTTTTCATTAAATTTGTCTAGATAAGGTTTGATAAACTCTTCATCACCTAAAAACTTATCTGTTCCCATAAATTTATTTGTGATATTACACTTTGCACCACCACTTATTTTTATTTTTGCTCCAATTTTATCATTTGAATCAATAACACAAACCGTTTTATTTTTTATTTGACTAGCTGCCATAAGACCACTAGCCCCAGCTCCGATTATTACAATATCATATTTCACTATTTATATGCTCTTACGATGAAACCTTTTTTGTCATTTGCATTTACTGTATAGTTTACTGTTTTGATATTTTTATAATCTCCTATATGTTTTCTTATTATCCATGATGCTTCAATAACTCTTTGTCTTGATAACCCTATTTGCGAATACTTTGATAAATCTTTAATTTTTTTCTCACCATAAACATCTTTGAGTCTATTTATAAATTTAAAATCCTGATTGTCTACCATACCAATAACTTCAAATATTTTACTATTTTTATTTTTGTCTAAAAAAGCATAAAGATCTTTAGTACATTGTGTTGAAACCTTTATACTTCCTGCATCCATATTTTTACAAGTATAAGTATCAAAAGTCATATCTGATTTTTGAATATCACTTACTATACTTACCTCATCATCTGTATTTTTAGTAGCAATATTAACAATCTTTTCAACTTCTACTATCTTTTCCACCTCAACTATTTTTTCCACTTCAACAATCTTTTCTATTACTGATGATGTATCTGTTTTATTATCTGTTAAATATTGAATCTGTTTTTGTAATAGTGTGATTTTATTATTGTGTTCATAAAATTCTACATATTGGTTTTGTTCATAAGTTGGTAACATAGTAAATGAAATATCTGATTTTAATACATAATTCTCTTTTAATTCATTTTTATTTATTAAATCATGTGCAGCATGTACATATCCAATATAGCCAATCAAAATAATTGAAATACTTAATAAAATATACACTAGTGTATTATTTGTTTTTACAATTTGTGTTTTAACTATTGGTTCCATTTATTTTCCTTTTTTTGTTAAATAATTTAAAGTAGTAATAATAAGATCATCATCATCTCTGCTTCGCGATTTAATCATTTCTTTTTTCTCATCATTGTATACTATCGTAATATTCATGTCATAATTACTAATAGTTTTTATTTTTTTATTTAAAGCATTTATTTTAATAATTATAAGCTCAATAAACTGTTTTGTTGGTAAATCCAACTTACCAAATCTATCTTCCATCTCATCTTGTATACTATATACTTCTTTTACCTCTTTACACATACTTAGGCGTCTATATAGTTCTAATCTGACTCTATCTTCACTTATATAATCACTAGAGATAAAAGCTGTAATGCTAAGTTTAATATCTACAGATACTTCCTCCTCTTCTACCTCTCCACTTAAAATAGCAATCGCTTCTTCTAACATCTTAAGATACAAACCATACCCTATTTGTTTGATGTGTCCACTTTGAGCTTCTCCGATGATATTTCCACCACCTCTTATCTCTAAATCTTGATGAGCTAAAGCTGTACCACTTCCTAAATAAGAGTTAGATTCTAAAGCGATAAGTCTTCGTATAGCATCTTTTGTGATAGTTTTTTTATCTTGTACTACAAAATAACAAAATCCTTCTTTTCCACCACGACCTACTCTACCTCTTAATTGATGTAAATCTGCTATTCCAAATCTATCTGCACCATCAATGATGATACTATTTGCATTTGGTAAATGAAGACCAGATTCAACAATAGAAGTAGCCAATAATATATCAATGTCCCCATTTGCAAACATCTCTAAAGTTTCTTCACTTTGTTTTGGTGTTATTTTAGAATGCATTACCGATATTTTTAAATTTGGCATAATTTCAAGTAAGTCTTTTTTCTTTGTTTCAATAGTAGCAATATTGTTATATATATAAAAAAGTTGTCCTCCACGACGCTTTTCTCTTAAGATAATCTCTTTAATCATCTTGTCATCATACTCTTTTACAAAACTTCGAACCCCTAGTCTTTCACTAGGAGGGGTAAGAAGTGCACTCATTCCCTTTATTTTTGATAATGCGAGGTTAAGTGTTCTTGGAATCGGTGTAGCACTCATAGAAAATATATGTACATCACTTCTTATATCTTTAAGTTTCTCTTTTTGTTTTACCCCAAATTTATGCTCTTCATCAACAACTACTAAACCAAGATTTTTACATTTTACATTTAAAAGCGCATGAGTCCCTACAACTAAATCTATAGTACCCTCTTCAAGTGATTTTTTTAAAGCATTTCTATCTTTAGTTGATGTTCTTCCATCAAGTTTTGCTATTTTAAAACCAAATGGTTCAAGTCGTTTTTTAATACCTTCAAAATGTTGAGAAGATAATAATGTCGTAGGACAGATGAATAATGACTGATATCCGTTTAATAAAACAGCCAACATTCCATTCATAGCCACTTCTGTTTTACCAAAACCAACATCACCACTTAAAAGCCTATCCATCACAAGCCCAGAGTTCATATCTCCTAAAAACTCTTTTACACTTCTACTTTGATCTTTTGTATACTCAAATCCAGCATTTCCTTGAAGTACTGATATTTCTTCTTTTGTAGTATCAATATAGATACCTTTTGTAAGTTCTCGCTTCGCTGCTATTGCAATGATATCACTAGCAATCGCAAAAAGTCTCTCTTTAACTTTTCCTTTGAGTTTAGCAAAACTTCCTTTTCCAAGTTTGTCAACAGTAGCAATGCTTCCGCTATCTGCTAAATATCTATCTATGATACCTATATTCTCAACTGGTATTAAAAGTCTATCATCTCCAGCATACTGAACTATTACAAAATCTCTTTTAGCTCCCATAACTGTAACAGGTTCTATACCTTTAAACTGACCAATTCCATGAACTTCATGCACTACAAAATCATCTTTTTGTAACTCATCAAGAACTATTTTAGGTCGTTTTTTTCGTTTCTTTTTAATCTGTTTATTTAAAGAGATGATAACTTCATCATCACTTACAAGATTTACAACTTCATGTTGTATTTTATATGTGATACTTTTATCATTTAAATCTAAGTCATATCCTCTAGCTTTCCCTTCTGTTGAAGAGATGATAGTTACCTTTTTACCTTCATGAAATTTTAAAAAGTCTACTACATTTGCAACATCTATTTGTTTATAAGTATCATCTTCTAATATAGGTCTTGTAGATAAAAGCTCCTCTTTTGGTATTCTTTTCTCTTCAAAAATATAAACCTCGTCTAACTCATCTAAAGCTTCTTTTGTAATACTACTTTGTAACTCTTGTG
>Ga0193953_1000351_pt1 | contig 25640 bp, 20 predicted proteins | sample BB_4_MG_FD_140325 | JGI IMG/M metagenome (GOLD analysis project Ga0193953, IMG submission 140325) | Microbial mat bacterial communities from the Broadkill River, Lewes, Delaware, United States - BB_4_MG | ecosystem: Environmental > Aquatic > Freshwater > River > Microbial mats | place: USA...
CCATGACTTCGGATACTTCTTCACCCGAGATCGTTACATCGGCAATTCCTTCCACACGAATCAGTTCATTACGAATGTAATTTTCAGCCGTCTGGCGCAGGGTATTCATATCGGTGATTTCCGGATGCCGGAAAGCGGCCTTTATCACCGGCGAGGCATTAGGATCAAAACGTGAGATATTCAGTTCATCCACATCTTCATCCTGACCAATTTGTGTCAATGCTTTCTGCAGATCTAAAAAGGCTTCATCAATGTCTTTATCCCAATCATACTCTACCGTCACAACAGCTGTCCCCACCCGACTGACCGATGAGACATTCAACACACCACTCTGGCGCACCGACAAGGCTTCCACCTGTTCAACAAATCGTTTTTCTATTTCTTCAGGCGATCGTTCGCCCGACTTCACCTCCACATAAATGCGCGGGTTTTGAAGGTCGGGAAAGAGGTCTGTACCCAAACGCGAGAGAGAAATCCCTCCTAACAAAACAATGCCCAACACAATCATGAACACCGTCACCGGGTAATTAACAGAGAATCTTGAAATGGCTCTCATATATCTTTAATTATTAATTTTCAATTATTAATGTTTAATTAATCATTCACCATTAATAATTAATCATTACTTGACGATTTTTACTTTGGAGCGGTCTTTCAGGGTCTCAAATCCTTTGATGATTAAACGCTCTTCTTTCTTCAACCCATCCAGCACTTCCACTTCGTTGTTATTTTCGATCCCGGTACGGATATAGCGTTTTTGTGCGGCTTCTTTTTCGGCAACAAACACAATTTTCCGATTGCCTTCGGTTAGAATGACATCTTTGGGAATGACCAAGGCACTGTCGCGACTGTCAACAACAATCTCCGCCTTCACGAACATACCCGGCTTTAATAAATTGGCTTTATTCTCCACCTGAATGCGCCCTTTAAATGTTCGGGCTTCAATATCAATGGCTGGCGACAGTTCTGAGATAACCCCTTTCAAGGTATCATCGGGCAAAGCGTAGTTCATGATGTTGGCCAATTGATTGATGCGCACCTGACCCATCAAGTTTTCAGGCATACTTAGGTCCATCACCATAACACTATAATCCATCATACTCATCACTTGTTGCCCAGTCTCCATGCGGACACCCGGTGAGTAATAGGGTAAGTCGGTAATGATGCCTGCAAAAGGCGCCGTCATCTTCATCTTCTCTAATTTAATCAGCGCATTCTCGTGCGTTTGACGGGCAGTGACCATGGTCTTCTCCGAATTCACCAACTCTCTTAAAGTCACCCCTCCTTTTTCATACAGGGCTTGTTGTTTCTGATACTCCATCTCCGAAATCTCCAAATCCAACTCGGCTCCTTCCAGGTTGGTTTGATTTTCGTATTCTTTATCTTCCAGCTTGATAATTAAACTCCCATTCCTAATTTCATCTCCCATTTTATACCGTTTCCCGGTTTTGGGATTGGTTTGCAAGTAGTAATCGCCCGCCATCTCCGTTTTAATGGATACCTCCATGGATGGCTTAATGGATCCCGTAGTGATGAGGGTTTGCTCAATGGGTTTATAACTGACTTCCTGAACCGAAACATTTACGGCTACATCGGTATTGAAATTGGATGATTCATTGTTACACGCTGCCAGTATCAAAAGAGCAAGCGTGCCTGTAAGGATTTGATTAAGCGTTTTCATATGTTAAGATTTGACGTTTTTTATGATTGAATTTATTGTTTATTGAACCCCTTTAGGGTTCTGTTTTTACTTTCGCTTTAGGCCTGGCATTGCAATGCCGGGTTATTCACCTTTAATCCCTCCGTGATTGGGAATCCCTTCATTTATCCTTTCCACACTTTACTTTCCCAATCTACCAACCTCCTGTATTTATCATCCCCCGGAACCACAAGGTGGTTCAATTTGAATAACCGTCCCGCCATGCGGGATGGATTAAAACAAGATATCAGGGAACCCTGAAGGGGTGCAATCCCTTAAAACAAACTCTCTTTTAACACCATCACAAGCTAAAACAGAAGCTCCGCACAACTTAGCGACATCTCCCCAAGTTCCAACACCTTCTCCCAGGCCTTTGGAGACACCTCTACAGTTTGCGACGATACCGCTGTGGCTTGCAACGATACCTCTACAGAGCAAAACAGAAGTTCTGCAAAGCGCGACAACAGCCCTAAATCATATAGCGATACCTCCCCAAACTTCAACAGTGCCTCTATAAGGTCGGAAGACACCTCCCCAAATATTAAAAGCAGTGTCGAAGAGCACAACAGGGTTTCTGTATCTAGCATCGATACCATTTCGGCCAACAGAATTATTTATCATCAAACATGGATTCATAATTCATCACTTCAGGCAGAATGGAAACCCGATTCTCAAAATCAAATAAGGTTTGCAATTTCATATTGAGCAATTCCATTTTATAACTAATCAAAGCACCAGTCAACGTATTTTTCTTCTCAGTTAACTGATTTTGAAACAAATTCAGATCCATACTGGTCAAGTCCCCATTTTTATACTTCTCCAGATTGATCTCATAGGTTAACTGGGCATTTTCTTCATTCTTTCGGGCAATATCAATCTGAATCAACGTATTATTCAGGTTGCGATGTACTTGCCGAATACCTAATAAAATGGTCTTTTTCTCATCTTCCAGGTTATACTCCTGGGTTTTTAGTGCAGCCTTAGCCGCTTTTAACCGGGCTTTTTTCTCACCCCAATCCCACAGCGGCACTTCCAAGCTCACAGACACATCCTGGTTGTTATTGGGATTATTATAGATATCGGGTAACTTCTCATCGTTGCCAAACAAGCCCACCGAAAGGGCTACATTCCCTTTGAACTCATTGGTCGCATTGGTTTTGATAATATCAAACTGCCCGGTTTCAATATTTATTTGGCGTTGACGGATCTCCATCCGGTTAGACAGGGCATAATCACTTGCTTCATTCAAATCAACATCCACTGGCAGAACAGATACTTCCGCAATCACCATGATCTCTTCCCTGATGGGTAGTCCCATCATCTGCTTGAAATTATCTTTAATATTTTCGAGCTGGACTTCATTATTCTGAACCGTTGATTGGCTGGTCATCATGTCCAACTCGGCCTGCAGCATCTCTTCCTTGGCAGTCAATCCGGCATCCACCTTATTTTTGATGATCTCAAAACTCTTCTTCCGGTTCTCCCACTCCTCACGCGAAGTGATCAGCTCCATTTGCTTTTGATACAAATCGTAGAAATATTGGGTGACTTGTTTCTCTACATTCAACGCCTGTATGGCATAGTTCAATTGCGCATTCTCATAGTTAAATTCAATCTCTTTCAGCTCCAGCTTACGCTTATTATAGGTAAAAATGGGCTGATCCAACTTCAAATTCAAACTATTATTGAACCCTTTTTCAGCATCAGATCCGCCCAATGAACTTTGGGAATCAAGCCATTGGAAATTATTATTTAAGGAAATCGTACCATCGGTCCACAAAATAGGCTGCGCCACACTTAAATTACCCGAACTACTGGTAGTTTCAGTATCGACCCACTCTTGCAGCGCTTCATTATAGGAACGATTTTTGGAATATTCGAGAGGTGTCACATTTAATCGAAATTGCGATTTCAACGAGGCCCGCTGCGCACCTAAAAGCTCACGGTTTTGTTCCAGATTCAAACGTGCCCGCACTATTTCCGGACTGTTCTGCAGCGCTTCCTGCACTGCCTGCTCCAAGGTCATCAAGCGCTGCGCTTCTGATTGATGCCCCCATGCGAGCCACATCATTAAAAGCAGCATTCCTTTCACACAAGTATTCATAAATTATATCGATTAAGGTTTTTTATAATTTTAGTCAGTAGTCAGTGGCCCATAGACTACTGACCAACATCCTCTGACGGGTAACACAATCTATGCACTACTTACTATGCACCACAAACTATCTTTTACTTTTTCACCCACTTCACGGCATCCCCAATAATTAAATCACCATTGGTTTGATCGGAGAGTTGCACTTTTGCAGCCCCTTGTGAGCAATAATATTCACCCAGATAAATCCATCCGGAGTTATTTTTCGAGATGGTGACAGTGACCTCTTCATCGCCATCATCATGCGACACGGTAAATAAATAATCCTGTTCACCACTCTTATTATCCCGATGACGTCGCCAGCCAAAATCAGTTGCCGGCACATGGGCATACACATCATAGTTACCACTTTCTTTCAGATCCGGTGTCCAGATGACTTTTCCATTGCCGCTCCCTCTCCTTTTATAGAACGCTGATTTCAGATACTCACCGAAGAACTGACCGCCTGCCACCGGTTTCCACTTCACAGGAGGATTCCAGTAACGGATCATGCCATATTCATCGGTTTCCGTCTCTTCATTTTGACGGCTGATCCACCAATCCTTTAAGGTGCGACTTTCTCCGGTATTGATAAACTCACATCCGGCATCCTCATTATCCACAATGGTTTCAAAGGATTCGGCATATTTGATCGGTCTGGATAAATCACGCAATCCCTCATAAAAAGGCACCCGTTTTTGATCGGTAATAACAGTCCCGGTCTCCAGACGTTGATTAGAGGGGATATTAGCGGCGAGATAGGTATTCACCACCACTTCACGGGGCTCCTGATCCAGCAAAAAGCCAATTTCGGCAGACTGCCCCGCTTTCAGCATGAAATTCTGTTCATTGGCCTGATCTTCGTTACGTGACCGAAAACGCCCACGCCCGCGTCTGTTTTCCTGCATGCCTTCACGAATTGTAAAACTGATAATGCCATCGGCCTCCCCCCCATTTGTTAAGGGTACTTTCATAAAGTAACGAATGCGATTGCCGTCTTTCACTTCCCACACATTTATAGCTCCAAACAGGTAAGCCGGCTGATACTGTTCATTTAGCCAATCGCTGTAGTTTTTCCTGAAATCGAGGCCGGTACTATTATTTATGGTTCCAATAAACTGCTGTACCTGCTGATTATGATATCTGTGCTCTAATAGGAGACTATCCAGGAAGCGATCAAAGCGATTACCTGTCAGGTTCACTTTTAAATTGGAAAACAGCTGACTCCCTTTGGAGGCAAACACATTTCCCAATACATTAACATCCTCAGTAGCTATCAGATCCTTCAAACTTTTTGCCCTTAATTTTAAGATGACTTCATCATTGGACGACAATCCCCCAAGACCTCTGGCTCCCCTGGTTTCACTTTGGCGTTTATGCAAATAATTCTCAATGGCAATATTTAGAAGCGGATAGCCTGCTTCCTCAATATTATTGGCATAGGCAAAGTAGTTGGGAAACACCTGGTAGCGCCCCCAATTATCAATTTGCCGTTCACCTTCAGCTCTGCGTCCCCAGCGGAAATGTCGTGGTTGAACAAAACTATTTCCAATAAAACTCTTCAGCACTTCAACCTGTAACTCTTTATCTGAAATCACCATATTTTGACGCTCATTACGCTCCTTGGTGCGCTCCGTTTGTCGATCAAAATCATTGGACCATTCGCCCCCACCTTTCTCGGGAAAGAAAATCATTTCGGGCATAACATTTTCGGTGGCCAAGGACCAGTTTCGTAAATAGCTATAGAAACTGATTGGCGCTTCTACCAAAGAAAGCTGCTCAAAGGGGTAAGACAGTCCAAGCTTGCGCTCGTAATCACTTTTTATTTCTGTCAGCACATCCGCTACCGTATCGCTCAACAATTCAAAGTAGGGTTTGAAATAATCATGATCCGGATGATGGTATAAATTAATCTGAACACTATCCACCACCACAGATGTGACCTCATATTGCCCAATGGTCAAACTAAGTGCATTCAATTGATATGGTGGTTTAAATACATGTTGCCCCGGCTCTTTTTCTTCAGCTACACCCTGGGCAATTACCGTTAAATCCGGTTGCGTATTGACCGTCAATTGAAATTTCGCAAATGGCGCCTTCGCATAGAACAACTCATCAGCAATCACCGGATACCAATTCGCCTCACGTGTCAAAAGCACATACTCCGGCTGTAAATAGGCCAATCTTTTTCCAACTAACAATGGATCTTTTCGATTGGGATGGATCCAGACTTCTTCGGTTATTTCAGGAAACATGACTTCTTCACGGATTCGCCCCTGATAGCTCATTTGCAGACAGACCGTATCCCGATTCATATATTGTTGGGCTTGCACGTGGACCAAATGTCCTTCCCGCTCAAACTTTACCACCTTCTCTTGAATCGTCATCTTTCTCACTTCCAAACCGGGATTTAGGGCGAAAGACAAGCGCGTGGAAGGATTTTCTTTTGAAGGTGAAATTCTCATCTCCACCTGACAATCAATGGTACTCCCAGCATGATTCAGTTCGATATCATAAGCCTGAATGCGAAAATCAACCGGCTTTAGATTTTCATTCAAAGTACGCACCTGCAAACGCAACTCATTTTGCACTATCTCGGTTTTCAATTTCAGCCCCAGTAGTGTAACTCCCACAATTAAAAAGAGCAACATAATTGTGGCAATCCGGACTCGCTGGAACTTTTGTTGAGAAAGACGCGGTAAGCGCCAAACTGTTGCCAGAATAAAAAATAAACCCAGAAATAACCATCCACCTCTTAATAGAAACAGATCCGAAACATTGTCGAAACCGGCAAAGTCAGATCGAATAAAAGAGGAATAAAACCCTAAAAAATCAAGCAAACCGTACCATTTATTCTGCAAATAAAATAGCAATAAGGCAATGATACCCAATATCAACACAAAGGTAATGGCTTGATTTCGCACCAACGACATGGTAAAGTATGAGAGCCCCAGAACAAATACCAGCGAAGGGAGTGATATTAACAAGGGATATAAAAGGTAGGATACAACATTGATATCTGAATCGCCTCCAATGAGCGATCCGATGACTCCCACCAATAAAACCGCAACATTGAGAAAAAAGAACACTTTTACAATCCCCAGTGTTTTCCCAATCACATAATCAATGTTGGAAATGCTACGTACATAAAACGCTTCGGTGGTATCTAATTTCTTATCACGTCCCAGAAAGTCGGCCGATAAAAAAACAGCAATGATGGCTTGTGCCAGATTAAGCAGGAACATATTCATGTAAGGCACACCTGATGGCAACAAACGCCCTGGCCAGGCCCCATCACCTAATGCCCCCACTCCAAACAAGTTAAAAAAGATAATAAAAGTAAGCGCCACACCCGAAAAAATACGAAAAAACCAACTTCGCAATAGTATTTTGGACTCATAGCGTGCAACCATCTGTAAATTAAACAGTGAAATCATTGGTATTCGAATTTTTGGTTGGCAATAAACTCCATGAAATAAACGTAGGCGTGCTCCAGGTTAGGATCAATCACCGTGGCCTGTTGACCATTCATCTGATCGGCTACAAACTCCACCTCATAGCCTCCTGTACCGGGAATCGACGTAATTACCGGATAGGCCTCACTAATGGTTTTCATCTCATCAAAAGATACACTTGTTTTATAAACATGGCCTTGTGCTTTATTGATAAAATCCTCCGGTGATCCCTGGAAATGAACCTGACCACTATTCAACAGGGCCATCTGCCGACAGGTCGAAGAGATATCACCTACAATATGAGTGGATAATACAATAATGACCTCTTTCTGGCTTAGGTTGGACAGAATATTACGAAAGCGAATACGTTCTTCCGGATCCAAGCCGGTAGTAGGCTCATCAACCACGATTATCTTGGGATCCCCAATTAAAGCCTGTGCAATACCCAATCGGCGTTTCATACCGCCAGATAACTTATTGGCAAAGCGGTTACGCACATCAAATAAACCCACCTGTTCCAGTAAATCATCAACTGCTGCCAAACGTTCTTTTTTCTTGCGCATGCCAGCCAAAGCAGCTGCATAATCCAGAAATTCCCAAGTCTTAAGCTTCGAAAAGAAGCGAAAATCCTGAGGCAGGTAGCCCAGGTACGAACGCACCTCTTTTCTGTTTTCAGATAATTTCTCGCCATTCACCCACACATCCCCATGAGTTGGCTTTAACAATGTCACCAAAATACGCATTAATGTAGACTTGCCTGCTCCATTGGGCCCGAGCAGTCCAAACATACCCGGTTCAATGGTCAAATTGACTTTATCAAGTGCTTTAAAATCCTTGCCATAGATTTGGCTGAGATCTTTGATTTCAATTTTCAAGGTTATTCAATTTAGGTATTCGGATATTTATCAATAAAAAACTCAATAAATTTAGTGGATTATCTGAAACTAAGTGCATCTTCTTATTAAATCAACAGATATTTCTTCCTAAGCTTCATCATTACAGCATGCGAACCACTCCACTGTTATACTTCATTAGTACACTGCAAATATAGAAACGAAATTTACCATTCCAAATATTTTGATCAGTTTTTGAATTTTACACAGACGTAATTAACCAATAAAAAAAAGAGTGTATCTGAACCTAAACGATACACCCTTCATCTTTTTATTACCAAGCAGGCTTCTGACAACCATGCATCTTCTTTTTATTAAACAACACCCGTTGTTCTGGGGTCAATACCGAGTGAACCGCCAATTGATGATCTGCTTTTTGTTTTGCTAAAGCCAATCGAATTTCGCCTTGTTGAGCAATGAGCTTCTCCACTTTCTTCATATTGACCGATTCCAGTGATAATTCTGATTGCATCGAAGCCCTCAACTCATTCAGCCTATTCTTCAAAGGAAGAGCTTTTTTCATCAACTCCAATCGTGACGCTTTCAGCTCCTCCTTTTGCTCGGTCGAAAACTGATCTGATTCACACAAACGGTTATGATGAGCCCCCTTGTGATGAGGTGACTTTTTAGAAAAATGAGTATTTTCCCGATTTCCTGGCCACCCCTTTTCCCTTCCTCGATGAATCTCTCCTTTACCTGGCTTCCCATATTTTTTACCCTGATGATGATAAACATCAAAAACAATGCGTTGATTTTCTGTCAGTATCTTTCGAATATCCTGGTGGTGACTCATGCGTTCTTTCTGAATATCAACCTGAAGTTGATTCATTTCTGTCAGACAATCATAGAGTTTACTTTTATTCACAGCATCACCCGTTAAAATAGTTTGCTGCTTAGCTCTCAGTTCTCTCAATTGGTTTTCTTCATCCAATACTGCTTTATAAAAAGCCATTCGCTGTACTTTCACCTGCTCCTGTTGCTCCTGAGTCAGATCCAGTTTTTCCATCCAATGCACACCAGTATTTCTGTGTACCCGATCACCTCCTTTTCTTCTCTCTATATCCTTAGGACTAAAACCTGATCCCACCATTAATACAGTGATCAACAAACTAATTCCAATTATCGACTTACGTTTCATGACATTTACTTTTAACAATTAAACATACTTCTTCCATTCAGGTATTCTCATCGAATTAACTGTCAATTACTCTCTCCTACTTTTCAATTAATACTGAATCTGAAATGGATCACACCAGCCTATAACAGCTAGCCTATTTAACGAGGTCCATGACCTCTGCGTCTCTTATGATGTTTACATACAAAATCCCTGAAGGCTTGATCCAATTTTTGTTTCTGTTCTTCTGAATAACACACTTCCCTTACTACCTTGTAATGCGTATAATTCAAAAACTCTATTTCACGTTGATTACCAACAATTTCCCCTATCAAATGAGCAATTACCGCCGTATCTTTACCATCTGAAAATGTATAAAAAGCCAACTCTTTGCGCAGGCTATCAACATTTTGCTTTAGTGGCTCCAGCTGCACATAATAATCTCCTCTTAAATTCGCTATTTGATCAAACTGTGCCGAATCGATATTGGCCTTTTCATTTAAAAAATGGCGCATATGATTGGTGTATTCTTCCCTGGATGACCTCCTATTACCACGATCTCTATCACATCGGTCACTTCTAAACCACCAAACACTTAATAGTAAAACGTTACCTAACAAAAACAATCCCAGTACAAGCCAGCAAATTTTACAATTCCGTTTCATAACGCTTAATTATTTTGATTCTCACTCAATCGATTATCTGTATAATACTCATACCAATCAGCTGATTGATTAACCCCAAACTCTTCTGACCAGGTTTCAACCATTTCTACTTGAGATTGATCAGCCTTTAAACTACTAATCAAGACAATCAAATTAGCAACAAAGAAAACTACCGCTACTGAAGCTGCCATTTTAAAGGTCATTTTGAGAAATCTCCCCATTGGTATTTGATTAACCTCTTCCACACGATCCATGACACGATTCACAAAATCATTGTCCGGAAGGTAACCAGAAGGCACCAAAGGCTCCTCCATTATGCGATTAATCAATTGATCAATATTTCGATTCTCCTGTTTCATAATTCTCCTCTTCAATACATTAGACGATCCTGCTTCAAAATTCCTGCACTCATCAGAAAATTTCTTCAAAACATTTTTCCAATACTTCCTTTAAACGCTTTTTACCACGTACCAACAATGACTCCACCGATGAAACCGAGGCACCCATTACTTGCGCTACTTCCTGTTGGCTCATTTCATCCAACTTCGATAGAGTAATCGCAACCTTCTGACGCTCCGGCAACTGGTCAATACCCCAACGTAAAATCTTGCGACGCTCTTCAGCTTCCATTTTATCAGAAGGCATTGGTGCATGCTCAAAACTTTGTTGCTCCAGTTCCTCCTTTTCGAAAGTGGTAACCAAACCCTTTCCACGTTTTTTCCGATTCACGGAACGAATAAAGTCAAGCGATTTATTGACCGACAACCGATACAACCAAGTAGAAACAGCGGCATCACCCCGATAATTGTCAATCGATTTAAACACCTCAATAAAAACTTCCTGAGCCACATCCTCAGCATCCTCGACTTGATGCACCAATGACAAACAAATATGCACAACCCGTTTATGATGTCTCTCCACCAATTGGCGAAAGGCATCTACATCTCCTTTTCGGATCCGTTTAATTATGAGTTGATCGTCTGTCATTTTTCTAATCTAACCAATATGACGTTATTCCATTTGCAATCCTGCATGAAAGACCGAAAAAAGATTATTTTTCACTTAATTCATGGATAGCGAGAGAAATATACTTCATATTCTGAAAACAAAGATCTTTTTACTATTTTTAACATCGGCGTTTTCCATAACATGTGATCACGCCGCATTACCCAGACCTAATATTTTATTACCATGAATAGCAATCCCATTAGCCCCCTGCTAAAGAGTGCTTTCTTTTTGGCTCTATTATTTTATTCAATAATAGCGAGTGCCGATGATTTCCATGAAATCGTTGTGCTCAATTCATATCATCCCGGATTTAAATGGGCGACAGATATTACTGTGGCCATTGAGGAATACTATGAAAACGAGAAGTCCGTTCGTCTGTTCAATGAATTTATGGACAGTAAACGCTTTCACTCTCCTGAGTATTTCAAACAATTAGAACAACTTCTTAAAATCAAATACACGGACTATCCGGTTGATGGGGTGATTTGTGCAGATAACTATGCCTTTGATTTTTTCCTCAACCATGGCACGAAAATATGGGGAGATGTCCCCGCTGTTTTTTGCGGTGTGAATAATATTCAAGAATACAAACAGCTGTTAGACTCCACCAAGCACGCAGCTGTTATTGAACAAATCGACGTTTCAGAAACCCTTAGAATTATTCAATCATTACAGCCTGAAATCCAGGAGATCATTGTTATCTCTGACGAAACTCTTTCAGGTCAGATATTTGCCGAACAATTCAAAAGAGCCATCCGAAAAAATTTGAATCAAGTCAATATTCGATTCCTATCTACCTTTGATCCTTTTAAACTAAAGGCTGAGCTACAATCTACACCTCCCGAAAATAAAGCCATTTACCTTCTCAGCCTTTACACCAATCGCTCAGGCATCCCTCATGAAATGGTGCATGAAAGTCATTTTTTATTTGATGACATTCACATTCCCATCTACAGTAATTGGGATTTTCTTATGAAAGATCTAATTGTAGGCGGCCGATTGATTAAAGCCTATGACCAGGGATATTTAGCTGCCCATTTAATGCTTCAAAAACTTAAAAATCAACCCACGCCCCTTTTTACTCCACCTCCTTACTACAATATTCTTGACTACCAACAATTACAAAAGCACCAACTAAAATATCGGGGAGATCTCAACAACATTGAAATCATCAATCAACCTGAATCATTTATTCAGCGATTTAAGAAAGAGCTGATCATTTTACTTATCGTACTTATTATTCTGGTTTTTATCATTTTACTATTAACAAGCGATATTATTAAGCGTAAACGTATTGAACTCGAATTAGTAAAAAGTGAAAAGCGACTCGAGCTGGCTATGGAAGGTGCTAACGAAGGCCTATGGGATACTGATATGCATTCATTTTATTACAATGATCAATTTGCCAAATTATTAGAGTATGAGAATGCTAAGGATCTTGACCTAAGTATTGACAATTGGAAAAAATATGTTGTTAGTGAAGACATAGATCAAATCCGCGAGGCGTACGAAATGCATGCCAACCATAAACTACCAACCTTTAAATGCGAGGTACGCCTGATCCTCAAATCCACTAAAACGGCCTGGTTTTCAATTCATGGCCGAATTACTTCGCTGGAAAATGGCTTACCAGCACGCCTAACCGGCACCATGATAAATATCTCAGCTCAAAAAGAATTTGAGGACCAATTAAAGCAAGCTAAAGAAAAAGCAGAAGAGAGTGATCGCCTGAAATCTTCGTTTCTGGCCAATATGTCACATGAAATCAGGACCCCTATGAACGCTATTTTAGGATTCACTGATCTATTGACCGAGGGAGATTTAGGGACAAAAGAACAACAAGACTATTTAAATCTAATTAAAAGTAGTGGTGAAAATCTTCTAAGTCTGATTAATGACATCATTGACATCAGTAAAATCGAATCGGGCGAAATGACTATTAACACAGAAGCATTCGACCTTCATGAAATGCTCACTGAATTAGAGGGGATTGGCAATAGCCTGGCGAATACACGCAAAAAAGACATCCGCATCCGAATTCAAAAAGAGATCAAAGATCAGCAGTTTTTTATTCACTCTGATTCAGTGCGACTGTACCAGGTTCTACTCAACCTGCTTTCTAATGCTATTAAATTTACCGAAAACGGCTTTGTAGACATTAGTTACTCCATTAAAAATCACCATCAAATCCAATTAAAAGTAAAAGATACCGGTCCTGGTATTTCAAAAAAAGATCAGCAAATTATATTTAACCGATTCCGTCAAATTGATGAATCAACCGTTAAAAAACATGGTGGTACGGGATTAGGATTATCGATCACCAAAAGCATTGTGCAGCTATTAGGCGGCGACATCTCGCTTTGTTCCGAATCAGGCGAAGGAGCTGAATTCATTGTAAATATACCATGCAAAATCGTTATACCTGCCGCTACTCAACAAACATGGTAATTAAGCTGCTACTTTGAGGGCCATGAACAAGGTCTTTTTTATATCTTTGCATCATAAAAATTGCATTAATGGAGCTCTTTTACGATCCTCAATTTACCGGAAACGGACTATTAAATGAAGCAGAAAGCAAACACTGCATCAATGTCTTAAGACACAAATTGGATGACATCATTACCATTACAAATGGAAAAGGAAGTTTTTTCGAATGTCGGATAATATCGGCACATCCCAAACGGTGTGAATTATCCCTGATATCTCAAACAACTGAAAAACAGAGATCATTTAAGTTACATCTGGCAGTGGCCCCAACAAAAAGCTCGGATCGATTTGAGTGGCTACTAGAGAAAGCTGTTGAACTGGGTGTCGATGAAATCACCCCCCTCCAATGCAATCATTCTGAACGAAAAAAAGTACGCCACGAACGCATTGAGAAAATTGTGGTTGCTGCCATGAAACAATCACTCAAAGCACACCTACCCAAGATCAATGCACTCACGCCTTTTAAGAACTTCATAAAAAACACCGGGGATTATAAACCTTTTATTGCCCATTGTCATACTGGCAATAAGCATCCACTGAAAAAATGTTATGAAGCAGGCACAAATGCGTTAGTTTGCATTGGCCCTGAGGGTGATTTTTCGGAACAAGAAATAGCAGATGCCACTGCTCTGGGATTTACGCCGGTATCACTTGGAGAAAGCCGCTTACGCACCGAAACCGCAGGTCTTATTGCGTGCCACACTATTCATTTATTCAATGATTAATAATGACTGCCCTTCTTGCGTTTATTTTCGGAATGAGTCTTGGTGGTATTATCATTTTTATTGAATATAAAAAATACCAACAATCAGAAATAGGCTCTAAAAAGCAAGCTGTCAAACCACCAAACTGGAAAGTAGCAGCCCAACTTCTGGAAGAAGAATTTCACTACTTCCAACAACTCCCGGCTTCTCTTCGGAATGATTTCATTTCGCGCACATTACAATTCATGCGTCAGATTAAGTGGCTATCACCTGAGAATAAAACCATTGATAAACGCAAGAAAATATTAATCTCAGCCTCAGCAGTTCAACTCACCTTTGGATTACCACGCGTCCATTTTGGCTTCTTCAAAAAAATATTCGTTTTCGACGATATCTATTACAACAAGCAGACAAAGCATTATCACAAAGGGGAAGTAAATCAGCATGGATCCATCCTGCTTTCCTGGAAAGATTTTGAACTGGGTTATGCCAATCTAACAGATCGTATCAATCTGGGCTTACACGAAATGGCACATGCCCTAGACTTGGCTATTTTCTTATCGCAAGGCAGAAAATATTACATGCGTCGACTCATGGAACATTTTCAAAAGACGGCTTTTACAGAATTCCTCAAGCTTAAAAAGGCTCAATCTAATGCTTTCCGAGCTTATGGAGGCACCAATATTCGCGAATTCTTTTCGGTTGCTGTAGAGCATTTTTTTGAAGATCCCCAACACTTTAGTCAAACCCTACCCGAACTCTACCTGGAGATGTGTCGCTTACTTAATCAGGATCCGGTCAACAAAATAGCGCGCGGCTACCAACCACCTGAATCCTTTCTGCACTCCAACACGATTTCAACCGCTACCTACCAGATGATGCCAGCTCAGATTAAAATAAACCCCTCCTGGCGAATTAGCATTCCAATCTTCTTCATATCCATCATCTATTGGCTGGCTATTCCGGTCATGTTAAAGGCCACAGCGATGAACAATCTCAACCTGTTAATTAGCTTGGTTTTTTACATCGTGGCTGGCAGTTTATACACGAGCATCAAAGGACATCGTGTTAAAATAACAGATGGATTTTTAATCATCCAACCCAACTGGTTTTCGAAACGCTTTCGAAGCATTAATCTGAAAAACATATTATACCTTGAGTTCTCCAATGAATTATATGCTTATACCTTTACAGCCATATTTTTCGATAAGAAGAAAAACATGAAAGAACAACAGCTTTCACTCTACTGCTCATCTGCTAAAATCAAACAACTGGAGAAAATATTGATACAAAACGATGTGATGGTTAAACACAACAATCGCTGGGTACAAAAATAAAAAAGACAAAAAAAGCCGGGTACGATAACCGGCTAGAGGTATTCAGCTAAAGTATGACTTTCCATGTACTCTTTAAACTCTTTGGTCATGTTGTGAGATAAATCGCCTAACAAACACCCTCCAAAAGGACATTTAGGTTTATCTCCCGGACAGTTCTGGATGGTAATCCTACCTTCAATGGCCTCATAAATAGCCAGTAGGGTAATCTCATTAGGATCTTGTTTTAGCACAAAACCGCCACTAGGACCTCGATTAGAAGCCACAAAGCTTTCTTTGGCCAATCGCTGCATCACTTTTGCCACATGATGCTTAGAACTATCGATAAACTCAGAAATTTTACCAACGTTCAACTTTTCATCTGTTCTGGCAATCAACACCATGGCATGCAGCGCAATGGATGCAGCCTCAGACAGCGTTACAATTTTTGACATAATTCAGTAATATAGGAAATTGAATACTTAAATATATTATTCCACGAAAATAAAAAAAAACCCGTAACAAACTGTTACGGGTGTCAACAAAAGTGTTGTTCTTATTTTTCTTGCTCGTATTTTAAGGTCTTAGTGGTTAAATCACACACTTCAGTTGGACCAAAATACTGAATAGGTCCTGGATAAATATACTGGGTATTGATGGCCCACTCTTCCCGATTATCAGCGAACTTCTGGAAAGGTGCATCATTCAATTTCACCAATGCCTTTTGAATTACCGGCTTCATTTTTCCATGACGACGCTCCATATTCATCATCATCGTCACAGGCACACCTCCGGCAATCCACTCATCGGCAGAAGCCGTCAGATTACGCACTGATGCCATATACCCGGTCTTTCCTTCACCAATTAACATAGAAGCTGTACACCCTAAAGAGTAACAGTAATCGGCATCAAAGTTAGATGGAGCAGCACAACGTCCCTCATAACCAAAGAAGTGAGGCTGACCTTTGAATTTCCCTTTGAATTCACCAGCTTTTTTCATTTTTTTCAACTTGGCTTTCACCATGTCGATCAATAACTTCTCAGTTTCAATCAAAGACACCTGTACATTACCATGCGGATCACGATCTAACATCAACTGATTAGCAATTGAGTTGGGTAATGAAACAAATACTTCACGTGATTCATCCGAAAGCTTTTCCGCTACGAACTCTCTCTTTTCTTTGTTACTTTCCAATTTATTGACAGCTTCTTCATTGTGCGCCAACATATCATTCAATTCAGAAATCAGCTTTTTCATGGCCGGGATAAACTCCACCAATCCTTCCGGAATTAAAACAGTACCGAAGTTATCACCATTCTCAGCACGTTTAGCGACAATATTGGCGACATAAGTCACTACATCATCCAACGTTTGTTGCTTGGCTTCAACCTCTTCAGAAATAATAGTAACATTAGGCTGTGTCTGCAAAGCACATTCCAATCCGATATGAGAAGCAGAACGGCCCATCAATTTAATAAAGTGCCAATATTTCTTTGCAGAATTAGCATCCCGCTGAATGTTACCAATCAACTCACTGTATACTTTACAGGCTGTATCAAAACCAAATGATGTTTCAATCATTTCGTTTTTAAGGTCACCATCAATGGTTTTTGGCACCCCAATCACCTGCATTCCGGCACCTTTATTTTTATAGTATTCAGCTAATACACATGCATTTGTATTGGAATCATCACCCCCAATAATCACTAAAGCAGTAATATTTAAAGCCTTACAATTAGCTAATCCTTGCTCGTACTGCTCTTCTTCTTCCAGTTTAGTACGACCGGATCCGATGATATCAAAACCACCTGTATTGCGATAATGATCCACCAAATCAGCGGTCAATTCAATGTACTGGTTATCGACTAATCCACCTGGACCACCAAGAAAACCATATAATTTGTTCTCAGGATTAAGTTTTTTCAAACCATCAAACAAACCTGAAATCACATTGTGACCACCTGGTGCCTGACCACCTGACAAGATCACACCTACATTCATAGCTGGTTTTTCGACAGCAGCACCTGCCTCGAAACTCAGTACCGGCATACCATATGTATGTGGGAACATTTTTTCAATCTCAGCCTGATCAGCTACAGATTCTGTTTTCTTTCCTTCAACAACTGTAACAGTTCCCTGTAATGACTTAGGCATTTTAGGAACATAGTTTTCTCTTGCAATTTGAAGCGCACTCTTAATCATCTCTCTTACGCGTTTATATTTTCAATCTTGGGTTATTTCTCTAACAGAATTTCAGATTGTAGTTCTCTGAAAAAAGACATGCAAATTTGATGATATTTTTTCAAAATAGAAAAAATACCCCCTTATAATTGACAATTATTAACTAATTTATACTCTTTATTTATAGAAGAATAACAATTTACTACTCCTACTTAACATTTCTCATTCTTCTCATTTTTAATTCCTTCACAAACATGTCATATGTCATGAAAATTGATTAAATTTGATAAAGCTCCCTACAATTCCATCAAAAGATGATAGCTAACACTCTGTTCCAACTACAAAATAAAACCTAAAACCATGAGTAATAAAAAAAATAATCCTAAAACCATTGGTATTTTAACAGGTGGCGGCGATGTCCCCGGACTCAATCCTGCCATTAGAGCAGTCACTATAAGAGCCTTACGGGAAGGTTACCAGGTGATTGGTATCAAAAATGGATGGAAAGGTGTGATCTCTATCAATCCATCAAAACCAAAAGATGAACAGGACTACTGCATTGTTTTAAATGAAGCCCTTGTTAATCGCTTAGGCCGCACCGGTGGTACGTTTTTACATTCCAGTCGTACCAAAGCCGATAAAGTGACCCTGGAAGAAATACCGGAGCATTTGATTGACAAATACAAAGAATCGCATAACGATTTAACAGAGGATGCTGTGGCAAATCTAAAATACATGGGCATTGATTACCTGATTCCCATCGGTGGCGATGACACGTTAAGTTATGCTGTACGCTTGCACCAAGCTGGTATTAAACTGATAGGCATTCCCAAAACGATGGATGGTGACGTGCCCGGAACCGAATATTGCATCGGGTTCAGCACTTGCATTACACGTACTATCGAATTGACACATGCCCTGCGAACTTGTGCGGGTTCTCATGAGCGTTTCTTAGTACTGGAAGTGTTTGGCCGAAATGCGGGTTTCTCAGCCTTACTTCCAACGGTGGGCGGAGCAGCTGATCGGTGTGTCATTCCTGAACACACTTTTAATATCGAACAATTAACTGCCTTAATGGTGGAAGACCGAAACAACAATCCAAGCAAGTATGCTGTGGTTCTAGTTTCGGAGGGAGCCACTTTCGATGGTGGAGATATTGTCTACTCCAGTCACGAAAAAGATGCTTTTGGCCACAAAAAACTTGGTGGCATCGGCGAAATCATTGGCAATCAGTTAAAAACACTTTCTCCTAAATTCAACAACGGAAAAACCATTAATATCGTTAATCAAAAATTAGGTTACCTGGTCCGCTCTGGCGAACCGGACGCGCTGGACTCCATTGTACCTACTGCATATGCAAATCTGGCTCTGGACTTGATCATTAAAGGTGAATCGGGTAAAATGGTAGCCATTAATGATGGAAAATATACTTACGTCTCTATCGATGCCGTTAAAAAAGATGCCCAAGGCCAAAGTACCAAACGGGTAAATGTGTCAAAATTCTATGACATTAACCGCTACCGCCCTATTTATTCAAATATTTTAGGCGATCCCATGATGATATTAACACGTGAATAACCATCTACTTATCCCCTCTCTTTAGATACTCGATCAAAAGAGAGGGGATTGTTTCCACGGTATCTGTCACGCAAGAGAATGTTATAATTATTATCTTTGGTGACAAATCAATTGCCAATGCGATTTTCTGTTATCATTCCCATTTTTAATCGACCGGAAGAAATTGTGGAACTTCTGGATTCTCTAACAATACAGTCAACGAAAGAGAATTTTGAAGTAATCATTGTTGAAGATGGTTCTCAAATCACATGCGAAAAGGAGATTCAACCTTATTTTGCGGAACTGGATTTAAAATATCATACCCAAATAAACCAAGGCCCGGGACCAGCCAGAAACTTCGGTGCTTCCCATGCCCTGGGCGATATTCTTATTTTCTTTGATTCAGACTGCATCATTCCGACGGATTATTTTGAAATAGTAAATAATCATTTGGCGATTGATCCGTTGGATTGCTTTGGCGGCCCGGATAGAGCCCATGCATTTTTCACTCCCATTCAAAAGGCGATTAGCTACTCCATGACATCACCCATTACAACTGGCGGAATCAGAGGTGGCAAAAAACAAATGGATAAATTTTACCCAAGAAGTTTTAACCTGGGAATTACTCGTAAATATTTTGAACACCTAAAAGGATTTGCCGATATGCGCTTTGGCGAAGACTTAGACTTTAGCATGCGTGCTGTTAAATCAGGAATAAAAGTGGGATTAATTCCTGAAGCATTTGTTTACCACAAACGCCGAACCCGATTTAAAGCCTTTTTTAAGCAAGTCTTTAACTCAGGAATCGCCCGGATAGAATTGTCAACAAAACATCCTGGCACCTTAAAATTAATACATTTACTACCGTCACTTTTTTCAATTGGATACCCACTCTTACTGGTAATGGCCATCTCCATCTGGCCATGGTTTTGGATTCCGTTTGTGGGGTTTATGCTGCTAATATTTGTTGACGCATTTAGCCGAATGAAAGATTTCAGGGTAGCATGGTTAAGTATTTGGGCGTCTCTGTTTCAACTAATGGGATACGGTGCCGGTTTTCTAAAAGCTGTTTGGATACGTAAAGTACTGAAAAAAGGAACATTTCAAAGCTTCGAAAAAACATTCTACGATTAATCGATACACAATAATTCATGAATTATGTCTGGTCGAGAGCCAAACAATGGGAATTAAGACGTCCTATAATGATGCCCTAATTCCCATTCTTCGATACAAATTCACTTTCACAATCTAATTGATCAACAAACTTTCAGTTTGGTTTAGAAAAGTAAATGTTGTTAAAGCTTTACTAAATCCTTTAATCTTCTGAACGACCAACTCCGATGGCTTTACATCTGCACAAGCAAATGTTTCATCCGGCATATTATCATATACTGACAACCACCAGGAAGCTTCTTGTTCCATTAAAATAAGTTCTTGAGTAGACGTACTGTTCATAGGCAACGCTTTGATGATTTATACCACTAAAACGTCGAGCGCCCAAAAATATTGCCTGAATACCTAAGCTAATGTCAGCGAAAGCTTATGCTCTTCCATTAAGCGGCGAAGGTTAATCAAGGCATAACGCATCCTTCCTAAAGCTGTATTGATACTCACCCCTGTTTCTTCAGCAATTTCCTTGAAACTTAAATCCATATAATGACGCATCTCCACCACTTCACGCTGATTATCCGGAAGCAATTTCACCAACTTGGCCACATCTTGCAACACCTGATCGTAAATGATCTTCTGCTCAACGGAATCATCTGCTAACTTTACCGAATTAAAAAGATCGTAATCGTAGTTGTCATTGGAAATCGTGGATTGATTTTTCTGCTTACGGTAATGATCGATGATTAAATTGTGACCAATACGCATCACCCAAGAGGAGAATTTCCCATTATCCTGATACCTACCTTGTTTCAAAGTCTTAACAACACGAATAAAAGCCTCCTGAAAAATATCTTCAGCTAATTCTTGTTGTTTCACACACACCAGTATATAAGAAAAAATTTTGTTTTTATGCCTATCTATCAATACGTCAATCGCCACAGATCGTCCCCCAATAAATTCTTCAATGAGGCGTTCATCTGAATACATGCTCAGCTTACTCATAACACCAATAAGTTTTGTTTAGAGTAGAGTTGTCTCGATAGGCATTTTAATTTTGTAGTTTACAGATCATTTTCAGTGTAAAAAAAAGAAAATATCATGAAAAAAACAAATTTTCGCAATCCTTAACACTTTGCAGATAGATACGAAGAGCCCAAATGCATCATAAACACTTACATTTCCACAAAATATTTTTCTTTGAGAGGTAGTAAAAACTGAAAGAAATCAAGACTGATATCGTATCCTGTTTATCAAACCTTGTACCTTCATTTTTGTTTCCCTACTATCGTTTAGATATTATATCTTTGCTACGTTTTGTTTAATTGATGGAAGTAGAAGCATGCAGGAAAAGGCTATAAAAATAAAAGGAGCTCGGGTTCACAACCTGAAAAACATAGATTTAGAGATTCCGCGGAATGAGTTTATCGTTGTTACAGGCGTTTCTGGTTCGGGAAAAAGCTCACTGGCATTTGACACATTATATGCTGAAGGACAGCGAAGATATGTAGAAAGTCTCAGTTCCTATGCCCGACAGTTTTTAGGCCGATTAGATAAACCAGATGTGGATTTCATAAAAGGGATTCCACCTGCCATCGCCATCGAACAAAAGGTAAATACCCGAAATCCCCGATCAACCGTTGGTACCAGTACCGAAATATACGATTACCTGAAATTATTGTATGCCCGTATTGGTAAAACCATCTCTCCCATCAGCAAAAGAGAAGTAAAACGCCATCATGTAGTTGATGTGGTTGATTTTGTATCTCAACTTGAAGAAGGAACAAAGTTAGCAGTTGTTGCTCCCATCATCCTGACCACGGACCGATCATGTAAAGCCCACCTGGAAATATTACTGAAACAAGGATTCAGTAGGGTAGAAATGAATAATGAGTTTTTCAGAATTGATGAATTATTAACCCGGGAAGAATCTTCTGACTGTGCCATTATAAACCTGGTCATTGATCGCTTATCTGCCAGTCAGGATGAAGATACTCTTAGTCGCTTAGCCGATTCTGTGCAAACAGCATTTTACGAAGGCAAAGGCGAATGCATTGTCAAGGTTTTCCAGAAACAAGAGGTGAAACCGTTTGTGTTCTCCAACAAGTTTGAAGCTGATGGGATTGAATTCGAAGAGCCTTCAGAACACATGTTTACCTTCAATAATCCTGTAGGTGCCTGCCCCCGTTGCGAAGGTTTCGGTAATATCATTGGCATTGATGAAGACCTGGTAATTCCCAACAAAGGCTTATCCGTTTTTGAAGATACTATCGCCTGCTGGAAGGGTGACAAAATGGGCGAATGGAAGGAGCAATTAATTAACAATGCGCATCGCTTCGATTTCCCCGTCCATAAACCCTATTTCGAGCTGACACCTGACGAAAGACGGCTACTTTGGACCGGGAATCGCCATTTTGAAGGATTAGATACCTTTTTCAAATATGTTGAGGAGAAACAATACAAGATCCAATACCGCGTGATGCTGTCTCGCTATCGGGGTAAAACCACTTGCCCGGAGTGCGAAGGAACACGCCTAAAAAAAGAGGCTACCTGGGTAAAGATAAATGGGAAATGCATCAGTGAGTTAGTGAATGTTCCGATTGCTGACCTCAGCGTCTTCTTTAAAGGGATTCACATTGACGATCACGACACAAAAGTTGCCGGCCGGTTATTAAAGGAGATCCAGGTCAGATTACAATTCCTTTGCGATGTCGGTTTAGGTTATCTCACATTAAACCGCCTCTCCTCTACGCTATCAGGAGGTGAAAGCCAACGCATAAACCTGGCAACAAGCTTGGGAAGCAGTCTGGTTGGATCACTTTACATACTCGATGAACCAAGCATTGGTCTCCATTCACGTGACACTCACCTATTAATAAAAGTGCTGAAAAACCTGAAACACATTGGCAATACGGTTATTGTCGTAGAACATGATGAAGACATCATTCGTGCTTCAGATAAGATAATAGACATTGGCCCAGGAGCCGGCCGATTAGGTGGAGAAGTCGTCTTTCAAGGTGATTTTCGCTCCCTGGAAGCCTCTAAAGATAGTTTGACAACAAAATACTTAAATGGAACCGAACAAATTACCATCCCAAGTGTTCGACGCAAATTTAATGAATACATTCAGGTAACCGGTGCTTGCGAAAATAATCTGAAAAACATTAGCATCAAATTTCCGCTCAATATAATGACGGTGGTAACCGGCGTATCAGGATCAGGCAAATCCTCACTTGTAAAAAAGATTTTGTATCCTGCCATAAAGAAACGACTGGGTGGTTATGCGGACAAAACGGGATCATTTGATATGCTGCAGGGATCGGTCGATAAAATTACTGATACTGAATTTGTTGATCAAAACCCCATAGGAAAAAGTTCCCGCTCCAATCCAGCTACTTACTTAAAAGCCTACGATGAAATTCGTAAACTATTGGCCGATCAGCAATCCGCTAAAAACAGTGGTTTTAAACCTTCTCACTTCTCATTTAATATTGATGGTGGCAGGTGTGACGAATGCCAGGGAGAAGGAACTATAAAGGTGGAAATGCAATTCATGGCCGATATTGTATTGGTTTGCGAAAGCTGCCACGGAAAACGTTTTAAAGATGATGTCCTGGAGGTCAGATATCAAGGTAAAAATGTTTACGACATCCTGGAGATGACAGTAGACGAATCTATTGAATTCTTCTCACAATCACCCAATACAACCGCAAAACGAATCATTAAACGCTTAAAGCCGTTAGCCGATGTGGGTTTAGGATATATCAAACTGGGCCAATCATCAAGTACCTTGAGTGGTGGCGAAAGTCAACGTGTGAAGTTAGCATCCTTTCTGGCCAATGAAAGAAGTACGCCTATCCTGTTTATTTTTGATGAACCAACTACTGGCTTGCATTTTCATGACATTCGTAAACTTTTGGATGCTTTTAACGCTTTGGTAAAAAAAGGCCATTCCTTGCTGGTTGTGGAACACAACATGGAAATTATCAAATCAGCAGACTGGATTGTCGACTTGGGACCCGAAGGTGGCTCGCAAGGCGGACACATTGTGTTTGAAGGAACTCCCGAAGATTTAATCAAATGCAGCTCCTCTCATACCGGCAATTATCTGAAACCATACCTTAAGCAGTAGAACACTATATCCCCAATATAAAAAAAAGGCCTGATTGCTCAGGCCTTTTTACAAATATGAAGCAACTATTTCTTTTTCTTTTTCCCGGTGTCAAGACCAAATAAAACAGCCACACAACCTGAGATTAAATCCTCCTCAGGCCCACTCTGCTCCAGCACCTCCATCTCAATAATGAGCATCTGCGTACTTTCCACTTGAAAATCCCAGGTAAGCGCGAAATCATGATCTTTATTATCATAAAAAATGCGCCCATCCTGATCTGTAATTTTAAAATGAATCGGAGGCAAATCTTTTATCTTACAAATAGCTAACCGGTATTTTTGCCCCTTAAAAAAAGTCTTGTACAGTTCGGCATTTTCACCTTCTTGCAACATGGTAGCATTATAATTGCCATCATGCACAAAATCTCCAAGAGTACTTTTACATGCACTACGGGCAAAGCTAAAACACTGTGCCTGTATCCCTAAAGTAATGAAAAATAAAATTAATAATAATGTGAATTTATGAAATCGCATGACCTATAAGGGCTTTGGTTGGTTAGAAAATCACGCAATAAATTCGCCTCTGATCTCTTCTACTTTCTCCAGTAACTTTTCAAAAACATCTTTAGAAATATACGTTTCAGAATCAGCTTTAATAGTCGTTACTTTCTCTTCAGCATTAGTTTCAGCTTCCACTTTTGAAGTATTAACAATCTTAACCTGATCAAAAATCACTTTCAATTCATTCATCTTTGCCAGCAAGTACTGAATATCTGCATTCTCTTTATAATCTTCTAATAGATTAATTACGGTATACAAACTCAATTTTTGATAGACAATACGATCAATCAAACGCTTATTATTCTCGAGAGATCCATTAGTCAGACGAGTAGCCAGGTAAAGACCTTCCATCCATCCTCCAACCAGTACCATCACTGCTATTGTTGGACGATCATTTTCTGTCAGGTAGGCATTGGAAGTCATGAATGTTTCAGAGATTATGTCCAAGACCATATCCCGGTTATTCATATTCTCCTCTAACTTCCGCAATGTATTTTCATCAATCGCATTGATGATACCTAGACCTTCCGCCAGTTTTTTTGAATTGGCCATATAACGAATGGAACTTTGGGTTTGATCAAACAAACTGGTATAACTCAAATCAGCTGAATAAATCCCTAAATTCAATGCCATCTGCCGATTGGTCGTGTA
>Ga0193953_1000353_pt1 | contig 25589 bp, 23 predicted proteins | sample BB_4_MG_FD_140325 | JGI IMG/M metagenome (GOLD analysis project Ga0193953, IMG submission 140325) | Microbial mat bacterial communities from the Broadkill River, Lewes, Delaware, United States - BB_4_MG | ecosystem: Environmental > Aquatic > Freshwater > River > Microbial mats | place: USA...
ACGAATAAGCAGCTGTGGACTGAAAACTGTACAATACCTCTTTATCCGATAAATAATTGGGAGCCCCCCAACTGGCATGATAACCATAATCATTACTAAAAAAAGCCATGTCGCGACTATCTTCAAAAGGCACGTAATACTCAAGATTGGACACAATGGGTTCATCACACATATCACCGGGAATTTTATTGATAATGGCCACTTCGACTTCATCATTACCGGGCACCTCATCACCTGCCAAAATAACTTTCCCAATCACATTGTAAGTTGCACCATCCACAGCGAAATTTCCTGTCGCTGTAAAAGTTTGGGTTCTTTTTGCACCAGCAGGCACCGTTCCGCTGTATACTTCTTCCGTAAAAGACTGACCTCCATTCATGGAGAATGCTACCATAAAACCAGTCTCATCAGAAGAACCTAAATTTTCAATCTCAAACCGGATGGTTTCGGTAGTGCCTAAATCGCCAGCTGTCTGGGGTAATAACCAGCGGGAAATGCTTAGATCATGAACCTGGGCAGTTATGTGCACAGCTAAAACCCAAAAAAATACGCTAAGTAGTCTTGCTTTCATATGCTCCTAATTTTAACTCATTTATCCTTGAAGAAACAGTGACCCTGAATTTACAATGAAAGTCCATCCTTTGTCAACAACAAATAGAATTAATAACCCTAGCGACCGAAGTTTGGAAGAATAATTTTTTTGGGATCATTGTTTTAGTAAGAAGGCTGCAAAACTACCAAATGTCGTTTCTCTCATGCCACCCATTTTTAAGAAGAGGGTTGAAAAACACCATAACATGTAGTATCTTTTATATAGCAAAACCTCAAACTATGACTCGAAAAAAAACTACCCGTCGTAAAAACATGCCTCAACCGGGTATGGCAAAGGATGGGACTGCCCGACGTAAATTCCTTCAACCTTTCTTTGACCTATGTAAAAATCTGGGCTGCACAGAGGCTTGCTCCTTACTCACAAAAGAAGACTGGAAAACCGTGTATTATCTTCGGATACATCTATCCCAACCTCAGCCACATGAAGATAGTCATCTGACCAAAGATGAAATGACAGACCTGGCCAGAGGCTTTCATTTTATCTATCACGTATATCCCTTTTCCTTTCCGGGTGCGAAGGAAAAAATCACCATTCATAAACTGATGGCAATTGATGCCTTTATTCGATTTTTGGATGTAATTAAAGACAGTGGCCGTAAAAAGGAACTGGAGACTGCCTTTGCCCCCATCATAAAAGCAGTTGAGGACTATGGAGATGTCACGAAGCGTATACACCAACACATGCGGGTACTACTGTTCATGGGCCTGCAGGTAGATGAACCGCACATGAGCTTTCACACATCTTTCGACCTCCGACAAGCTAATGTAACTGGTATTTACCTGACCGTTAAAATCAAAAAACATAAGCCACGATATGGGAATGTAATGCTGAATGGCTTGCGACGACCGGTTTTTCAACTTGGCTATCCACAAATTAACAATGATATGGTGTGGCTTTATCTGCCTGCCAAATGGATGAAGGATTACGACTACTATAAGGGTACCAGAACACATCTGCCCATTTGCATGCAGGCACATGTCTTACACCGGCTGGAAGAGCGTTGTGACATATTCAAGTATAGCGAAAACATGACCAATTTGATTTTTTCCTTTCTCAAACAAAGAGATTTCATCATTTATTGTAATAAACTGCTGTTTGCCTATACAGTAAGTAAGATTAAAATTGGTTATTTCGTGGGGCAAATCGTGGGGAGCCGGGTAATTATCCGAACCTTTTTATTTCTTACCCACCATAACACACCTGAAGGTAATGAACTGGAACGGTTGTCGGGACTTGCCAAGCATGATATCAGCTATTGGCAGATTGACCGGCTCAGTACCTTTTTAAATACCGACTTTGACACCCACCCTACCTTATGTAAGTTATTTGAGCAAGTAGGCCTGAATTCATTGTTTGAACTCAAAAAAATAAATGGCCTGAAAAAAAGGGATGTCCACTTAAATTTGGACTCGCTGACTGAATTCATTCAGAAAGGACAACAGACCGTGGATGAACCCTACTTCGAGGAAGAATGGGATCCGGAGTATGTGCCGGTGGAGTGCCCCTAACTAAAACTTATGGTATTGCTCTATGTCTTCTACGTGGAACTCTGCGTGACTTTTTTCTTCGCGAGACACAATAAACCCCACTCAACACCCTTGTATTTCCAGGTTTGTCAACCCGGCTCTAACCGCGTATTGAATAGCCGCCCGATATTCAGCCACGGTGATTGATCGGGCTATTTTCGGATATTTATAGGCTTTGTGCATCGGCCGATATTGCGACATCAGATTCAAATAAGTGTCTTTAGGCAGATTATTAGCAATCCAGTCAATCACCTCTTTGGTGCCACTAACATTGTTGGGCATAACCAGGTGCCGTATCATCAATCCCCCGTACATTAGTCCATCCGGAGCAGAATGAGCAGTGCCCACTTGCCGGTTCATCTCCAGAAGTGCAGCTTTGGTGCGTTCCGGATACACATCGGCCTCCTCTGAATATTTATGGGCCATTTTAGGATCGAAATACTTAAAATCGGGCAAGTAAATATCTACGATACCATCTAATAATTGTAAGATGTCTATCCGCTCCCAGCCGCAGGTGTTATAAACTAACGGAAGCCGGAGGCCTTTACTTGCTGCTATATCGAGTGCAAGTACAATGTGTGGGGCATAATGGGTCGGTGTGACCACATTAATGTTATGACACCCTCTTTCCTGAAGATCCAGCATCATATTCGCCAACTGACGAACAGAGCTTTTAATACCTTGCCCCTCAATGCTGATTTCCCAGTTGATACAGAAAACGCAACGCAAGGCACAATGGCTGAAAAAAATAGTACCCGATCCCCCTGTTCCAACTAATGGCTCTTCTTCACCGTAATGGGCATGGTGCGAAGAAATATTCAACTGGTCAGAAGCCTGACAAATACCTTTTTCTCCCTCCGTGCGTTTTTTAACACATTCACGCGGACAGAGCCGACAATTTTCCATGATGGTCCAGAGTATCTCTCCCCTGTTTTTAAGCACTCCGCTTTCGTGCAGCTTCACATATCCCGGGACAAAGGATTTAGGTGTATCAGGGTTCATCGCTCTGTTTTTTTTAATATCAGTTAAGTGGGTTTGGGCGTGCAACAAGCACTTTGGCAAATTAAGATAGGCCATGCAGTAAGAAACGTATTTGATCCAGCAACGCCGGGTATAGAATGGTTTCATAACAATGATTTATCCTACCTTAAAGGTAACCACAAATGAAATAACGGGATAGTCAAATACAGGTAAAATGTGTTAATTTGAGGACAATATTTTTAGACTATTAGAAGGTTAAATGCTTTTACTCTACACTTTTAAGGAGGGGTGGCAGCCAATTCTTTTTTTTGAATTGGCTGACGGGGTGGTCAGGAAGATAAAAAAAAGCCAGCCCCAACGAGGCCGACTCCTTTCTCTGATTCCCATAAAATTAAGTACCATACATTGGCCTATTCAGGCACGGTTTCTTCAGTTTGGCGACGGGTGTGACGCGCTTTGGCGGTGCTGGTCACCCCGGTAATTATTTCATTAATCGTGTTAATCAATTGCTTTAACTCTTCAGTGGGTGCAAAAGACAGCTGACTCTCCAGGTAATTTAATGTCGCTTGTAAATCAATGTTGAGGGCTTTCCGACTATCCACCAAAGTCACCGACTCCTGGCTATCGGCTCTCTCACGTTCCTGAAGCGTTTGCTCAAATGCCTGGCCGGCTGTAACCAATTGCTCCAGCCATGGTTCCAACTCCAGTATTTGAAGAAGTTCACTCGCTGGCTCCTGGCTCAGTTCCTGAATTAATGCCCCTTGCTGTGCAGTCTGTTTCTTGTACCCTGAACGGTGTAATCCCCAACCATGACGCCGGATAACCTCCATCAACGTTTTGGCAGCCTCTTGCTTGTTCCAATCCCAATGATAGCTGAAAGCTTCCACCTGTGTGCGCAAACCCAGGTAACGCTGGTCACGTTCGCCATCCTTCTCTTCCACTGTTTTAGTGAGAGGGTTTCCATTATCCCGATTCAAAACCGATTCATAAGTTTTGAACGGCCCTTCCATGCGAGCGGCCAATAACTCCTTGAGAGGTGGCTGAAGCGTCGATAACTGGATGGATTCATAAATACGTTTGGAAAGTGTGTAAAACTCTTCTTTGGTCAACATTACGGATAAAATGGCTTTAATCATAGTGATAAGATTTTAAGGTTAATAACCATAAGTTAAGCAACATCATTCAAAAACAAAAATAACGGCCAATGGTGATGACTTCCTATCGTCTGTACATTTCAGCATATCATGTTCCGAATTAGCGCGCTTGTCACCAATTAATTGTCATTCATCAAACAAAACCATTGTTTGACCCCTAAAACATAAACACCAACAGACTACCCTGCAAACCATTCCACCCCCCATCGGTCTCATGGCGCAGAAACTATCAAAGCACGCTGTTTAATGACTGTTACCAATCAAAATCACCCAAAATATAGAATCCGGATTTAGAACCTGGTTGTTGTTCCCGCACTTTGGAGATGGCCCATACACGACTCGTGACTACACTCCTACAATCTATGAGAAGACATTCGCGATCGTGAATAGCTTCCTGCAAAGTGAAAGACACCCATTCAATCTCCACAATTCAATCCCACACTTTGAAGGCGCCTCATCCTGCATCAGTAACAGCACTCTCACAAACTGTGAGAAGACAATGACGTCATGAATAGCTCCCTGCAAAATGAAAAACACACATTCAACCACCATATTTCTGCCCCACGCCTTGAAGGCGCCACATTCTACAGAAGTAACAGCATCCTCACAAACTGTGAGAAGACATTCGTGATCGAGAATAGCTCCCTGCAAAATGCAAAGTAAGGATTAACGATCTCAATTGTGAACCAACTAGTTTAACCCGGCATAGGCTTTCAAGTTGATCTCCATCTGCTGGTACTCTTGCTTTGAAACCCCATACTGCTCCAGGTACTGAAAGTCATCAGCATATCCTATAAAAAAGGTTTTCTTATCTTTAAAGTAATCAATACTCAATTGATAGACCTCCAATGCTTTTGCTTTGTTCCCATTAGCAAAATGGATATGCCCCAAATTCATATTCCCATAATCATGACTACCTAATTCTACTGATTTTGACAGGTACTTTTGAGATAACTCCAATTCACCAGCAAGTAAATACTGCCATCCCAAGTTCATTTGATAGTCTTGATCTTTCGGATTGATCTCTATAGCCTTCTGATAACATTTTATTGCTTCCTCATAATTTCCTTGTTTACCATAGACACTTCCCAAGTTAGACCACCCATCATCATTACTCGGCTTTATCTCTAAGGCTTTCTGATAACACCTGATCGCTTCCGAATAATCTTCTTTTTCACCATAAGCAATGCCCATGTTATGCCACACCTCATCTTTGTCTGGTTTTAGCTCAATGGCTTTCTGATAACACCGGATCCCTTCCGAATAATCTTCTTTTTTATTGTAAGCATTACCCATGTTATACCACGCTTCATCTTCATCAGGTTTTATCTCAATAACCTTCTGATAACATCGGATCGCTTCCGAATAATCTTCTTTTTTACGATGAGCAATTCCCATGTTATACCAGGCTTCATCTTGATCAGGTTTTAGCTCAATAGCCTTCTGATAACACCTGATCGCTTCCGTATAATCTTCTTTCTCAGAGAGAGCATTACCCATGTTATACCAGGCTTCTTCTTTATCGGGTTTTATCTCAATGGCTTTCTGATAACACCGGATCGCTTCCGAATAATCTTCTTTTTGGCCATGAGCATTGCCCATGTTATACCAGGCTTCTTCTTTATCGGGTTTTATCTCAACGGCCCTCTGATAACACCGGATCGCTTCCGAATAATCTTCTTTTTTGCCATGGGCATTGCCCATGTTATACCAGGCTTCTTCTTTATCGGGTTTTATCTCAATGGCCCTCTGATAACACCGGATCGCTTCCGCATAATCTTCTTTTTTACGATAAGTAATTCCCATCTTATTCCAAGCCTCATCTTGATCAGGTTTTAGTTCAACAGCCTTCCGATAACACCTGATCGCTTCTGCGTAATCTTCTCTTTTACGATAAGTGTCACCCATATATAACCAGGTCTTTTCCTGATCAGGATTAATTTCTAAAGATTGTTGATAAGATACTATCGATTTATCAAATTCCTTGATCGCACAATAAGCAATACCTTCCCCTTGATATGCTAGAAGATTATTGGGATCTATCTGAATGGTTTTATTAAAGAATTTTATAGCATTTTTAAAATCCTCCATACTCATATAGGTAACACCCATAAATAATAAGGCACTTAAGTAATTCGGTTTTAATTCAATTGCCTTTTTATAACAATCAAGAGCTTTTTCTTTATTATCCTTTAAAAAGTAATCATTGCCCTTCTTCACCCACGTATTTGGTGTGCCTCCCAATTCATTGGCTTTATCGTTCTCATCAGCATGCTCAAAGGCCATAGCAGCCTTCTGGGGCAATTTCTCGCTCACAGCTGTTTTAGCATAAAAAAGCCAGGTATCTTTGTCTATTAACTCATCGATATTAATTGACTTTTCTTTGTCCAGCTTTTGAATGAACCCTGCAATGTTGATGAACTGCCGCTCAAAGGAGACTTTACTAAATCGCTGTTGCTCTTTTGTAAACAACAAATTTTCTCCCGCTGATATGGCTTGCACATATTCCAAAAGAGTCTCTTGTAAGTAGACATCTTCAAACACCTCTTTATAAAACTCCTTTTCCAAATTGGGATCTAACTGAGGCATCAAATGGGCAAAACGATCAGTAAACTCAGTAATCCATCTCTCAAATTCGGGATGACTGCGATCTAACCTGGATAAAACAGGCATCACAAATGGTTTACGATAGCCTTTTTTGACATACTCCGAATTGATAATCTGGTCAGCAATACGGCTACAGCCATTGAAGTTTTGCTTGTTAGCCGCCATCAAAAAGACATTCATGTCGGGCAGTTGAATATTACAAATACCTGAGTAGTCGCTGATCCCCGTTCGGCTATCGATAAAAATGTAATCGTAAGGTAGGTTTCTTAACTCGTCCTTGAGTAACTCCATGTAATTAATGCCATCGAGTAAATCGTAAAACTCAAACCAATTAAAATCATTAATGCGGGAACTGAAATTATCGTTTAAATTACCGGCTGGTAACAGATCAATACAAGCCGTTGTTTCTTTTCCCGAATCGTCATCAACCGTATCAAACGTGTCAAGATTCAATATATTCTCATTGGTCACATAAGATAAGTCCTCTTTCTCAATACCAGATTTGGAACGCATGAGGCTAACGTAGTTTTCCAATATCTCAAGCGTACCATTGATCTTGATATCTTTGTTTTCTTTACCAAAGAAAAAATGAAGGCCTGGCGCTTCGTAATCCCAGTCCCATAACAAAACCCGTTTTCCTTTCTTGTAACACAAGTAAGCTGCAATATTGGCGCAGAGTTGGGTGCGACCTACCCCACCTTTATATGAATAGAATGATACGATCATGATAATTGATTATTAAGTCTGGGTAATCCGTTATTTATACCTCCTATTTGATTGGCAATTTTTCCTTTTGCAGGAAAGCACCTTTTAAGTTGTTGAATGAAAAAATCATTTTCAGCCGGTGCTTCAAAAAAACAACAGTCTCTACTTTTAAGCTTCGCTTCAGCAACCTGAAAAACTTCTTGTCGCTTCTTCTTCATAAATTTCCGTAAACTCGAATGAAGATCCTCACATATTGGAAGAAGCAACTGTCTTACATTAATGGTATCAAAGCGTTGAGCAACACTATTGTTTCTTTCATTAATAGCCAACAAATCGACAATCGCTACCGCATTATTATTGCATATGCAATCATCCATTTTAACAATTAATTGCCCATCACACATTTCGTCAAGATAGGTAGCAGAAAAAACATACCCTTCCTTTTCTTTGAATTCAACTAATAATTCATCGATGTCTTTGCTGTCTGAAAGATATGGTTTCCACTTTTCATAACACTTACAATCATTACGATCTGGTGGCAGATGGGAGGCTAATTTATCTCCAACGGACTCAACAATTTGATGTTGTAGACCAGTCAAGATAAAAATATGAACATGGGCCTCTTCTGGTGAGGAGACATCTTCGTATTTTACTAGCTTCTTTTCAAGTTGCTTTATTTTTTCTGCTTTTTCATCTATTTTATTGGAATAATCCCCCATATCCGCAACACCAGCATTCTGAAATTTAGCGAGGAGTTCAGCATGTTCTTTCTTAAGCTTTTCTATTAGATTTTCGTATTCCTTACGCATCTTAGTTCAGGAAAAATAGAGTTAATTAATGAATGGCAGTTTAATTAGTTACTAGCAGTTAAAAGTCTGATTAATTTTTCATCAACCTTCACCAACTTACGCTCTAAAAGAGCAATTCTATTGCTGTAATCCCCTTCATTAGCAACACTTGCATCAATCTGTTCGAGATAGAGCGGTTCCAATTCTGTTCTAATCATAGCAGCAGCTTTTAGGTTGTTTTCCAACATAAACTCATTGGCTGGCGTAATATTTAGATTTTCCTTAAGAGCAACCAACAGGTCTGCTTCTTCTGTTAAGCGTTGTGCTAGCATGTTCTTCAATTCAGTCAAATCAGATTTACTAACACTACCTGCTTCCACTTTATTTACAAGCTCCTTGTCTTTATCGCGGGTAAATGCTTTTTTTACTTTATTCCAAAGATCTTCACCAGCTTTCTTGGCAAAAGCTTCTCCTGATTTTTGTAGGTAAGGACCAATTAAGGTCATAGCTGCAGTAGCAATAAGGGTAATATCCATAACAAAAGATTAGGGTAATGTGATATCTCAATAATTAATGGTGAATATAACTATTTAACATCAAAAGATAAAAAATGATGTTATGTTTTTAATGACCTAATTATTCCTTGCTACATTTTTCTCCCCCATCGTTTAAACGCGCTTCTTAACAACGCCAGAACTCCGAAATTCCATAAACCGCTCTTAGTGTAAAATCAGATTTCCTCCCAAACACATTAGATTAATGCTCATGCACCCCTTGATCTTTCACTATCTTTGCGTACAAAACAGAACAACATGTCCAGACTAATTTTAGTGAGTGCCTGTTTGGCAGGCGTTAGCTGTCGCTACGATGGTAAGCATTCCGCAATGGAGCCCATTGTCCGTTTGGTGCAAGCAGGCAGAGCCTTGCCAGTTTGCCCGGAAGTGATGAGTGGATTGGAGATTCCACGCCCCTGCTGTGAAATGGTTACTGAAGGTAAAGTGGTTAAAGTCATCAGTAAGGATGGTGCGGATGTGACCGATGCTTTTGAGAAAGGCGCACAAAAAACTCTGGCACTGGCGCAGTTGCTGGAGATCGACACGGCGGTGCTGCAGTCACGCAGTCCGTCATGTGGTTTAGGCCAGGTGTATGATGGTACATTTTCAGGCCGCCTGGTGCCCGGCAACGGCTTAACAGCAGAATTGCTGGTGAAGAATGGCATTCGTGTGATTCGGGATGAAGAGGTAGGGGATTTATGATTATAGATTTTTGATAGTTGATTCTTGACTTGATAATTTGAATATGTGTCAATAGGCAATGAACTCTAGCGTTCAAGATTATCCGCTCACCGAAGACCTGTCAGCGAGTTATCCTGACAGTGTATGGGACACTATAGGGATGCATCATAGCGCATGGTACCGGCTGCGATTATAATATTAACATGATGAAATATCGCCACAAAAAAAGCCGGATAGCTACAACCCATCCGGCTCTCTCAGCAAGCTTTTATTCTTTTAAACAACCCGAGTATACACTTCACTGTCTTCATCATACACACCATCCCCGTTCATATCGATGATCACTGTGAGCTCATCACCATCAACAGACCATTTCAGACTAAATGACGCCGGCATACCTATCCCATTGGCCAACGCATCGTCCCATCCCGGGTCAGTGGGTTCAAAATATTCTATTTCATTGGTTTGAGGATTCAGCACCCCCACACGGGTCAGGTAAACAGTCACAACCTCTAATTCGTCATTCACATCAATCGACCCTTCCCCGGTTATAACAGTAACCCAAGCCACTTGTGCATTAAATTGCATAGACATCATAAAATTTACTGCACCTACTGTCAGATTCATTTTTTTCTCACCTTCATCATCCGAGAAGGTTTGTGCCCAATTCGCTTGATAAACCGGTGTTACCGCCTCTGATCCTTTGGTGTATACTTCACCTTCATCATCCAGATCATCCTTCAGTGTGAGTTTATCCCCGGCCACCGAAAAGATGAAATCAAGCACCTCATCTGTCATTTCTAAGCTCAACAACATGGCTGCCCATTCTGCATCATCTTTGGTGTAATAGGTGCTTCCGGTCAAATCCGCATTGGGCGTCCCAATTCGAGTAATGGTAATTTGCATATTATCGCCATCTGTGGTGTAGGTACCTTCAACCAATCTGTAGGTAAGCCAATCTTCAAAAACACTCATTTCAATTGTTACTTTGATTGTACTTTCGGTCACCACAAATGTTTGGCGCATGCCATCGCCAATATGTGACCAGATGCCTGTCAGATCAGGCGTTCCGTTTCCATTATCATCATCACTACAACTTCCCATTGGTACCATCAAACATACAGCCAGTACCATTACCATCCATTTCAATCTCCATACTAGTTTCATAGCTGTTACTTTTTAAGTTTATAATTCATTATTATCCGGTAAACAACTCTATTCCCTCCGGGGAAAATGGGCTCATACACTATCCGCTTCTACACTATTCTATCCGCTCCGCTGAATCAGCTGTTGTCAATTAAGCAGCTGGTCCTGTTCATCTTTATAAAACGATCCCTAGCAGACTTCTAAAAACTTTCTCGCCAGGGCAATCAGGGCACTATTCAAATTAACATGTATTCGCGAAGAAGTCAATGAATAATTGTTTGCTTACACGAATAAAAAGACATTTATTGTGTGGATATCTTTTTATCTTGCCAACTCTAATCACCATTAAAAACTACCACATGATCATTCGAATTGCATTATTCCTGGTTGTTATTCTGACAGCGTGTCAGATGAAACCCAAAACAAGCTCTACCCAACAGCCCACTGACACTTTTTATGTAGGCACCTATACCGAAGGAGCGAGTGAAGGCATTTATAAATATGAGCTCTTGTCTGATGGCACGATGCAGCAGGTGGGTCTCGTTGCGAAAAGTGAGAACCCCTCTTTCCTGGCAAAAAGTCATGATGGCCAATACCTGATAGCAGTCAATGAAATACAAAACGAACAGCAGGTGGGCTCAGTGGAATCCTGGAAAATCACGGAGGATTCCTTAACTTTTATAAGTCGTAGCTCCTCAGGTGGAGCACATCCCTGCCATGTCAGCGTCAACGCATCCGGTTATGTATTGACAGCTAATTATACCGGTGGTAATGTTGGCCTCTTAAAATTGAATAAAAGTGATGGTCGGTTAAGTGACCTGTTGGATCTACAGCAGCACGATGGTCAGGGTACGACAGATCGTCAACAAGGACCACATGCCCATTCGACTTGGTTTGTACCGGAAAGTGATGACGTCATGGCGGTTGATTTAGGCACCAATGAACTGTGGTTCTCCACTCTTGACAAAATACAAGATCAACTGAAACCTTCCGATCCTGACAAATTACCAATGCAGTCAGGTGCCGGACCACGTCACCTGACTTTTCATCCCCACAGGCATTGGGTATATGTGGTCAATGAACTGGACTGTACGGTTTCACTGGTGAAAAAGGATTCCCCCGAAACTTATCATGTTCAATCCTCTGTCTCGACCTTGCCGGAAGGCTATGATCAACCCAGTTACTGTGCCGATATTCATGTAAGCCGGGATGGTCAGTTTCTTTATGCGTCCAACCGCGGGCACAACAGCATTGCCATCTTTTCGATCAATAAAGAAGATGGGACGTTGAAACCTGTAGGCCATGCGTCTACCCGTGGTGATTTTCCACGCAATTTTGCATTATCACCCGATGATGCCTATTTATTGGTGGCCAATCAAAAGTCCAACAATATCGTATCGTTTCAACGCAACCAGGAGACCGGCTTACTCACTTTTGTGGATGAATGTGAAGCACCCATGCCGGTTTGTATTTTATTTTAAGGGGGGAAATCCCGGTAAATCCCCCAGGATTCAGCCTGGGGTAAAATTGGAATCACACGCCGACATTTTTGGATTTAAACTTTAAGAGCTCCCCTATTCCGGCATGTTCAAAGAAGTTTTTCTGCAAGGTATCCGACAGCTGATTTACCTGTTGTGGTATTCCACCACCGGTCATTGGATCCACGATGGTTCGCAGCGGACGCTCGCCTTCTTTGGTATTGATTAAGTTGAGAATGGCATCGGCCACCAACTGCGGATCTATTTCAGGCGTGTTTTTCAGTGTTTCCATGAAACCACCCCACATCTGTTCACCCATGGCATTAATTGCGCCATATGCTTCCGCCCGCTCCTGATCTTCGGCATAGCCCATTCGCTGAGCAAAGCCGGTCATGAAACCACCGGGTTCCACAATGGCTACATCCACACCCGTATTGGACAGTTCGTAGCGATAGGTCTCTGTCAAGCCTTCCAGAGCATACTTCGTGGCTGTGTAGGGACCTGAAAATGGAATGACAAAACGCCCCATAATACTGGAAACATTTATCACCAATCCATGTCCATGTTGACGCATACCCGGTAACACTTCGCGTAATACACGTTGTACACCAAATACATTGACATCAAATAATTTTTGCAACTGCCGGGTAGTAAAGGTCTCTGCCAATCCACCAACACCCAGTCCGGCATTATTAATCACCACATCAATGCCCCCTTCCAGGGCCAAAGCCATTCTAACTGCATCAGTCACGGAAGTATCATTGGTGACATCCAGTTCAATGAGGTGAACTTTACCGCCCGATTGATCGGCACAGGCTTTGATTTCCTCCGCTTTGGCTGCATTGCTACTTGTCAGATTCCGCATACTGGCAAAAACGGTGAAACCCTTATTCAATAAAGTCTTTGTAGTGAGTAAGCCAAACCCACTACTGGCACCGGTGATAAATACATTTTTAGCCATAATAACCTGATTTTAATGAGTACTTATCCATCACAAAAAAGAAACAGCAGGAAGGATGGCTTGTTCATCAAAACAAGCTCCTTTTCAACCACTTTAATCAGAAATTATGAATGAAGCTCACCTCTGGTTCAGCTTTATAAAGCCCAATGATACCTGCCCCCTCATTCTTACACCTCTCCAAATCATCAACCCATCAAACACTAGCAGCTGTTTACCAAATTGACCATAAGAATGGTTGACAACCGCCCCTTTGCGCCTGTATTTTTGTTGGAAATCCCTTGAAAAAAGCGTGTGCGAGGCACTGCTTTCTGTGTGGTTGATAGGTGGCGAATAAAACAGATACCTTATCAATGATTGTAATGATGGAACCCCTTCGGAGGTGATTTTTCACGTCTGATGAGATGGTATTTACTACCGTAACTAAAATTAGTAAGGCCATGACATCCTTTCATAAACTATCCAAACAGCTGGTAACAGCCCTTATTTCATTGATGCTGTTATCAAATTGTACCGGTTACCGGCACTGCTACGTGTCGAATGAGCAAAACGATCCTACTGATTTATCTACCATCTACGTCAAATACCAATCCGATCTTTATCGACTAACGCATTTTGAGGAACGAAAAGACTTCATTACCGGTGAGTTTCTGAAGGTACGTCCCTCCCAACAAACCCACAACCATTTCGTCATTCATACCAATGCCGTGATCATTCAGGATCACTCCGGCAATATTCCTGAAGCACAAATTCCGCATGCTGCCATTCAACAAATCATTGCCCCGGATGGACAGCCCTTGCGTACTCTCTATCCGGTCAAACTAGCCATGCTGCTCAATCAACTCACAACAGATAACATTGCCTCTGTTTCGAAACACTGCCCTTTTGTATATGATTTGCAGGCTCCCGACAAGCCTTTAATTGGCGAAATATACAGTGGTGCCAATCATGCGCCCATCGAACGGCATGATTATTTACCCTTATCTGGTGTATCAAAAGAAGATAACACCTTTCATTTGCGCCTCAGTAACGAAGTCTTTGAACAACAACACACCAATCTGCTGGAAATCATTCGCATTCAGCATCCCCAAGAGGTCGATGTACTAATCGATAAATACCATCGGATTCAGGCTATTGGCAAAATAGAACCCCCTACTCAGGCTTTAACATTAACAGGCAATAATGTTCTTTCGCTTATCGCCAACAAAGATGAAAAACGATTCTCAGGAGATGTGAGTAATATGAGTAATGATGGCCTCATCCTTGAATATACGATTCCTGAAAACAGGACTTCCGCCAAATTAGTGATTAATGCTAAAAATAGCTTTTGGCTCGATCATGTCATTGGTCAGTATTATCAGTTATGGGGTCGTAAATACAAACACTGGCAAAAGGAACAACAGCATTTAAATTCGGATGAACTGGAACAATGGGCACTGAAGGCTGGCATTCCCATTTCGGTATACATTTGGAAATATGACCATTGGGAATGGCATGATTATTACCGCATGACAGGTCCTATGCAGTTTAAACAGGATGTGCTGGTCATTAACCTGGATCATTCCATGGGCCAAACCTTACGGGTGAAACTGGAATGGGGTAAATACTTTTGGGAGATCGATCAGGCAGGCATTAATTTTACACCCTATACAGCCACCACTCAACGATCTTTTAGTTGTTCTTCGGCGACAGACCATCATCAGCGCGATGTGACCAACTTGATTACATCCGATGATAAGCTCTACCTCAATCAATTAAAAATGGGCGATGCCTCCACTTTGACCTTTCAACTAAAACCCGAAAATCCGGATAAGACCTATACCTACTTTCTCCATAGTAAAGGTTACTATAAAATACTGCAACAAGGCAAAGGACGCGTTCAAAAGCATGACCTAAAACGCTTCGAACGTCCGGGACACTTCCGATTATTTTCTTTGCAAACTTATATGAGTAAATAGTTTCCCATCACACCTTCTTATAATAACGCGTTCATTTATCTGGAATAAAGTTGTTTTTAGTCGACGGCGAGGATCAACAATTTGTTCGGAACCGAACAGTTGTTGATCCATCTTCGAACAAAAACAACATGTGTTCGAGTAATCATTTTTTTTGTAAACTATTATGAATCACTGGCAATAATTAATTCGGAATACAATTTGCAGAAATAGGTCGTTTTTAACTAAATCCAGACATCTATGAAAGCTATGAGTAAAACACTTATTGTGTTCCTGTTATCCCTGGCCCTGATTTCAATGGAAATCATCTGGTCCAGGATTTTTTCTGCCGAATACTTTTACACCTTTGCCTTTTTAATACTGAGTGTTAGCATCCTTGGATTAGGGCTTGGTGCGTTATCACTACGGATGAGCAAAAAGCTTACAGCCATAAATAACTATGGTGGACTGTTGGTCATCACCGCCTTTTTAATGTTAGCCGGCCCACCTGTAGTGCTGCACCTACAACTTGATTTCACTCAATTGATCAGCAACCACTGGATGCTTCTGAAATTAGTTGCCACTATCCTCATCCTGGGGTCTTCCTTCTTTACCGGCGGTATTATACTCAGCAGTATTTTCAGAAAAGAACACACAAATATGCCGCGCCTCTACATGTCTGACCTCATCGGCGCTGCATTGGGTGTAATTGCATCTGTCCTGTTAATGAATAGCATAGGAACGGATAAAGCTGCTATCCTTATTAGTCTGCCTGTTGTGATTCCGGCTTTCATCCTCATCCCTCGATGGTGGAAAATCACGCCTGCCATTCTGTTTATCGCTTGCCTGGCCGGCCTTCCCTATAGTGGAAAACTATTAACCCGCCCCAAAAAAGAACGTGCCGAAGTCATTTATACCCATTGGGATGCTATGGCAAGATTAAAAGTCTATCAATTCAGCGATGATTATTGGGGATTGAATATTGATGATGCAGCCAATAGCCCGGTATTGAAGTTTGATGGAAATTGGGATCGACCGGATTCATTACGTTTTCAGTTTTCCATTCCGGCAACCAAGCTAACTACACAATTTGATTCCTGTCGCTTCCTGTCATTGGGAGCCGGTGGTGGTGGCGATGTTTTACAAGCGCTTCAAGATGGAGCTACTGAGGTTCATGCCGTGGAAGTCAACCCACACATTAACGATATGATGACCGAAGGCTTTCTGAAAGAATTTAGCGGCGATATCTATAATGATGAACGGGTGCAGGTGGTCACTGAAGATGCCCGCTCCTATGTGCGTCGTTACGATAATCATTTTGATGTCATCTACTCATTAAGTTCCAATACCTTTGCAGCACTGGCCTCCGGTTCCTTTGCACTGGCCGAAAATTACCTGTTCACCACGGAAGCTTTTCAGGATTATTTCCAGGCCCTCTCCAACAAAGGATACCTGTTGATGGAACACCAGTTCTACGTACCACGCATGGTATCGGAAGTGTTAGAAGCACTGAAGCGAGAAGGTGTGAAAGAACCAGCCAAACACCTGGCGGTTTACCATCTGCCAACCATGCGTCGCCACTTAATCCTGATGAGTAAGCAACCACTAGCCCCTTCCACAATCCGTGAAAGTATTTATGAGACCACAGCTGAGAATTATCCCTTCTTCAGACTTCTTTATCCGGCTGTCGATTCGGTTAAAAACAATCAGATTAACCAGATTGTACTCAAAGGCTGGGAAAGTCAGCAAGCTCAATCGCCCACCAACCTGGCACCTTGCACAGATGATCAACCTTTCACAGCCCAGTTAGGCTTAATGAAGAATTTTGATCTTGAAAAAGTAAAAAAACGTCTTCTGCCCTATGAATTCCAGGGATTTCCCTTATCAAAAGTGATCATTCTGATTATTCTGGCCATCGTTATTTTTCTGATCATTCCACTCAACCTGTTACCATACCTGAAAAAAGGACCTAAATTGAAGCCTACAGGCTGGTTTTATTTCTTTATGATCGGAGTTGGTTTTATGGCCATTGAAGTGGTACTGATTCAAAAATACACCCTATTCATTGGCTCTTCATCATACACCTTTATGACCATTCTTTTTGTCTTATTAGCCAGTTCAGGCATTGGTAGCATGATGAGTCGCCGATTTAAAAATCATTGGCCATTTCTTTTTATTGCCGGCTGGATTTTGCTGGATATTTTCGCTTTTCCTTACCTCACCAACGCACTTGGAGGAATGGGGCTTACGGCACGCATCCTCATCACGACCTTATTAATTGCACCTTTGGGATTTTTCATGGGAATGCCCTTTGTCAAAGGAAGTGAGAAAGCTGGTGAACTCATTGATTGGGGTTTTGCTATTAATGGTGCCGCATCAGTTATAGGTAGCACACTGGTATTAATCCCGGTTTTTAATTTCGGCTTTGCCAGCGGTTTAACCCTGGCACTGCTTTGCTATGTATGGGCCTACATCTTTTTATTACGACCACTGCGCCAAAAGGTCGATTGATTTCGAAATTGAAAAACTATTTATCTCGGGTGGCTCAGAAAAGTCACCCGTTTTTTTTAATCAGAATACTCAATAAAAGTATCCCTGATTTCGAAAATTCATAAGCAAACACCTTGCTCTCAGTCAAAGATTCCACTATCTTTAATAGACAATCGAACCATCATGATCATCGTTAACACCAGAGGTAAAATATATGGTCAGATAGCCGCTTTCTCAGGTTATATCCTCTCCATTGTAGGGCTAATTTCTATGACTATTATTGGTTTTGGTGTAGCTCTGGCAGGTCTGTTTATCGGTTTTACCACTCGAGGTACCATGATTGATACAGACAACAAACTATTTAAGGTCTATCGTAAATATTTCGGACTCTTTTCACGCGGCGGCTGGCGTCCTGTCAGTGAAATGGAGTGCATCCGGCTAATCACTCATCCGCTCAACGGAACTGATCATTCCATAAAAATTAAGAAAAACGATATCCACATTATATTTCAGGGCAAATTTGCCCATGAACATGTTTTTATTAAGCGCTGCACCGATCTGGAATCTGCCCGGTATGAAGCTCAAAGGCTTGGTGAATTAGTGGGATTACCAGTGGAATTGGGAGGAAGCAGAGCCTAAAAAACCCAATCCTAATCACGTATTAGAGCTTGTGAATGTAATCGCAATACCAGCTCAGAAATCATTTCCTTTAAAAATGAATCCGATCTAATATCTTCTCTCGCAAGACATCACTTTTTAAATTCCAAAAATGTGCCTCTCCATGTGCTATTCTAAATACTTCAAGATACGGTTTGAGTGATTGTCCGGCCAAATCATCCAGGTACTGACGTCCTTCATACGCTTTATCGATGATTTCCTGATCATGAATAAATTCAGCCTGACCCGCTACTCGTAACTCACAAGCCTCCATGACATCTTTCGGATTATTGTAGAAACAAACTTCCACATTGGGATTGTGATGCAATTGGTTGCTGATTTCCTTAGGGGCCAAAGTTTCAAAATAAAAGCCAGACTCATCCGCATACCACAACATCATGGCCCGAACATGTGGTTTATTATCCTCCTCGGTGGATAAAAAACAAACCGGATGTTGATTGGCAAAATTAATCACTTCTTCTCTGTTCATGATGCTTCCTCCCCCAATTGATAATTATACCGATTACCGATCAAAACGATTGATAGAAAACACAAACTGATCTTCCCCGACCTCGTTCACTGTATGTTCATCTTTTCACATCTATTATTTACCAGGTATAAAGTTACGCCCATGCGCCAACGATTGTCAATGGTGGTCACCTAAGAAAAAAACCTTCTGGTCATAAATGTCCGGAAGGTTTTCAAGGGATTAATAAATGTTTTTAACTGCGCCGGCAAGTACTGATTCCAAATGGCGCATAGAGGGGGCAAAAATTAATGACGGCTGTTAAAATGGGTATTATCCCCACTAATCCCCACCATGATTGATAATAATAACCAGCTATACCGATCGCCAATCCAACAACCAGACGAAACGCTTTGTCCCAGGAGCCAATATTTTTTCTCATGACAATTTTATATTAAATTAATAATGGTCATTGCAACTGATTTCATGTTTTATCTTTCGGATCATAAATGGAAGTTTCCACTATCTTTTTCGATTCATCCACATCTATGGAACAGTTTCGCCATCCAAAAAAGTTGTAGAGTGGGCAGCACCGCCGAAAGGCTGTAAATCCAAGATAAAAAGCGAGAAACAATAGAGGCTCTGCATAAGCACCCATTAGTAAGCCCGTGAAATACATTATTCCAATAGCTATCGCTGCCAGCAAACGGATTCCCTGATCTATTTTTCTCATATTACATCCCATACTACTTATCTAATGAATTATCTTAAGAACGTTCATCTCTTACTATTGTTTGATCAAATTGCTATTATTCAAACTCTAAAGCCGTTACAACCGTCGGAAATAATCCTTTTTCCACGGATTCGTTAAAACGACTGCCATGTGTCCCCGAGTGCCAATTCATAACATGTGGCAATTGCTTTTCAACCAGAAGCTTTGAGTAGTACAAGGTCCCATCAACGATCCAACGAAAATCATCATGATATCCACAATCAAGACCTAACAGCTTTAGTTTTGCGAAATTAGACTGATACTGTTCCATTTCCATACTCACACCACCAAAACCCTTCTCCCACTTTTGCCATACTTCTTCATTTCGAATGGTATCTGTACCGATAACAGCAAGAGGGTACTCAAAATACGGCGCTTTATCCGTTTGAGGTGCAAAAGTCATCCCATAGGCCAGCGTAAACTCCACGTTCCAATCCTGAATACTCTTCACATGTTCCAGGTAAACTCTGTGTGCCTCTTGCTTGCCAAGTGGTTTCAACTTATTCAATAAATCGATCACCGGTCGAATAGTACCCCCATTTTTAAACAGTTGACTTTCAGCCAAACCTTCTTCATTGAAAACCCCGGGACTCATACCATACACAACCTGGAACACCTCGGGATGCAACATCCCTAAATTCAAAGTTCCATAACCACCCATTGAATGACCTGAGATGGCCCGCGACCCAGATTTGGCGATGGTTCGATAATTTGCATCTACATACCCAATCACATCCTTAATGACAAAATCTTCCCAATTACCAGTGACCGGCGAGTTTTCATAGAAGCTACCATGAAAGGTATAGCGTCCACTGACCTCAACCATTATCATCTCCGGCACCAATTTACTTTGAATTAATGAATCCAGTAACCAACAAGTATACCCCTCTTTACTAACACCACCGCCATAGCCATGCAAGAAATAGACTACCGGATATTTTTTATCCAAATTTGATTGATAAGAAGGCGGCAAATAAACGCCAATGGTCTTTTCACTTTCCGATTCGATGAGTGAATTTTTTAATGATGGAGCGGGAATAGCCACATTGGTCCAATTGCCTTTGTTAAATATGGGATTTTGACATCCACCAAGGATCAATACAAATAAGCTTAATACAAAATATTTCATAAGTCGTTAATTTAAAGGTCACGAAAATGCTAAAATCAGACTTATGAAACTATCAATTTTATAATCCTGAAAGGATATTTTCCCTAAAGAATCACCCATCAATTTCTAAACAACCTGATTTTATCGGTTCGACTTTCGATAAACAGATGGCGTCACTCCCTTCATTCGCTTAAAGGTGGTGTTAAAAGTGGAGAGGGAATTAAAGCCGCATTCAAAAGCGATTCCGGCAATATTCAAATGTTCATTTTTTTGATCGGTAAGGAGAAGTATGGCCTGATCGATTCGAAATGAATTGATGTATTCAGAGAAGTTCTTTCCGGTTTGGCTATTGATACATTTTGATAAGGTATGTAACGAAATGCCTAATTGATCGGCCAACAAAGGCAAGTTCATGTCTGAGTTTAAAAATACTTGTTGATGAATCATCAATTCCTCAACCTGTTTCATAATGCCTTTGTAATCGGTGTCATTCTTAGCAATCGTCCGACTTGCTTCAGATGAGTTGTCAGGTCGCTCAAACCGAATCACCTCCTTTTTATCAATAATAATATAAACCATGGCCAACACCAGAAAACTGAAGAAAGCAATCAATTCAATGTGAGATCGTGTTAAGGCAGCCATCCAGATAATAAACACACAACCCGCCACAACATATATCCAACGCCCTTTATCCTTTAGGATAGGTGCTCTATCCGTATTCTCTTTAGATTTATAAACTTCAGTTAGGGTTAAGATCAGATAAATCAGTAACCACATCTGAACCCCATAAAATCGAATGGGATGTATCAAAAATGAAAAGGGCATAAAAAACACAATCACTGACACCACGAAAGGAATGAGATGGCGTTTATGAAACTGAAAAAACGGCTGCATAATGCCTTTGGCATACAGATACAGCAGCGGTCCAATACCTAAATAACTATAGATAGCCATTCGATATAGTCCGGCACAAATTGGCGTTCCCTGATCCATGCCCGGACACACCATGATGTATAGGGATTTCATAGAAATGGCTAGAAAAAGAAGTCCCAATAACCGGTTGGCTTCCGTTTTCCTGACCCATTTTGAAAAGAGGCAATAGACTCCCAGGAGTACACCATTGAGAACACTCCAGCCACTTAGTATGAGCAATATGGATTGCGGGAACGTCAGAATTAATCTATTTGTGAATCGTTTTTAATAACCAAGCCATATTCTCACCCAAGGTTCGCATGGTTTGTAGTCCTTCTTCGTCTTTTAGTACATCTCCCTTGGCTTTTCCAAAGCCAATGTTCCAATAGGAGGAGCCGGGAATGATCATCTCATTGATTAAAAAGAACCGGTTCATGCTATCAAAGGTGGGCATGCCACCTGCACGGCGCACAGCCACAACCGAAGCACCTACCTTTCGGCGAAGGGGATTACCACAACCTCGTAATACATAGCCACTCACATCCATCAGTGCTTTCATCTCCGGAGTTAGGTCGGCAAAGTAAACTGGTGATCCCAGGATGATGCCATCGGCCTCACGCATTTTATCAATGCATTCCTGTAATATTGGGTTTTTAATGTGACATTTTCCATCACCCAGCTCGCGACATTTTCCGCAAGCGGTACAACCATGGACTTGTTTTCCGCCAAGCTGGTAGAGTTCTGTCTCAATACCATGGGCTTCCAACACTTTAAAAACTTCTTTAATAAGCAGCTCGGTATTCCCCCTTCGACGCGGACTACCGTTAATGGCTAATATCTTCATGTGAGAAATATTTCTGGTTACAGGTTTGTATTCTATTGTTTTCGGACTTGTGTTATATTGACAACACCTCAATTAATCTCAACAACCTTGGATTAAGCGGTTTCTTATTCTTCAGTGTCTGGTTAAAGGGCACATGCACCACTTCTTTATTCACAAGCCCCACCATGATACTTTTCTGATCGTCCAGCAAGGCATCCACTGCTGCTACTCCCAACTGGCTGGCTAAAACACGATCATAAACAGTTGGGGATCCACCTCGTTGCAAGTGACCTAAAATGGTCACGCGTACATCATACTCCGGATGTTCCTGACTTACCCGATCCGCAATATCAATGGTACTCCCCATCTTTTCACCTTCTGCCACCAAGACGATACTGCTGGATTTCTCTTGTTTATATTGGTTCTCCAGAAATGACTTCAGTTTAGTAAAGTCAGTATCTACTTCGGGAACTAAAACAGCTTCCGCCCCCGATGCTACGCCGCTGCGTAAGGCCAGGAAACCAGCATCACGGCCCATCACTTCAATAAAAAAGAGACGACTGTGTGCGGTGGCTGTATCGCGGATTTTATCCACTGCTTCCACGACGGTGTTTAAAGCTGTGTCATAACCAATCGTCGAATCCGTTCCAAACAGATCATTATCAATGGTTCCTGGCACTCCAATAATGGGAATATCAAATTCCTGACTAAAGATGCGGGCCCCGGTAAATGTACCATCCCCACCAATTACTACCAATCCATCAATACCGTGCTTTTTCAAGTTTTCAGAGGCCTGCCTGCGACCTTCTGAAGTACGAAACTCTTCACTGCGCGCAGATTTAAGAATGGTTCCCCCGTTTTGAAGAATATTACTCACCGAAGAGGACTCCATGGGAATAAAGTCATCGTGAATCATTCCGTAATAACCTTTCACAATGCCCATCACTTCCAAATTGTGATAAATGGCACCGCGCACAACGGCACGAATGGCGGCATTCATACCGGGAGCATCACCGCCTGATGTTAAAACTGCAATTTTTTTAATTTTTGACATGGTAAAGTATAATGGTGATTATCAATTCCAATTATTTGTTAGATGCTATTTTTGTCCTGATCACAGATTATAAAAAAGTGGTTAGTCTGACGTTGAACGATAGCATCAACTTACAACTCGTCTAATTTTCTCAGCCACTTGCTCCATAAGCCATTCAGGCGTCGATGTAGCCCCACATACACCCACAGATCCAATCCTATCAGTGAACCAATCTAATTGCAATTCATCCGGTTCCGATATAAAATAACTGGAAGCATTCACTTCCCGGCAAGCCTGAAATAACATACGGGCATTGCTACTTTTAGTGCCACCCACAAAAACAACGGCATCGTATAGTTGAGCAAATCTCTTAATGCGTGGCACTCGTCCTGAAACCTGACGACACACTGTATCATGTGATATGATCTCAATTCCATTGTGCGCCCTTCCCTTCATCAACGCGACTATCTGCTGCAGTCCTTCAGGGCTTTTGGTCGTTTGTGAAAACACCTCCATGGGACGAGAATAATCAATCTGATCCAAATCCAGTTCAGTTTCTACAACAATGGCTTCGTTATTGGTTTGACCGATGAGACCAACCACTTCAGCATGGCCTTTCTTGCCGTAAATGATGATCTGCCCATTTTGAGTTTTCTGTAGTTGGTAAGCCTGCTTAACACGCTGTTGTAATTTTAGCACAACGGGGCAAGTGGCATCTTTTAATGTCAATCCAAATTGTTCAGCTGAATGATAGGAAGCCGGAGGCTCACCATGAGCCCGAAAAAGTACTGTTCCTGATTTGATTTGCTCAAAATATGACTTTTGTATGGTAGACATGCCCAACTGCCTCAAGCGATTGGCTTCTGCCTCATTGTGTACAATATCTCCAACACACCATACTTTTTGTCCTTGCTTTAACAGGGACTCTGCTGCCTCGACAGCTTTCACCACACCAAAACAAAAACCGGAATGTTTATCGACCTCAACTTTTATAATCGCCATTACATGCTTCCTTTACTGCTCGCACAAACCTCTTTCGTGTAATTTTTCCATGATCCAGTGCAGTTGCTCCTCTTTATTCAGATGACTGTTATCCAGTACTACTGCATCATCGGCCTGCATCAAAGGACTCTCTGCACGTGTGCTATCCTGATGATCGCGATGTTTCACATTTTCCAGAATCTCCTGAAAATTCACCGGATCACCTTTGGCTGTCAGCTCATCATACCTTCTTTGTGCTCTTATCTCCGGAGATGCCGTCATAAATAGTTTCAATTCAGCCTTTGGGAAAACCACGGTTCCGATATCACGACCGTCCATCACAATACCACCCTGGGTGCCCATCTCCTGCTGCAACTCCACCAAACGCCGACGAACGAAACCCAAGGCACTGACTGCACTCACATTCTGACTCACATCCAGCCCGCGAATCGCATCTTCCACACTTTCGCCATTCAAAAACGTCTCATTCTTCTTTTCTTCGGGCTGATATTTAAACGTAATCTTAATCTCATGCAGGTGTGCACTCAATTGTTGTTCATCAATCGTTCCGTCTGTAATAAAACCATTTTGCATCGCAAACAACGTCACACTCCGATACATAGCACCTGTATCAATGTATACATATCCCAATTCCTTAGCCAGATCTTTAGCCACTGTACTTTTTCCACACGATGAATGCCCGTCAATGGCAATGATGAGTTTTTTCTGCATAATATCTTTAATTCAGATCTACAAATTTAGAAAAAACTATCTCTTTCCATGTAAAACTCTGCTGTCTTCAGTATAACATGTAAAAATCCCCATGGCGTTTACTAAGTTTCCTTCCAATGGAGAGGGGAAAGTCAGGTTATCATTATTGGCCTTATTGGCATTCCACAGAGATACCTGGTAGTCAAAATTCTCCCGGGTTACGCGCTTCAAATTGATTTCTACCCGATCAAAATCATCGGCTTTTAATTCGCATATAAATTCCTCCATTTGAACAGAATGAATATGTCCATAATCCAGAAACATACTTTGCGTATCAATAGTATCTTGTAAATGCGTTGTTATACTGGTGATGTAATAATTATGCCTGCCATCAGGAGTGGTCTTAAATGAAAACGACAAGTTCTTATCTTTCAGTTGTGCCTCTTCAATGGTAACATCTTCAGGAATTGTTGTTGTTGATGTGATAGTGTCATTTTCAGGTGATATCACC
>Ga0193953_1000354_pt1 | contig 25588 bp, 25 predicted proteins | sample BB_4_MG_FD_140325 | JGI IMG/M metagenome (GOLD analysis project Ga0193953, IMG submission 140325) | Microbial mat bacterial communities from the Broadkill River, Lewes, Delaware, United States - BB_4_MG | ecosystem: Environmental > Aquatic > Freshwater > River > Microbial mats | place: USA...
CTGTAGGAGCTTTTGCAGAGCCCAGCCTAGCCACTCGGCCACGACGCCAAATAATTGGACTGCAAATTTAAGTATTTTTAATTTCTTAGCAAGTTTTTTTTAAAAAATTGTGATTTCAATTCAATATTTAATCTATTAGACGAATTGGATTCTAAAAAATCACAAAATAATTAATGAATAACACGCTAAACATCAATTCTTAACATTTTTATTTTAAATCCTTTCTTTTCTTTGACATTTCAATTGTCACCATGGCAACGTTACCTCCAATTGGTGGATTTAGCTTTGAAACGCATACATCAGCTTTATTAACTAGTGGAATTTCTATTAAAATTCTATCTAAAATTCGTTTGGTAACCTCTTCTAACAATTGAGATCTTATGGCCATTTCTTGTCTTACAATTTTGTTAAGATGCACGTAATCTACCGTATCAGCCAAATTATCTGTTTGAGCTGATTTGGATAAATCGGCTTTAACTGTTAAATCTACTCGGTAATCTGAACCAATTTTACCTTCTTCAACCAAGCATCCGTGGTATGCATACACACGAATATTTTTCACTCTAATTGTTCCCATTGTTTAAAAACTTTAGGCAAAGGTAAGTTGTTTTTGTTTTTAATACTATTGATTTATTGTTTTTGCGTTAGGGATAGAACGGTTTGTTTGAGCTCTTTTTAAGTTGTTTTTTAACTTTAAAAAGCGAGTAGTGATAGCCCGACCTGAAAGGTAACGCCCAAATAATAACTATTATTTTATTGTTTTAAACCAATAACTCTTATACAACGTTTATTTATAGTTGCATTGACAAAAAAAATCGATAATTTTGTAGCTTATTAGTTTCTATATTATGACTGAAGATAAAAAATCGCTGAATTTTTTAGAGCAAATTATTGAAGAAGATTTAGCAAACGGATTACCAAAAGAAAAACTGCGTTTTAGATTTCCTCCTGAACCTAATGGATACTTACATATTGGGCATGCTGCATCAATTTGTTTGAATTTTGGATTGGGGTTGAAATATAACGCACCTGTAAATTTACGTTTTGACGATACTAACCCAGCCAAAGAAGAGCAGGAATATGTTGATGCCATTAAGCATGACGTTGAATGGTTAGGATTTAAATGGGATAAGGAATTGTACTCTTCTAATTACTTTCAGCAATTGTACAACTGGGCAATTGAACTTATAAAAGAAGGAAAGGCTTATGTAGATAACCAAACTTCAGAAGAAATGGCTGCCCAAAAAGGGACACCTACTGAAGCTGGAACTAATAGCCCAAACAGAGATAGATCTATTGAAGAAAATTTGGATTTATTTCTTAGAATGAAAAATGGAGAATTTGAAGAAGGTTCTCACGTTTTACGTGCTAAAATTGATATGAAACATGTGAATATGCATATGCGTGACCCACTTATGTATCGTATTTTAAAAAGAAAGCATCACAGAACTGGAAATGATTGGTGTATTTACCCAATGTATGACTGGACTCATGGTGAATCTGATTATTTAGAGCAAGTTTCACATTCTATATGTACTTTGGAATTTAAGAGCCATAGAGACTTATATGACTGGTATGTGGACCAAGTTTACGATGCTGACAAATTAAGACCTAAACAACGTGAATTTGCCCGTAGAAATTTAAGCTATACTGTAATGAGTAAGCGTAAATTACTGCAATTGGTACAAGACGGTACGGTAAACGGTTGGGATGACCCTCGTATGCCTACAATTTCTGGTTTACGAAGAAGAGGGTACACACCAGAATCTATTAAAGTATTTAGTGAAACAGCTGGTATTTCTAAACGTGATAACGTTACCGATGTAGCCTTGTTAGAACATTGCATTAAAGATGATTTAAACAAAACTGCTCCTAGAGTAATGGCGGTTTTAAATCCGGTGAAAGTTGTTATTACAAATTATCCTGAAGGTGAAGAAGAATGGTTAACTGCTGAAAACAATCAGGAAGACGAAAATGCTGGTTTTAGACAAGTACCTTTTAGCAGAGAAATTTATATTGAAAAAGAAGACTTTAGAGAAGAAGCAAATAAAAAATTCTTTAGGCTAAAACTTGGTAAAGAAGTTAGATTAAAGAATGCTTACATTATAAAAGCTGAAAGCTGTATTAAAGATGAGAATGGTGAAGTAACAGAAATACACTGTACTTATGATGCTGATAGTAGAAGTGGAAGTGGTACTGAAGCTAGTAAACGTAAGGTTAAAGGAACTTTACATTGGGTATCGGTAAAACATGCTGCAAAGGCTGAAGTAAGAGTGTATGATCGTTTATTTACTGATGAAGCACCTGACGGACATAAAGACAAAGGATTTATGGAATTTTTAAATCCGGATTCTTTAACAATTATCAATGCTTTTGTTGAACCTAGTTTAAAAGAAGCTAAAAATTTAGATAGATTTCAGTTTCAACGTTTAGGATATTTCTGCGTTGATAAGGACAGTTCAGAAAACAAATTAGTTTTTAACAGAACAGTTCCATTAAGAGATAGCTGGGCGAAAAAGGGAAAATAGTTCTTTTTAAACCTTTATAAAATAAAGCAGTCTTATAACTATAAATTTAAAACTTTAGTTATGAGGACTGCTTTTTTAATGCTATTTATTTTTATATTTTCCTTCACTTTTAGTTCTTGCGTAACGCATGTAAGAAGTCAACCTAGTAAACTGGTAGTTATTCATAAATTACCTAAAACCCACAAAGTGGTTTATATTAAAGGCCACCGGTATTATAAGTGGAACGGTAAACATTATAGGAAAACTAGAAAAGGATATGTAATAGATAAGGGTTTAGTTAATTTTAAGTGTTTTTAAAATTGCCTCTAATTCAAACATGTAATCACGTTTATTTATGGATGGAGCGTATGTTAATCCTTCAACAATAACCAATCTATTATTAACTTTATCTACCACAGTATAGCTTAAAAAAGGACCAGCCATATAAACTCCCTTAACTTCCCATTTACCTCTTGTTTCAAATGCTTTTTTTCCATCCAATTCAACGTTAAAAACATGTGGAGTATAGGCTTCTTCTGTTATCATATGTGAACCTTCAACCTGACCTGGAATATATTTTTTACCTAAAGCATCTCTAATAGCGACAATATTATTCCCATTTTCATCATCTTCAGAAGTAATTGGTACACTATAAGCCATTAATTCCATGCTATTTCCACCAAATAAATGCTGACGGTACCAAACAAACTCACCATTGTCTTCAACTTTATTATAATTTTTAGGTATTTTAAGAGTAAAACCTTGTTTATTAAAGGTTTCAATAGCTGAAGTATCCCAATGATTTTTTAACAATCTGCTTCGAACAGCTCTTAAATCGGCATTTTTAAACTCTGTTACAAGTTTTGAACTATTTAACTTTATTTGATTGATTAGTTCTTCTTTTGTCTTACCAGTTATAATAACTATTTTTTGCGGTGCTGCATAAACATCAGTATTTACAGAGTATGAATTTTTATCCGATAAGCCTACTTTTAATATGCTTCTGTTAGATTTAAACATATTTCCAAAGCTATCACCTGGTACTTGAGTTACTTCGAACTGAGATTCAGGTTGTGGTAGGGCCAATACAGGTTCTGCCACAATTTTACGCAATTCATCACCAATTTCCCCTTGCCATTCGCTATTTTTAATAACAATTAATACATTGTTAATTCGACCATTTGAAAGTGCCAATATCCTTTTATTATTTCCTGAATCACACGAAATTAATAAAGTAAAGACTGCTAAAAGTACTCCTAATTTTTTCATCTTATTTTTTAAATATTTTTAATTTGGTTCCTGGTTTTAAACTTTTAACACTCCAAATATTATTCCATTCTTTAATATTCTCTACAGAAACATTTGCATATTTTTGCGCAATAAGCCATAATGAGTCACCAGATTTTACAGTATAGGTACTATGAGGTCCTGTTGGTAATACTTTTTTCTTAGAAGATTTGTTTTTAGTTTTTGTTGAAGTTACCCCATTTAATTTTCTTGGATAAACAATAATTCGTTGTCCAATACGCAAACGTGTGCTTCTTAGATTGTTCCACCTTTTAAGTTTACTAACAGAAACCCCGTATTTGTTTGCAATTTTACCAAGGAAATCTCCATTCTTAACTCTATAAACGGTTCTTTGGCTCATTTCAAAATACTTTGGCAGTGGCTTTTCTCTTTTGGCCTCCTCAGCTTCTGCATAGGCATAAATTTGCTGCTCATTGCTAACAAATTTTCCAATATCTTTTGTTGGTAAAGTAAGAGTATAATTCTTTCCCTTGATAAACGGAATGATATCCAACTTATATTGAGGGTTTAAAAATTGAAGCACTTCAATATCTACATTCACCGTTTCATAAATTTGCTCAAAAGTCAATTGTCTTTTCACCTGAACAGTATCCGTTTGAAAATAAGGAAGCGTATTTTCTCTTGCTTTTATTTTATGCTCATTGGCATATTCAAAAATATACAACGTTGCATAAAACGCAGGAACATAACCAGCAGTTTCACGTGGTAAATTATGTCTAATATTCCAGTAATTTCTGCTGCCTCCAGATCTTCTAATAGCTTTACTTACATTTCCAGGTCCTGAATTATAAGCTGCCAATGCTAAATCCCAGTCTCCAAAAATTTTATATAAACTTGATAAGTATTTACAAGCAGCTTCGGTTGCTCTATAAGGATCTGAACGTTCATCTACATATGAACTTACATTTAAATTAAACTGTTTTCCTGTTTGATACATAAATTGCCACAATCCGGTCGCACCAACTCTTGAACGTGCTCTTGGCTTCAATGCAGATTCAACAATGGCTAAATATTTCATTTCTAAAGGAATGTCATATTTATCCAATTGTTCTTCAAATAATGGAAAAAAGTAACGAGCTTTTTCTAACAATCCCGAAAAAGAAGTTTTTCTTCTTTTTAAATAGGTTTTTATTATTTGCTCTAACTGAGGATTGTATTCAATATTAAAAGGCGTTTTACTATCTAAAATTTTTAAGCGTTCTTTTAATAATTCGGTAGGTAATTCTTCTAATTCGGTTACTAAAACTTCATCATCTTTTAATACATATTGAATGGTATCATATAAAGGGGATTTTATCAATTCATTTAACCATAAACTATCAATCAAAGTTGCTTCTTTGTGTAGTTTTAATTTTGTAGAATCGGTTTTTTTTAAAAATAATGTGTCGGAAATTGATAACAACTCTTTTGAATCTTCAATTTTTTGAAGTTTTAGAGAATCACCTTTTTCCTGTGAAAATGTCGTATTAAAAATTAATAAACATATAAAAAATACAAATTGCCTCATTAAGTCCTATTCATTTAAAAGTTTTGAAATTTGATCCAGATTTGGAGCCAAGATAATTTCAATTCTTCTGTTTTTTGCTTTTCCTTCTTTTGTTTTGTTTGTGTCAACAGGTACAAACTCACTTCTTCCTGCTGCTGTAATTTGAGTTGGATTTACTCCTTTATTTTTTAATATTCTAACAATTGCCGTAGCTCTTTTTACAGATAAATCCCAGTTATCTAAAACGGTATTCCCTTTGTAAGGATCATTATCGGTATGCCCTTCAATTAATACATTAATATCAGAATTATTAGATAAAACAGTTGCTAATTGTTCCACTGCTTTTTTACCTTCACTACCTACTGCCCAGCTTCCAGAGTTAAACAATAATTTGTTTTCCATGGAAACATAAATTTTTCCATTTTTATGAACCACCGTTAATCCTTTACCTTCAAAATTATGTAAAGCATTAGAAATGGCATTTTTTAACTGTTGCATTTGAGCTTCTTTGGCATCAATTAATGCTTGTAACTCATTAATTTGTTCAGAACGGCTATTTAATTCGTTTTGAAGTTCTTCCAAGCGAGCACTTTCAAGTGCCATTTTTTGTTCTTTTGTTTCCAGTTCTAATAGTAACTGCTGATTTTTCTTTGCCTGTTCAGCTAATTTTTTTGAACTTTGAGATGAAAGCACGATATACGATTCTTCTAAGTTATTATATTTTGTTCGAAGCGAAGTTAATTCATTATCAGTTATTTGCTTTTTGGTCATCAATTTATCGAAAGAGATTTGTAATTTTTCCAAATCCTCTGTCAAGCCATTCTTAATCGCTAATAAATTATCTTTTTCTTGTAGCAATTCTGAATTTGAAGATATTAACTTATTATATTTTGTTTCTAATTCTTGATATACCTTTTTAGATACACATGAATTCAATGTAAAAACAACTACAACCAGAACAACTATTTTTTTAAACATAATACTACTTCTATAACTTTAATTACTTTATTTCAACTACAATTGGGCAATGATCAGAATGTTTGACTTCAGGCAAAATATAAGCTCTTTCAATTCTTTCTTTTAAAGGTTCACTAACCATATTATAATCAATACGCCAACCTTTATTATTATTACGTGCATTGGCTCTATAACTCCACCAAGAATAATGGTTAGGCTCTTTATTTAAGTGACGGAATGAATCTATAAAACCACTGTCTATAAATTTTCCTATCCATTCACGTTCTATAGGTAGGAAACCCGAAACATTTTTCATTTTTGGGTTATGAATATCAATTTCTTCATGACAAATATTATAATCTCCACAAATTACGATATTCGGTATTTCTTTTCGTAGGTTGTTAACATACTCTTGAAATTCAGCCATATAATTTAGCTTAAAATTCAAACGAGCATCGTTTGTTCCTGATGGTAAATACAAGCTCATTACTGAAACATCGTCATAATCTACACGTAAGTTTCTACCTTCAAAATCCATGGATTCTATCCCAGTTCCATATTCAATATGTTTAGGTTCTGTTTTAGACAATATAGCAACACTACTATACCCCTTTTTTTGAGCTGAAAACCAATAATGATATGGATAACCAGCTTCCTCAAATAAACTTAAATCTAATTGTTCTTTATGTGCTTTTGTTTCCTGAATACAAACTACATCGGCATTTGTAGTTATTAACCAATCTATAAAGCCTTTTTTCAAAGCAGCTCTTATTCCATTAACATTGTATGATATTATTTTCATTAAGTCTTATTTTAGTCCTAAAAAAAGGGGTAAAGTTGTTGTCTTGTTTTTAGTCAAATTTCATTTCAGGAATTTCTCCTTCAACTATTAAATCACCTTCTGTTGCTGCTTGAATTTCTTCAACACTAACACCTGGAGCTCTTTCTATTAAATAAAAAGCATTATCTTTTATTTCTAGAACTGCCAAATTAGTTACTACTTTTTTAACACAGTTTACACCAGTTAGCGGTAAAGAACAACTTTTTAATATTTTTGATTCACCTTTTTTATTTGTGTGCATCATGGCAACAATAATGTTTTCAGCCGAAGCTACTAAATCCATTGCTCCCCCCATTCCTTTTACCATTCTTTTAGGAATTTTCCAGTTAGCAATATCTCCATTTTGAGCAACTTCCATAGCTCCTAAAACAGTTAATTGAACGTGTTGACCACGAATCATTGCAAAGCTCATTGCTGAATCAAATAAAGATCCACCTTCTAAAATTGTTACTGTTTGCTTTCCTGCATTAATTAAATCGGCATCTTCTTCTCCTTCAATTGGAAAAGGTCCCATACCTAACAATCCGTTTTCAGATTGAAATTCTACATCAATTCCTTTAGGGATATAATTAGCTACTAAAGTTGGAATTCCAATTCCTAAATTAACATACCAGTTATGTTGTAATTCTTGCGCTATTCTTTGCGCTATTTGTTGTTTTGATAAAGCCATGACTTAAGATTTTGGAGTTACAGTTCTTTGTTCAATTCTCTTTTCGTAATCTGTTCCTTGAAAAATTCGTTGAACAAAAATACCCGGTGTATGAATTTGATTTGGATCTAATTCACCAGCTTCTACCAATTCTTCAACCTCAACAACTGTAATTTTTCCTGCCATTGCCATCATTGGATTAAAATTACGAGCAGTTCCTTTAAATATTAAATTACCTGCTGTATCTCCTTTCCAAGCTTTTACAAATGCAAATTCTGGATTAAATGCATGCTCTAGTATATGCATTTTACCATTAAACTCTCTTGTTTCTTTCCCTTCAGCAACTTCGGTACCGTAACCTGCTGGCGTGTAAAATGCTGGAATCCCAGCACCTGTAGCTCTACATCTTTCAGCTAAAGTTCCTTGAGGTATTAACTCTACTTCTAACTCTCCTGAAAGCATTTGACGTTCAAACTCATCGTTTTCCCCAACATAAGAAGAAATCATTTTTTTTATTTGACGTTTTTTTAATAACAATCCCAAACCAAAATCATCAACCCCCGCATTATTTGAGATACATGTTAAATCTTTAACATCTAAATTCACTAGTTCTGAAATACAATTTTCAGGTATTCCACACAAACCAAAACCTCCTAGCATAAAAGTCATACCGTCTTCTACACCTTGCAAAGCTTCTTGCGCATTATTTACTACTTTATTTATCATAATTCAATTATTAAAATTCTGGATCTTCCTCTAAAGTATTTATTAAATTTTCATCCTCGTCCGTAGCATCATCACAATTAATTTTTATACTTAAATTTTCAGGTTTTTCAAATTCTTCCTGACTTACACTTAAATTTTTATCTTCATATAACTTTTTGTAATACATAGCCCAAATTGGTAAGGCCATTGTTGCTCCCTGACCTTGAGTGATACTCTTAAAATGTGTTGCTCTATCTTCACCTCCAACCCAAACACCAGTTGCTAAATTAGGAACAATTCCCATAAACCACCCATCAGATTGATTTTGTGTAGTTCCAGTTTTACCTGCAATTGGGTTTGTAAATTCATAAGGATATCCTGTTGAAACATTGTCTGGATAACTTCCATACTTGCTTCTTAAACGAATTCCTGAACCGCTTTCTGTTACCCCTTCTAATAAATTGATAATAACATAAGCAGACTCTTCACTAAGAACTTCTTTAGAATTCGGAACAAACTGTTGCAAAACAGTACCATTTTTATCCTCAATTTTTAATAACATCATTGGTTCAACCTGCAACCCTTTATTTGCAAATGTTGAATAGGCTCCAACCATTTCATACAATGATAAATCTACAGATCCCAATGCTATTGCTGGAACAGCTTGAATATCACTTTTTATTCCTGCTCTTCTTGCCAAACTCACCACATTTTTAGGATGTACCATATCAATTAATTGGGCAGTTATTACATTTACCGAACCTGCCAGAGCAGCTTTTAAGGTTAGCTCTCCTCCATATTCATCAGAAGCATTTTTAGGTGTCCAATCTAATGGCATTCCATATTTTTCTTTTGGAATAGTATATTTTGTATTTGGCAATTTATAACAAGGAGAAAAATTCAACTGATTTATTGCAGTCGCATACACAAAAGGTTTAAATGTAGAACCAACCTGTCTTTTTTGTTGTTTAACAGCATCAAATTGAAAATGTTTGTAGTTAACACCACCAACCCAAGCTTTAATATGACCAGATTCTGGTTCAACTGATAAAAGTCCTGATCTTAAAATATGTTTATAGTATTTTATAGAATCAAACGGAGACAAAATAGTGTCGATATCTCCTTTGTAAGAAAATATTTTCATTTTCGTTTTCTCATTAAAAGAAGCTCTAATTACTTTTTCTGAAGCGCCATTTCTTTTCATTCTTTTCCAACGATTTGATCGCTTCATTGCTTGATCCATAGTTACCACAATTTGCTTTTTATCAATATCGTAAAAAGGAGCAGTTCTATTTCTTTTTTGTTCTTTAAAAAATACACGTTGTAAATTAGACATATGCTCATTCATAGCTTCTTCAGCATACTTTTGCATGCGAGAATCTAAGGTTACGTATATTTTAAGACCGTCTCTATGTAAATTATAAGAAGATCCATCTGGTTTAGGATTGTTCTTAATCCATTTTCTCATAAAGCTTCGTAAATACTCTCTAAAATAGGTTGCAGATCCATCGCTATGTGTTTCTCTATTTACATCTAATCCTAAGTCTGTTTGCTTTAAAGAATCCAATTCAACTTGAGTAATGAATTCATTTTTAAACATTTGTCCTAAAACAGTATTCCTTCTTTTTTTAACTCTTTCAGCTCTTTTTAAAGGGTCCCATAATGAAGCATTTTTTAACATTCCCACCAACATAGCCGACTCAGTTACTGTTAAATCAATAGGTTCTTTCCCAAAATAGATTCGTGATGCTGAACGGATACCAACAGCTAAATTTACAAAGTCGTACTTATTTAAGTACATTGTTAAAATTTCCTGCTTAGTATATTGACGTTCTAAACGAACAGCGATAACATACTCCTTAAATTTTTGAATTATTCTTTCGGCTAAATTTTTTGATCCTTCTCCAGTAAATAATAATTTAGCTAATTGCTGAGTAATAGTACTTCCTCCACCATCTTTTCCTAATTTAACAATGGCACGTAAAGTAGCTTTAAAATCAATTCCAGAATGTTCATAAAAACGTTCATCTTCAGTAGCAACTAAGGCCTTTACTAAGTTATCTGGTAAGTCTTTATATTTTACAGGTGTTCTATTTTCTTTAAAATATTTCCCTAAAGTAGCCCCGTCAACAGAAATAACCTCAGTAGCTAAATTGTTTTCCGGGTTTTCAAGCTCTTCAAAGGTTGGTAGTGGTCCAAAAGCACCCCAAGAGGCTAATAAAAATAATAATATAATTGCTGAAGTTCCTCCTAATATAGTAATCCAAAACCATTTTATATATTTTGAAAACTGATTGTTAGTAGTTGCCTTTTTTTTCATATGTTTACATGTTATTTTTTTAGCGGTAACATATGCTGTTCGCTATTAATCTTTTCTTTAATAGTTAAAAATTTCACTGCTCGTTTCATTTCTTAACTTTTTTTATTCTTAAACCTACATCGGTTATTCCTTTTAAGGGATTTTTCCCTTCAATATCATTTACACTTCTTGTAGCGTGATAAACATTAAATTTATAATCTCCTTTTTCAGAAAACACAACGTTTTCTTTATAAAAAAGTTCATTTTCTTTTATATCTGTAAATCCTTGCCCAAGCCAATTTCCAAAGGGATCGGTCATTTCATATTCTAAGGTGTCAATTACCTGATATCCACTTGGAAATTCCATTTTAGCAATTAAAAATAATGAGCTAAACTCATAATCTTTATTGTTTCTAATATTAATAAACACATTATTTATTGAAATAGTATCTGAATTACTAACAATAAAGTTAATATTATTGTTGGCATTCCATTGGTGATTTTCAATAGGCTTAAATTGATCATAAACCATATTAGGATTGCATGAAATTAATAGCAATGCACTTATGAGTATAAGCGAGAATTTATGTATTTGGATTCTTATCTGCACTTTTTTTAGGTGGTCTTCTTTTCTTATTCCTATTGTTTTTCTTTACAGGTTGTTTTGAATCAGGTTTTTGCTGATTTGGATTTGATTTTTGTTGATTTGGATTTTGACCTTGCTTCTTTCTCTTTTGATCCTGCTTTTTTCTAGGCGGATGCTCTCTTTTAGGTTGTTGTTCTTTTTTTGGACGTTGTTCGTTATTCTTTCCATCCATAACCTTTTTAGATTTCTTTGCTTGAAGATTTCTAGATTTGGACTTGTTTCCTTTTTTCTTCTTTCTTTTAGGAGCATCAAATCTTGTTAAACTATCTTGACCAACAACATTTTCAAAATCTACTTTTGCAATTTCAATTACATCGTCTTCATACTCTTCTAAAGCACTAGCAACTTCTTTCTTTTTATTTAAAACTATAATTTCTTTAACCTGTTCTAAGGTTAATTTAAACCATTTTGATCTATTTTCTTTATAAGTATACCACAAAAGTCCTTTGAAAATATCCATTTTTATAAAAATGGCATCTCCTCTTTCTGTTTTTAATACCACATCATGTCTTGGAAAATCTGTTAATGCATCTAAATAAGTGTCTAGTTCATAATTTAAACAACACTTTAATTTACCACATTGACCTGCTAATTTTTGAGGATTTAAAGACAATTGTTGATAACGAGCAGCAGAAGTACTTACGTTTCTTAAATCTGTTAACCATGTTGAACAACATAGTTCTCTACCACATGATCCTACACCTCCTAAACGAGCGGCTTCTTGTCGCAAACCAACCTGTTTCATTTCAACTCTAATACTAAATGCACCAGCCAAATCTCTAATAAGTTGTCTAAAATCTACACGCTCATCTGCAGTATAATAAAAAGTAGCTTTATTACCATCGCCCTGATATTCAACATCAGAAAGCTTCATTTTCAACCCTAATCGACCAAGTATTTCACGACCCCGATATTGTGTATCATATTCTTTATCTCTTGCCGCCTGCCAAATATCTATATCTTTTTGGGTTGCTTTTCGGTATATCTTTTTTATTTCTTCACTATCAATTTTAATTCCTTTCCTCTTTAATTGGACTTTAATAAGTTCACCTGTAAGTGAAACAGTACCTATATCGTGACCAGGATTTCCTTCAACAGCAATTACATCACCAATTGAGATTGGTAAATCTTCATGATTTCTATAAAAATGTTTACGTCCGTTTTTAAAACGAACTTCTACTACATCCACAGGTTTTTGCCCAGTAGGCAAAGCCATATTTCCAAGCCAGTCAAAAACAGTGAGTTTTTCACAATCGCCGGTAGCACAACTACCATTACTTTTACAACCTTTTGGAACGCTATTTATATCTGAAGAGCAACTATTACAGCTCATATATTCTATGTTTATTTAAGTTAAGAAAAATTGAACACATCAATTCTACTATCTTCACTAATTTGTAAAGATATAATTAAAATTACGAACCTAAAACGGATAAAAGAGGTTTTTAAGTTTGTTTTACGTCAATAATTTTTACCGGGCAAGCTTCTTTTGCTTTCATACTATCATCAAAGATGGTTTCATCGGGAGATTTAATAGTGAAAAAACCTTTTTTATCTTTGGAATGAAGCAATACAGATTTCCCGTCTTTTTTAGACATTTGAAACTGGGTAGGAGCTAATTCCACACAATAATTACAGCCAATACATTTTGCTCTTTGTAAAGTTATAATTACCATTAAGCTTCAACCGTATTTTTAACAATTTTATATAGTTTATCTGAAGGTCTAATTCTAAATTTAAGAGGTATGGTACACGAGTCTCCTTTTGTCGCTTTTTCACCTTTTACATCATTCACAAACATTTCAGTAACTTCCATTTCCTGTGCACCAGTTGTTGGACCGGTGATTAAAATAGTATCACCAACCGCAACATCATATGCTTCAATTTTGAATTCACCAATATTGGCTTTTGGAAAGTAATGCATTCCTTTCCCTAGATACACTTTTTTCTGAGTAGCGTGACTTCCAGATCCATTACTCCACTCTCCTAATTTCTGCCCTAAATAATATCCACTCCAAAAACCACGATTGTACACTTTTTCAAGTTCCAACATCCAAGAAATTACTTTTTCTTTGCTATAGGTTCCTTCTTCAATACTATCAATAGCATCTCGATAACATTTTATAACTTTTGCAACATATTCAGGAGCTCTACCTCTACCTTCAATCTTTAAAACTTTTACACCAGCATCAGTTATTTGATCAAGAAAATCAATAGTACATAAATCTTTTGGAGACATGATATACTCATTGTCCAGTTCCATTTCAACTCCTGTTTCCTGATCTATAACGGTATATTTTTTTCTGCAATTTTGCTTACAAGCACCTCTATTTGCCGAAGAGTTATGATTGTGTAAACTCATATAGCATTTTCCAGAAACTGCCATGCATAGTGCTCCATGTCCAAATATTTCAATTTCTAACAAATTTCCTGAAGGTCCTCTAAGATCTTCTTTTTCAATTTGCTCAGTAATTTTTTTCACCTGACGCAAACTTAATTCTCTACTCAACACCATTGTATCAGCAAACATTGCATAAAACTTGGCAGTTTCATAGTTTGTAATATTTATTTGTGTTGAAATATGAATTTCCATTCCAATTTCTCTTGCTGTTGCAATTACAGCTTGATCCATAGCAATTACTGCAGTAATATCAGCATTTTTCGCTTTTTGAATTAAGGTTTTTACAATCGATAAATCATGATCGTAAACAATGGTATTTAAAGTAAGATATGTTCTTACGTTTTTAGCTTTACATCTGTCGGAAATCTCTTGTAAGTCATCTAAAGTAAAATTTATAGATGCTCTTGCCCTCATATTCAATTGCTCAACACCAAAATATATTGAATCTGCACCATTATCCAAAGCTGCTTGTAACGATTCAAAATTTCCAGCCGGAGCCATTAATTCTATTTTTCCTGTAGTTGTCATTTTTAAAAAATTTTTGCAAAAATACGCAATTTAGATTAATTCTGAATTGGTTACTATTTCAAATAGTAAATTAAATAGTTTTTCTATAAACTATAATACTTTAGATGTTATTACTCTAGTAATTTGAAACTCATTAACATCAACACTATAAAATCTTCTAGAAGGGTAAATTGAGTATTCATTTTCTACATAACCACCTAAAATATATAACTTGTTATTTGAATAAAAAAGCTTCGCAGATTTAACTTTAAGATTAATATTATAGGTTTTCAACTTGTTGTCTTTTGTATTAAAAGTTGAAATTTTCCCGTTATCATATAAAAATATAATTTCTTTATTTGAAGTTACTCCTTCAGAATTAAAATTAAAATTTAACTCTCCTACTTGATCCCACTTACCTGTTTTTAAATCAAATGTTTCAATGGTTCTTAATGGTTTTTTATTATAACCTCCTATTAAATATATTTTATTATCTACAACAACACCATTTGTTTCTTTAGGAATAGGCATATTCCCAATTTCATACCACAAACCAGTTTCTATATCAAAGGAATGAACTTTACTCATGTACTTCTTAATTCCGCTTTTATTTTCTTCAATAGATCCACCAATAAACACTAGTTTTTTATCTATTGAAAAGGAAGCAAAATTAACTGCTTGATGTGGATTTGTATCATCAACTAAAATTGAATCATTTTTTATATTATAAACTTCAATTTTATCATCTAAATATTCAATTTTTCTATTTTTAGATAAACGTTTACCTCCTAAAATATATAATTTATTATCGTAGTAATTTAACGAATGAAATCCTCTCTTTCTAAATTCCACCTCCTTTTTCTTTTCCCATTTATCTGTTTCAATATTATATATTAACATATCATTTCTAAAACTAGTTTTAGAATAATTGGGTTTGACCTTTTTCAATAATTCTCTAAAGTCAGTGATATCAGGATATAAATCCAATGCTTTTTTCATACCATTTACTCCAGAAGATGAATTTCCTCCAACAGCATATATTTTATTATTTACCAACTGAGCTCCAAAAAAACACCTTCCAACTTTCATTGAACTCAATTCTTTATAATCTATATTTTTCTTTAATGTTCTAGAAATTTGAATCTCTCGTAAGTTCGTTACGTCTTCAACCAAAAACACTTTATAGTTTTTCTTTTTGCTAAAAAAGCTAACTTTTAATTCCTTGTATTTAACATGTGAAAATAATACTGTTCCTGATTTTACAATTTCAGCTGGAAACGTCAAATAGAAAAATCCTTTTACATTAGTTGTTGTACCTCTATCAATTTCATCCATATAAACAGATACATTTTCAATTGGTTCATGTGTTTTTGCATCTAAAACAACACCCTCAACATATTGTGAATAGGATTGACTTGTAATTAAAAAACCAATAACTAATAGAATTTTTTTCATAATAACATTTTCTAAATATGCCTCAAAAATTATACCTAATTGCTGTTAAAAAAAGGATTAGATTAATCTTGCTAGTTTTTAACAAAAAAATATTTATTTGTTAATTTTTATTGATAACTACTTTATTGTCACGTTTTTTTACAAAATTTGCATGACACTAAAATTAAAAATATTAAAAAATGAAAGTCGCTGTTGTTGGAGCTACCGGAATGGTAGGAAATGTTATGTTACAAGTTTTAGCCGAAAGAAATTTCCCAATTACCGAATTATTATTAGTTGCTTCTGAGAGATCAAAAGGAAAACAAATTGATTATAAGGGTGAAACCTATACGGTTATTGGATTGCAAGATGCTGTTGATGCCAAACCAGACATTGCTTTATTTTCAGCTGGTGGAAACACATCAGTAGAATGGGCTCCTAAATTTGCAGAAGTAGGATGTACAGTAGTAGATAATTCTTCGGCATGGAGAATGGACCCAACTAAAAAATTGGTTGTTCCAGAAATTAATGGTGATGTTTTATCCAAAGAAGATAAAATTATTGCAAATCCTAACTGTTCAACTATTCAGTTAGTAATGGCTTTAGCTCCGTTGCATAAAAAATACAAAATGAACAGAGTTGTTATTTCAACGTATCAATCTGTTTCAGGAACTGGAGTGAAAGCTGTGGAACAATTAGAAAATGAAACTAAAGGTATTAAAGGTGAAATGGCTTATCATTACCCAATTAATAGAAATGCAATACCACATTGTGACGATTTCTTAGAAAACGGATACACAAAAGAAGAAATGAAGTTGGTAAAAGAGCCTAAGAAGATTTTAGGTGATGAATCTTTTTCAGTAACTGCTACGGCAGTTCGAATTCCAACTGCTGGTGGACATTCGGAAGCTGTAAACGTACAATTTGAAAATGATTTTGAATTGAGTGATGTTCGTAAAATATTAAGTCAGACTCCTGGAGTTGTTGTACAGGATAATTTAGAAACCAATACTTACCCAATGCCGGTTTACGCGCATAATAAAGATGAAGTTTTTGTTGGTCGTATTCGTAGAGATGAATCACTTCCAAATACATTAAACATGTGGATTGTTGCTGACAACTTAAGAAAAGGAGCCGCTACCAATACTATTCAAATTGGTGAATACCTAATTGAAAAAGGGTTGATTTAAAAAACTCGCTAAAATATTTAAAACAAAAAAGCTGCACATTGTGCAGCTTTTTCTTATTAGGGGTTATTGGGATTTATTTTGATGTTTTAAGTACATCTCCAATAATTTGTTCTAATTGATGTTTTGGAAGTGCTCCTTGTGCCATTTGTGGTTCACCATCTTTTGGTACAAATAACATAGAAGGAATACTTCTAATACCAAATGCTGCTGCTAATTCTTGCTCAGCTTCAGTATCTACTTTAAAAATATTGATTTTACCTTCATAGTCATCGCTCAATTCTTCTAATACTGGCGCAACAGCTTTACAAGGTCCGCACCAATCTGCATAAAAATCTATAATACAAGGTAACTCACCTTCAAACTTCCACTCTTTATTTTTTTCGAAATCAAAAACCTTTTCTAAAAACGTTTTCTTTGTTAATAATTCTGTCATTATCTTAAATTTTATTTTTTAAATGAAGCAATATTTATGCCAACTCATTTGACGACAAAGTGACATAAAAACTTACAAAACGAAAGTAACTAAAGTTACCTCAATTAAATATTTTGTAACTTAACCTATTAATTTTAATCAACTTAATAAATTTAACTAAAACTTTTTCTGTTATGAATTCAAAAATTACAATGGTACTTAGACTGCTTTTAGCCATTATTTTATTGGTTTTCGGTCTCAACAAATTTTTCAACTTTATGCCTATGCCTCCAATGGAAGGACCTCCTGGAGAATTTATGGGTGCTTTAGGTAAAACAGGTTATATGTTTCCTTTAATTGCACTAACAGAAGTTATTGCTGGAGCGTTATTATTAGTAAATAAATTCAAAGGCTTGGCCTTAATAATGGTTTCAATAATCTCAGTGAATATTGTTTTATTTCATTTAGTACTAGCACCAGCTGGAATTGCCTTAGCTGCTGTTGTTGCTATTTTGAATATAATATTGATTTATGCAAATTGGAAAAAATTCAGAACCCTTTTCTAATTCTTAATAAAATTCTAAATATAAAGGCGTATTCAATTGAATATGCCTTTTTTAGTTACATTTGTTTAGAAAAAATAATTACAATGAAAAATCTACTTTTAATAACAATGATTGGAATTTTTATGATTTCCTGTAATAATTCTGAATCGAAAAAAAACAATACCAAATTGAAATACCCAATTACTAAAAAAGTTGACACTGTTAACGATTATTTTGGAACAGAAGTTAAAGATGCTTACTGTTGGTTGGAAGACGATATGTCTGAAGAAACTGCTAATTGGGTTAAAGCTCAAAACGAAGTAACTTTTGATTATTTATCGAACATTCCATACAGGGAAGAGTTAAAAAATCGTTTAGAAAAATTATGGAATTATGAAAAAATAGGGTCTCCTTTTAAAGAAGGTGATTACACTTATTTTTATAAAAACAACGGTTTACAAAATCAATATGTGCTATACCGTTATAAGAATGAAGGTGATAAACCTGAGGTTTTTTTAGATCCAAATTCTTTTTCTGAAGATGGAACAACATCATTGGGTGGTTTATCATTTTCTAAAGATGGAAGTATTGTTGCCTACGCAATTTCTGAAGGAGGAAGTGACTGGAGAAAAATTATAATAATGGATGCTGTTTCTAAACAAATTAAAGAAGATACCATTATTGACGTCAAATTTAGTGGAATGGCTTGGAAAGGGAATGACGGAATCTTTTATTCGAGCTACGAAAAACCAAAAGGAAGTGAACTTTCTGCCAAAACAGATCAACACCGTTTATTTTATCATAAGTTAGGGACTTCACAAAAAAGTGATAAAATCTTATTTGGTGAAAATGAAAAAAGAAGGTACGTTGGTGGTTCTGTAACTGAAGATGAAAAATATTTAATTATTACAGCTTCTACTTCTACATCTGGAAATGAATTATATTTTAAAGATTTAACCAATCCTAAAAGCAAAATAAAACCTATTATTTTAGGATTTGATTATGACACTTATGTTTTAGATCATAAAAATGGTGAATTTTTATTGGTAACTAATGTAAATGCTCCTAATAAAAGAATTGTAAAAGTTTCTGTTAAAAGTCCTGATTCTAAAAATTGGGTAGATGTAATTCCTGAAACTAAAAACGTATTATCACCATCAAAAGCTAATGGTTTCATTTTTACAAATTATATGGTTGATGCCGTTTCAAAAGTGATGCAATACGATTATAACGGAAAATTAATTCGAGAAATAGAGCTTCCTGGAGTTGGATCTGCTGGAGGATTCGGTGGAAAAAAAGATGCTGAAACTATTTACTATTCCTTCTCTAACTATATCACGCCTGGTTCAATTTATTCATTAAAACCAGCAACAGGAGCATCCGAATTGTATAAAAAACCAGCCATCGATTTTAATTCAGAAGATTTTGAGTCGAAACAAATATTTTATACTTCAAAAGACGGGACAAAAGTTCCAATGATTATTTCTTATAAAAAAGGAACTGAGCTTAATGGTCAAAATCCAACAATCTTATATGCTTATGGAGGTTTTAATATTAGCCTAACACCAAGTTTCAGCATTTCTAACGCCGTTTGGATGGAACAAGGAGGAATATTTGCTGTTCCAAATTTACGTGGTGGTGGAGAATACGGAAAAGAATGGCATAAAGCAGGAACAAAAATGCAAAAACAAAATGTATTTGATGACTTTATTGCTGCGGCCGAATTTTTAATTGAAAACAAATACACATCTTCAAATCATTTAGCAATTAGAGGTGGTTCAAATGGTGGTTTATTAGTTGGTGCAACAATGACACAAAGACCAGATTTAATGAAAGTAGCCTTACCAGCTGTTGGTGTTATGGATATGTTACGTTACCATACATTTACTGCAGGAGCAGGTTGGGCTTATGATTATGGAACTGCTGAAGATTCAAAAGAAATGTTTGAATATTTAAAAGGTTATTCACCTGTTCATAATGTAAAAGAAGGTATAGAATATCCAGCAACAATGGTTACAACTGGTGATCACGATGATAGAGTTGTACCTGCGCATTCATTTAAATTTGCAGCAGAATTACAGGATAAACAAACGGGAAACAATCCTACTTTAATTAGAATTGAAACAAATGCCGGTCACGGAGCTGGTACTCCTGTTTCAAAAACAATTGAACAATACGCTGATATTTTTGGTTTTACGTTATACAATATGGGCTATAAAGAATTACCAAGTAAAGCAAAAATCAAAGGTTAAAATCTAAATTTTTAACATTCTTAAGAGTCCTAAATATTAGTTAATATTTAGGACTCTTTGATTAATATCATCTTCTTTTATAATTATCATACATACTTTTGATTTTAAAATAAATCTCATATGGAAGAAACAATTGTAGAAATAAATTACGGTCCTTTAAAAGAATTAATTGGTGTTTGGAAAGGTGATAAAGGAATGGATATTGCGCCTGAATCTGATGGGACTGAAGAAAATCCTTACTATGAAACTATTACTTTTACTGAAGGTGGCGATTTAACAAATGCTGAATCGCAGGTATTATCTGTATTACATTACAGAAGAATTGTTCAACGCAAATCTGATGACGGTGTTTTTCACGATGAAACAGGTTATTGGATGTGGGATGCTAAAACTAATGTAATTATGCATTCTTTAAATATTCCTCGTGCTGTTAGTTTATTAGCAGGAGCTGAACTTACAAAGGATAATTACAACAATGATAAATTAACTATTGAAGTAAAAGCAGCTGTAGATAATAAAGATTGGGGAATTATTCAATCTCCATTTATGAAGAAAAAAGCACTTACAAAAAGCTATCATCAAATAATTGAGATAGAAGATGGTAAGATGACATATGCTGAAACTACAATGCTAGATATTTACGGTAGAGAATTTGAACATACGGATAAAAATGAATTAATACTTCAGAAATAAAATTAAAATATTTCTAATATTTCCGCATTATTAAATGGAATAATTTCTCCTATATGTTTACCTAATAATTGTTTACCTATAGGAGAATTTGTTGAAACTGCACAATAATCAGTTGAATCAACAGTAATTTTTCCAAGACTAATTGATAAAAAGTAATTTCCTTTACTGCTAACAATCAAACTACCTAAACTAATAATATCTGATTTTTTATCTATAGTTAATTTATGTAAAACACCTTTCATTTGGTTGATAGAAACCAATTGTTGACTGGCCTTTTCCATTTCCAATTGTAACATTGCTCTTCCAGTCTCGTGTTTATCACCTGCCGAACTTTTAGTTTCTGAAAACAACGCTTTTTTATTAGAGTCCATAATATTAGTTACGGTTTTCAGTCGTTCATCAACAAATTCTAAACATTTTTGGTATAGTTGCTCTTTTATTTTAGTGTAGTCTGTCATAATTAATGAGTAAAAATAACTCAATCCATATTCTTTTAATAATTTTGCCCCATAAATTTACGAGATGCAGTTTACAGGAAAGAGATATTTAGATTATACTTCATTTATAAAATCTAAATTTGGAGAAAGAGTTCAAAAAATTTCATTGGACATTGGATTTTCTTGTCCAAATAGAGATGGTTCAAAAGGATTTGGTGGTTGCACCTACTGTAATAATGATACTTTTAATCCAGATTACTGTGAACCTACAAAAAGCATCAAACAGCAATTAGAGCAAGGAATTGCCTTTTTCGGTAAAAAATACAAAGCCCAAAAATATTTAGCCTATTTTCAAGCTTATACAAATACATATTCTGATTTCGATTCATTGAAAAAAATGTATGATGAGGCATTAGGTGTTGATGGTGTTATAGGATTGGTTATTGGAACAAGACCCGATTGCATTTCAGATGAAGTGATTGATTATCTATCCTTTTTATCTAAAAAATATTTCATTTCATTAGAGTTTGGTGTTGAAAGTACTAATGAGAGAACTTTAATTAATGTTAATCGTTGTCATACTTTCGAAGAATCTAAAAACACTTATGAAAAGTGTAAAGACAAAGGTTTTCAACTAGGAGCTCATATCATTATGGGTTTACCTGGTGAAACCAAAGAAGAATTATTAAATCACGCTTTAGAACTATCTAAACTTCCAATAAACACCTTGAAATTACATCATTTACAAATTGTAAAAAGCTCGGTGATGGAAATTCAATACAAACGTAATCCTGAAAATTTCGATTTATTTACGTCTGAAAGCTATATAGATTTAATTACAGAATTTGTTGGAAAATTAAGACCAGATATTATTATTGAACGATTTATAAGTGAAACACCTCAGGACCTATTAATTGCTCCTAAATGGAACAATTTAAAGAACTTTGAAATTGTTGCTAAAATTGATAAAAAACTAGTCGAAAAAAATAGCTGGCAAGGGAAATACTATAACCAAAAGGTTCTCTAAAAAAGTTGTAAATTTAGGATAACTGTTCTTTACAGCTATTTATTAAATTTTATAGATAGAGACATCATTCAAAAAAAATGTTTTGGATCATCTTGTACTTTTTATATTGTTAGCGCTACTTGCGGAAATTCTTGGGACCATTGGAGGGTTTGGTTCTTCCTTATTCTTTTTACCAATTGCGAGTTTTTTTTTAGATTTTCATTCTGTTTTAGGAATCACAGCCATTTTTCATGTTTCTAGCAATATCTCTAAAATTGCATTTTTTAGAAAAGGTTTTGATAAAAATCTAGTAGTTTGGATAGGGATTCCGGCTATAATTTTTGTTTCCTTAGGAGCCTATTTAAGTAAACTTATTAAAACTGATATTCTTGAAATTATTCTTGCCTTATTTTTAATTATAATTAGTTTAACCTTTTTCTTTTTTAAAGAAATCAAAATAAAACCAACAAATAAAAATTCTCTTTTTGGAGGGATAATTTCTGGTTTTATTGCAGGTTTAATAGGTACAGGGGGAGCAATTCGTGGAATTACTTTAGCAGCATTTCGATTAAAAATGGAAACATTTATTGCTACTTCAGCTATTATAGATTTAGGAATAGATTTTAGTAGAAGTATTGTTTACTATACAAATGGATTTGTACATAAACATGACCTCTATTTAATTCCCATTCTACTGGTTGTTAGTATTGCTGGAACCTACTTAGGAAAGAAAATATTGTTTTACATTTCTGAAGAAAGGTTTAAATCAATAGTTTTATTCTTAATTTTTATCACAGGAATTATCACACTCACTAAAATATTAGTTTAAGGTTCAAATTGATAACTAATTAATTTGTAAGTTTATAAAATGCTAACACATAGTACAAAACAACTTTTTGAAATGCCCTGGATTTTTATTCCTGGATTATAGTTTGAAACGATACTTCAAATTTCATTCTATTAATCATTTAAAAATTTTCTTATGAATTCTATTATTGTATTAGGTGCCGGTATGGTAGGAAGTGCTATGGCAATTGATATGGCAAAAAACCATTCAGTAACTATCACTGATTTAAATAAAACTGCTTTACAAAAAGCACATCAAAAATGTAACGATTTACAAACGGTACAACTTGATGTAACCAATAAAACAGAGCTTCAAAATACCCTAAAACCATTCGACTTGGTAATTTGTGCCGTCCCAGGTTTTTTAGGTTTTGAAACTTTAAAAAGTATCATTGAAGCTAAAAAAAATGTAATTGATATTTCTTTTTTCTCTGAAAACTCATTAGAACTAGATGACTTAGCAAAAAAACATCAGGTAACTGCAATTGTAGATTGTGGTGTTGCTCCTGGAATGGGAAATATCATTTTAGGGTATTATAACGAAAAATTAAAATTAACAGATTTTGAATGTTTGGTTGGCGGTTTACCAAAAATTAAAAAGTGGCCATTTAGTTATAAGGCTCCGTTTTCTCCAATTGATGTTATTGAAGAATATACACGACCTGCTCGTTATGTTGAAAACGGAGTTATGGTTACAAAAGAAGCGCTCACAGATTGTGAGTTTGTGGAGTTTGATAATGTTGGAACTTTGGAATCATTTAATTCTGATGGTTTACGTTCCATTATTTTTACAATGCCTCATATAAAAAATATGAAGGAAAAAACACTTCGTTATCCAAATCACGTGGAATATATAAAAGTGTTAAAAGCTTCTGGATTTTTTAATGAAGAAAAAATAAATGTCAATGGAGTTGAAGTTTCACCTTTAGAGTTTTCATCTAAAATTTTATTTAATGAATGGAAATTAGATGAAAACGAAGAAGAAATTACCGTAATGAGAATCACTTTAAAAGGAACCGACTCAAACAATAAACAGAAAACTATTGTCTATAACCTACACGACGAATATTGTACTAAAACAAAGGTTTCATCTATGTCTAGAACAACAGGATATACAGCAACAGCTGCCGCCAATTTATTTTTAGAAGGGTTATTTCAAGAAAAAGGAGTTTTCCCTCCAGAGTTAGTTGGAAAACATAAAGTTTGTTTTAACTATATTTTAAATTATTTAAAAGAACGTAACATCCACTATATCAAAGAAGAAAAATAATTTTTGGAAGATTTATTTGGTAGATAAAATAATTGCATTACTTTTGTTGAGTGATTACTCAATTAAAAATGGATAAAAGAGAATTATTATTAGAAGCCGCAACTAAACTTTTTGTAGAAAGAGGTTTACACGCAACACCTACTTCAGCAATTTCAAAAGAAGCTGGTGTTAGTGCAGGTATTTTATTCCACTATTTTAAAACCAAAGATGACTTAATTGACGAATTGTACATTTCTATAAAAAAAGAATATACTTCCTATATTCTTGAAGACATTGATAAAGTAAAATCTGATTCAGGAAGGTTACGATTAATATGGTCAAATTCATGGAGTTGGGGACTTGACAACCCGATAAAATATAAGTTTTTACAACAAATAGATCACACTAATTGTTCAGAGAAAGTTAAACAACATCCTGAAATAATGGAAAAACAACAACTTTTTAGAGCTTTCATTGAAGAATCAATTGATAAAAAAATTATAAAAAATATTGATATTCAATTTTTAATGAGTTCTATGTTTTATCTAATAGCTTCCCTGGTTAATCATTTAACCATGTTTCCAGAGCTACGTTACAATCAAGTATTCATTGAACAAGCTTGGGAAATGTATTATAATAGTTTAAAACCTTAAAAAAATTTCTTTTTAATATTGAGTAAATAGTCAGTTTAAATTATAAAATTAGGATAAAAATAATTGTTAAAATATAAACAAAATTGAAAAAAAACAAAACCATTAAAAAAGTATTAAAAAAAATTATGATTGGTATTTTATCTGTTATTGGAATAATCTCTTTAGTTGGTATTACTTTTATAAATGTAAGCCCACAGTTTGGAGCTATATCTAAAAATGGAAGTCTAGACCGCATTAGAAACTCACCCAACTTTTTGAATGGAGCTTTTAAAAATATAGAAAAAACAGTTCAAAATACTGGTTTTAAATGGAGTACTATTCCTCAGTTTTTTACAAATGGAAATAATAAAGTTCCTTCTAGTGAATTACCTTTAATAAAACTAGCAAGTTCTCATTTTAAAAATCAACCTCAACAGCCCAGAATAACTTGGTTTGGGCATTCTGCTACTTTTGTAGAGTTGGAAGGGCTAAATATTTTTATTGACCCTATGTTGGGAGATGTCCCTTCTCCAAGTCCAATACTAGGTTCAAAAAGAGTTCAAAAAGAGTTGCCAATTTCTATTGA
>Ga0193953_1000355_pt1 | contig 25571 bp, 16 predicted proteins | sample BB_4_MG_FD_140325 | JGI IMG/M metagenome (GOLD analysis project Ga0193953, IMG submission 140325) | Microbial mat bacterial communities from the Broadkill River, Lewes, Delaware, United States - BB_4_MG | ecosystem: Environmental > Aquatic > Freshwater > River > Microbial mats | place: USA...
CAATTCTTCTGGAGGTGGAATTGCCTACATCGGCAATAAATCAGCGAAGAATAAAATTTTATGAAAGAATAGGCTTCAAACTAAATCAACATTATTATGAAATGCCTCCTTTAAAAGAAGGTCAATCTCCATTACAATTATTACTAATGTCATATCCAGACCACATATCCGAAAAAGAAGTTGAAAAGTTTATTAAAAAATGTCATCCAATTATTTTCAATGGCGATTCACAGAACTCAGAAATTTCTGAGAAATCATTATGACAAAAGCCAGCTGCTAAGAAAAGTAAGCATTGCGCATCTATATAAAATTAGATGATTACATTTAAAAAGAACCTATGAGAAATAGATATCTTCTTTTGTTTTTAACTCTAATTCCCTTAGTTGTAAGCGGACAAAAGATTGGTTCTGAAAGAATCGATGAGTCAAAAATTAAAACTTGGGTGCCCAAATTTACTTTTGAATATCAATCCATATATCATTTTGGAGATTCTGAAATGGAATCTGAACTGATTCTAATATTTGGAATTGAGAAGGATTACGCTCAACTTAAAACAGGAAATTGGTCCGATGATGGCAAATCATGGATTTGGCATTGGGAGAACTTAAAAAATGTCCGAATTGAAGGAAGTAAATTCTATTCTAATAAGACAAATGGAGAATTTGTGATATATGAATCCAACGAACACATTAAAGGATTGAAAATATATGAATCATGGAGTCCTTTAATGGATAAAGGAGAATTTGAAATTGGAATTAGGACAGGTTTAATTAATTCCAATTTTCCAGGAAAATATCCACAAGCATCAATGCGAATATTAAGTCCAGAAGAATTAAACGAAATGACTAAGCCCAATTTACAAATCATGCGAAATGAGATATTTGCCCGATATGGTTATAAGTTTAATTTAGGTGGAGAAATCGATTTATATTTCAAAAATCAGGATTGGTATTCTGGACAACACGATAATGTTAATGCCTTTCTAACCAACTTAGAAAAAGAAAACATTAAACTAATACAACGAATTGAAAATAATTAAAATGCTATGTTTGAAATAATTGGTTCTTTTATAGACAACTTGATATTTATTGGTGGTGGGATTTTTGTTCTTACACAATTAAAACGCATCAATAAACCCTATATGAAGTGGTGTGCCATTGTGATGATATTAATGGGGCTGCTTCTTACAGTGATAGACATTAAAGATTTGATGTAAAAAAATGGCTGATAACAAAAGTAACTGTTGCACATCCCCATAAAATTAGATAAATAAATGATTAGAGCCGTAAAAGTTTGTCTCTTGGCGAGTTTTTATGGCTTTGATTTTTGCTTTCTCCCAATTACCACAAGGTGAAATCTGTACCAGTAAAATTTATTCAGAATAATTATTTGCGTACCTGCACTCCGGCATGAAAAATGTTTTGCTAACTTGGGAAACAACAGGCAATTTTTCTATGGATAAAACGAATAAAATAATAAAAAGTATTGACTCAATCATCTCCCTGACCAATGAGGAATTAGTGGAATTCTGCAGTTCTTTTGAATTGCAAACACTCAAAAAAAATGAGTTTTTTTTAGAGGCAGGTCAGGTATGCACTTCCATCGGCTTTGTGAATCATGGAGCGATGATTTATTTTAAATCTATGGAGAATGGTGATGAAAAAACAACCGACTTTGCTTTTGAAGGAGATTGGGTCACAATTAATCAGAGCCGCTTGAATAATTCTCCATCATTAGTTAGTATTAAGGCAATTGAAAACTCTGCATTGCTTGTAATTAAACAAGAAGATTTGTGCAACTTGTATGTTAAAATTCCTAAAATAGAGCGACTTGGCAGGATATTAATGGAACAAGCATACTTAAAAATTGCCGAACAGAGTATAGATTTGCAGGTACTTACGGCCACTGAGCGGTACAAGAAAATGCTTTGCCAATATCCTGAAATATTTCAAAGGGTACAGCTTTATCATATAGCCAATTATTTAGGTGTAGCTCCAAAATCCTTAAGCCGAATTCGCAAGGAACTATTTGAGTAATGTAAATTGGTAACAAATGTGGAGTAGTTGAGCCTTATAGGAGATTTACTTTTGTATCGTAAATAGATAAACTTTAGGATATGCAAAAGCAATTTTTTATTTGGGCCCTAACAATGGCTTTAGCTACAACAATTTCTGCACAAACAAATTTAATAAGGGATACTTCTGAAAATCAAACTCAGTATTCACAATCCCTTAGGGTAAAGAATAGACAAACTGTTGGTGTAGCCATTGATTTACTTCCTCCGATTATGAGTGCGACAACGGGTAATTTTGGATACTCAGCCCAATTGTGGTATGGCTACAAAAAAATTCGTTTTCGAGGTGTAATCGCTGGATTTCAAATGCCAGACAAGTTGATGGGAAATGATGATTTCCTGAATTTGAAAACAACTGCCACTGCTTTAATAATAGATTACTTTAAAGATGACAACTTTAAGGGATGGTGGTATGGTATTGGATGCGAAATGTGGAAAAACACCATTACATCAAAACTTGATAACAACAATTACAATTTCAAGGACTATGTGATAACCGCAGGCGGTGGCTATATTGTTAAGGTGTATAAAAACTTCTATGTAGAACCATGGGGAGCAGTGCACTGTGTACTAAACAACGAAAAAGTAAATGTTGGTGCCACTACATACAGTAGCAAAAAATTTCAAGCTGAGGTATCCCTAAAAGTAGGATGGCATTTTTGATTCATACCATTTGGTAACAAATGTGGAGCATTTTAACTTTTTAAGGGCTTAATTTCGAATCCTATATTTATAAACTTTACGATATGCAAAAACAATTCTTTCTTTTTGTTGCGATAATGGTATTCAGTATCACAATTTCAGCACAGTCGAACATAGGTAAAACAGTTGATACAAAACAAATTCTTCCTTCTCACACCGATAGTCTATGGATGAATCAGGATATAAAACCGACTGTTTATTTGATCGGATCGGTTCATAATATGCATTTTAACCCAGACATTCACTACTCATTGAATGATCTTGCTGAGCAAATTCGTTTACTAAAACCTGATTTGGTTTGCGGAGAAATAACGACTGAAGCATTCAATCAAGCAATGGAAGGATACTTTCCGCCCGAGGCTGCATTTCTTGCACAAATGGCCAATGAATTGAAGTATCGTTTCGTTCCGGTTGACTGGCGACTCGATCATGCAACACAGTCTATAGCATGCAGAGTATACCCTACTTCCATAGAGAATCAAACGACTAATCTGACCAACAATTTAAAAGCCAAATTAAAGAGTTCAAACAATATATCTATTTATGATTTGCTGCATGATAAGTTAATTTTAAATGATCTGGATTCCTTATACGAGAAAATAATTGGAGTTAATGCAATCGCAGAAATTGGAAATGGCAGCTGGCATGAACGAAACCGCCGAGCTGTTGAAAATGGTTTAAGAAAATCAGAAAATTCGAAGACAATTGTTTTTGTTTTCGGGATGGATCATTTACCACAACTAGATCGACAATTAAAGGCGGTGGGAATTAATGCTCAAATACCAAAGAGGTTGTTTACCCCGAGTAAAGATTATAAGGTATCAGAAGCTGTACTGAAAAGATGGAAGAGGAATTTGGAAAACCTGAAATCAATTCGGGATAAAAGAATTCCTGCCACTTATGACGAATATCAAAAAGTAATCAATAGCAAGCGAATTGAAAACATTGAGGAAGCCATTCAAAAGTCCTTATAAATTTACTATTTCACCAGTTTTTATTTTAAGTAAACCATTATGAGACAACTAACAATACTTCTTTTGCTGTTTTTTTATGCTATGAATTCTTACGCTCAAGATTCGATTCGTATTTATGGACGTGTAACTGATTTTGAGGACATCCCTTTAGATAGTGTAAGTGTGAGATTAAAGGATAAAAATTTCACAAATTTATATGAAACTATTTCCGATGAAAATGGATATTATTCAATGACTGTATTAAAAGGCGAATACAATTGTATATATGCCATAAAGTTAGAAGACTACGGAAAAACAAAATTAGAATATTGGGCATGGAATATTTTTGCATTCAATGATTTGGAAATCAATCCAAAGTATGAACGTATGGAAATTTACGGAATGAATGCTTTTGAACCTCAGGTTGGTCCTCATGAAACATACATGTTATACTTTAGACCAATGAGTTTGGCAAAGCTTCTGGAATTTCAAGGAGAAAAAAACAAAAAAGAGATGGAACAAAAAGCAATTGCTGAGAAGGATACCATCAACATTGCACCGAATAGCATTTCAAAAGATGAAATAATGGTTTGTATAAACAATTGTAAAACCGAAATAGTTAGTATAAATAGAGTTGTAGAATATGCAAGAGGAGGATATATTTATGGCTATTTGGTACAAATACTAAAGCCAAAGGAGATTGCAAATGTCGATTACGATAAAATATCAATTGTTCTTCATTCAAAGGAAACCAATGAATACGGTATGGGAGAATGTTTTGTGAAAAGAACAAATTAAATACAATTGCCAATCAACTTGTATTGCTTATATCTGTTTGCCTGCAGGAAGTATATTGTTGTACTATCTACTTATGATCTCAATGGGGGCATGGACTAGTAGAGGAACAACTGAAAAATCATTAATAAAAGTTTCATCAATATTATTGCATAAAAAAGATCGCCAGTTTTGGCGATCTTTTTTGTATATCGAATTGATTTCTTATTTCGGAATCTTATAGTAAATTTTGTTTACCATTTTCCAGCCATTTGGAAATTTGTAAAGCGAGATGTAATCCACGTAAGTCAATTTTTTGCCAACAAAGAATTGGATTTTTGCAACAGCGGCATTGCCTGTAATATCAATATTCTCAAACTTCACACTCACTTTTTTATCGCCAGTGCGAGGAAATTTGCCATCGGCTTTTTTCTTTTTGGTTTTCTCTTTCCATTTATCGATAGGTAGGCTCCACATTTTGTTTTCTTCGCCTATACCTATTAATCTAAAATCAGGATGGATACCAGAATCGATCTTCTCCAGATCACCTTCGTTTTGCAAACCGTCAACATAAGCCGTTTGAATGGTTTTTTGGATTGCTTTTTTGTCTTCTTCTACATTTTGTGCACTCAATTGAAAGCAAAATGCGATAACACTACATAAAAGGACTAATTTTTTCATTTCTTGGGGGTTTAGGATGATTATTGTTTGAGAATGTGAAAGGTGAGTTTGGTTTAATGATGCATGCTTAAATGGTACAAGTAAATATAAATTAAAATGGATAAAGTATCAAGTTTCATTAAAATATTCAGGCTAAATCGAAAAATACGTATTCTTTGTAAGAAAGAAATTTATCGATTGATATCGTGATATTTATGATGTCATATGAAGTTTTTTGCATTTGTAATTTTGAACTTCAATACTTAAATTTAGAAGGCATAAGATCCATTTACATGAAATACATCTCCCTATTAATTTTACTATGTTTCCTATTGGGCTGTAAAAATGAAGAGCAGCTAAGTTTTTTAAGCAATAATGAAAAAGAATGGTTGTTTGCAAATGGAGATTCCTTAAAAGTTGCGCAAGATCCACTTTATGCGCCTCTTGATTTTATAAATGATAAGGGCGAGGTTATTGGCATTTCGAATGATTATTTGTCTTTAATAGAGGATAAGTTGAATATAGAATTTATCAAGCTTCATGAGGAGAGTTTGGATGCCAATCTTAAATTGATAAAGAACAAGCATGTTGAGATTGCCACTTCTCTATCGAAAACTCCCCAGCGTAGTGAATACTTAATTTTTACCGAAGCCTATTTTGAATCTCCTGTTGTTATTGTTAGTAATTCGGATAAATTGTTGACTGTAGCAGATCTCTATGATAAAAAGGTGAGTGTAAGTTATAAGTTTGCGGTGCATGAATATTTGGAGAGAACTTATCCTGATTTGAAACTGGATTTGGTTTTGGATGATTTGGAAGGCTTAAAAAAGTTGGTTTTTGATGAAACAGATGTCATGATTTTAGATTTGGCTTCTGCATCCTTTCATCTGGAAAACCTTGGTATAGTAAAGCTTCATGTGGCAGGTAATATTGACTTTACCTACAGAATTGCCATGGGCGTAAGAGATGATATGCCAATATTGCGAGCTATTTTGGATAAAACCATTGCTGCAATTAGTAGGAGTGAGAAGAATAAAATTAGAAAAGAGTGGGTGTTCTTATCAACTCGTGAATTTTGGGAGCGTAGAAATTTTTGGTATTGGATTGGCAGTGCTGCACTTGTAGTACTAGTAATTTTTTCAATTTTATTTGTTTTCAATAAGAGATTGCAGAGATTAGTAATAAAGCGAACTGCAGAATTGAATAAAGAGCTTTCTCATCGGTTAGTTGCAGAAAGTGCTTTGAAAGATAGTGAAGCTCGGTATAGAATAGTAGCAGAGCAAAGAGGTCAAATTGTGTACGACTACAATTTGCTGGATGATAGCGTGTTATGGTCTGGAGATCTGGAAAATACGATTGGTTCAACGCCGAAAGAATACGAGTCAATCACAATTAAGGATTGGGGGAAGTTTGTTCATCCTGATGATGTGGATAATGCAGTATCCACTTTGGATCACTCCATTGCCAAGGGTGATGACTATGAAGTAATTTATAGATATCAGCATAAGAATGGTTCGTATGTTCCGATTCATGATAAAGGAACTTTCTTAAAGGATGGATCAGGAAAAGCCTATAGAATGCTTGGAATTATGAGTGACATATCGACACAAATGGAGAGGGAAGAACAGCTTAAAGAAGCAACGAAAGTCGCGAAGAATGCTGATCGCTTAAAAACCCTGTTTTTGGCTAATATGTCGCATGAGATTAGGACTCCTATGAATAGTATAGTAGGGTTTTCTTCTTTATTATCTTCACCTAATATAACAAAGGAAAAACAGTTTAAGTATTGTGATTTAATTCAAAGGAGTTCAGATTATTTACAAAAGATAATTGATGATATCATGGATACATCCTTGATAGAAAGTGGACAATTAAAACTGTATGTCGGAGAGGTAGAAATAAGGGATTTAATCGAAACAATACAGGAGCTTTTTTCCAGCAACGATAAAATTAAGGATGGACGAATCAGATTGCACTCGCAAATTGAATTGGATTTTCACGAGAGTTTGATTAAAACAGATAGAGTAAGACTAAAGCAAATTTTGATCAATTTAATTGGCAATGCCAGTAAATTTACTACTGAAGGTGAGATTTTGATACATTGCTCATTATTGGATGAAGATTTTTTGCAAATCAAAATTCAGGATTCGGGAGTTGGAATTCCAGGCGATCAGATTCCACACATATTCGATCGTTTCCTTCAGGTTGAATCTGAAAATCATGAGCATAACAGTGGAACTGGTCTTGGTTTATCCATTTCGAAAGGTTTGGTAGAATTATTAGGTGGGGAAATTTGGTGTGAGTCAACCGAAGGAGTTGGAACCACTTTCTATTTTACACTACCTACTAACAGTTAATTACATTATTTAAATGTAATTTTGCATTTTAAGATACTTAACAACCGTTTAAATAATCCATTTTATAAATTGAAAGTTGTTTTATGGTAAAGAAAATTTTACTTTTAGGCTCAGGAGAGTTAGGGAAAGAATTTGTGATTGCTGCTCAGCGATTAGGACAAAATGTTATTGCAGTTGATAGTTATGCTGGAGCTCCAGCTATGCAAGTTGCGGATGCCTTTGAAGTGATAAACATGTTGGATGGAGATGCCCTGGATAGGATAGTAGCGAAGCATCAACCTGATGTAATAGTGCCGGAGATTGAAGCCATTCGTACGGAGCGATTTTATGCTTATGAGGAAGAAGGAATTCAGGTTGTTCCGAGTGCAAAGGCGGCTAATTTTACGATGGACCGAAGAGCTATTCGAGATTTAGCGGCTAAAGATTTAGGAATTCGTACCGCAAAATACCTTTACGCACACTCTTTGGAGGATATGTATAAGGTTGTGGAAGAAGTGGGAATGCCGTGTGTGGTAAAACCTCTAATGTCTTCTTCGGGAAAAGGTCAATCGGTAATCAAATGTTACGATGATATAGCCAAGGCATGGGATATTGCAGGATCGAAAGGTCGTGGAGATTCAGGTGATGTAATTGTTGAAGCTTTTGTGAAATTCACTTCAGAAATTACATTGCTTACGGTTACTCAAAAAAATGGTACAACTCTATTTTGTCCTCCTATTGGACATGTTCAGGAACGTGGGGATTACCAGCAAAGTTGGCAACCAGCTTTAATTTCTGAGGAGGATGTGAAAGTGGCACAGGAAATGGCCGAAAAAGTTACGTCCGTTTTGGGTGGTAACGGACTTTGGGGTGTTGAGTTCTTTATTTGCGAAGATGGCGTGGTATTTTCTGAATTATCACCTCGCCCGCATGATACTGGAATGGTAACGCTTGCAGGAACGCAGAATTTTAGTGAGTTTGAATTGCATTGTCGTGCAGTTTTGGGCTTACCTATTTCTGAAATTACATTGGAAAGGGTAGGAGCAAGTGCTGTTATTTTAGCTGACAATGAAGGTAGTAATCCCTACTTTGAAGGTGTTGAAAAAGCTGCTGTTTATCCAAAATCCGATTTGAGATTCTTTGGGAAACCAACAACAAGAGAATTTCGAAGAATGGGTATTACTTTAGCATATAATACTATTGGTGAAAATGTTTTTTCATGCGTTGATCAGACCAAGGAAATGGTCGCCTTGATTCAAGTTAAGAATAATTATGATGATGTAAGTTGTAAATAACTTATACATATTTCATATCAAATCCAGTTGGCTTAAGCTAATTGGATTTTTTTGTGATCAAAAGAGATTTTTAGTTAAAATGCATTGTAGTTAGATTTAATCTAAATAAATTGCTTTTGGTTACATTAATTGGTATTTTTTAATATCCTACTTATCCATTGTTGCCTGTCTCTTTGTATTACTTAATTTACTTAGATATGAGGTTCATTACATACAATACTAAAAATTTTAGAAAGATTGAATATTTGCGATATCTCTCGGAAGATGTCAAAAACGAAATCTCAATAGTTTCCAAGGTGATTCCTTTTAAAACTAATAATTATGTGGTTGATTATTTAATTGATTGGAACAACTATCAGGATGATCCGATCTATATTCTTAATTTTCCAAATCGACATATGCTTAGGGAAGAGCAGTATGAAATGGTAAGGAGAGGAGTAAAGCAGAATCTACCAGAGAAAGAGCTGTATAAGATCATTAATAAAATTAGGATGGATTTAAATCCCCACCCTGCTCAACAACTAACAAATGTTCCGGAATTAAATGGGGGAAAATTAAGAGGTATTCAGCATAAGTATCAGGATATTGTGCTATTTTTTCCCACACAAGGACAATCGTGTCATGCCCATTGTACCTTCTGTTTTAGGTGGCCACAATTTACAAAGGAGCTTGATTTACAGTTTTCTATGCGGGAGATAGATAAGGTGATTGCTTATATTAGAAATCATGAATATGTACATGAACTTTTATTTACAGGTGGTGACCCAATGATTATGAGCCCTGTAACTCTAAATCAATATATCGAAAAAATACTTGATGCGGAACTTGAAAATTTGGAGGTAATAAGATTCGGAACAAAATCCTTAAGTTATTGGCCGTTTACATTTTTACCTGCATTTAATGACGAGGCAGAGGAGATGTTAAGCATGTTTAGACGTATTGTTGATCGTGGAATACATCTCTCGATAATGGCACATTTTAATCATTATGTAGAGCTTGATAATGAAATTGTTCAGGAAGCCATAAGTAATATAAGAGCTACCGGAGCTCAGATCAGAACCCAGGCACCAATATTAAACCATATCAACAATAGTAGTGAAGTTTGGGCTAAAATGTGGACAGATCAGGTCAACTTAGGCTTAGTTCCTTACTACATGTTTATTGAGCGAGAAACCGGACCTTACGAATATTTCCAAATTCCATTGCAAGAGGCTTATCAAATATATACTGATGCTATTCGAAGCACTGGCAGTTTGGCAAAAACCCTTACCGGTCCTGTTATGTCGGCATCCAAGGGCAAAGTGCACATCATGGGAATAGTAGAGAATCCACTTGATGGAGAAAAGTATTTCATGATGCAATATGTTCGTCATCGAGATTATAAGGAAACGTATAAGCCATTTTTTATGAAATACGAGGAAAATGCCACCTGGGTAGATCAGTTAAACCAAATTGGAGTGAAAAGTTAATATGAAGGATATTCTCTACATTATATATGGTAGCAGAACTGGTAATTCACGTTCTATTGCAGAGCTTACGAATAGGTATGCAAAGCAAGTTGCTTTAAAAACGTGTTTACTTGAAATGAAGAGTATGGAGTTTCAGCTCTTAGATAAGATCCATAATATGCTTTTAATTGTAAGTACTCATGGTGAAGGTGATCCTCCCGCCGTAGCCATGGAATTTTACAATTATCTTCACGATAAGAAAAGAAAAGATCTAAAACAATTGAACTTTAGTGTCTTGGCACTTGGCGATAGCAGTTATAAAGATTACTGCAAAACGGGTAAAGATTTAGAAAAGCGATTGCTACAACTTGGATCTAAGAAAATATTACCAGTACAGGAATGTGATGTAGATTTTGAAGAGGTAGCAAGAGATTGGATTAAGAAGGCAGTGGAAGCACATTTTCATTTAATTCAAGCGGATAAGCAGTTCCCAAGCACAGATTTTTCATTTGATTTTTATGTTGATAGTCAAAACACCAAAGGAGAGTTTCAGGTAAGAGTAAAAGAGAAGAGAAATCTTTGTGGGTCTGATTCTACCAAGAAAACAATTCATCTTGCATTTTCGCTTGAAGGGGTGAATAAACAATATAAACCAGGTGATTCTCTTGCAATTCAGTGTACTAATTCTCGTTTTTTGGTGGATCGACTTTTGCGAAAATTAAAGTTTGATGGCACTCATGCAATTCAAAACAATGGTAGTATAGAACTTCTTAAAGAATCTTTAATTAAACATTATGAACTTAGCTTGTTAACTCCTGTTGTTCTGAAAAAATATGCATCTATGGCCAATATCGAGGCATTGAACCGTATTATTGCCAGTTCTAAGGCAATAGAGGAGTATTGTTTCAATCACGATGTATTGGATATGGTGAGTGATTTTCCGGTAGTAATAAAACCAGAGCAGTTTCTAACAGTACTTCGGAAATTGAAACCTCGATTGTATTCGGTCGCATCCAGTTATAATGTGTATCCCGATGAAGTTCACATAACTTTGGGAGTAATGGAATATAATCTGAAAGATAGGTCTCATATTGGTATTACTTCCTCGTACTTGTCTGATAGAATTGAGGTAGGAGAAATGATTTCGGTATACATTGAGAATAATGATAGCTTTCGCTTACCGGAAAATACAGATCTCCCAATTATTATGATTGGATGTGGAACTGGAATTGCAGCTTATCGTTCATTTCTACAGGAAAGGGCAGCTACAAAATCGAAAGGAGATAATTGGTTAATTTTTGGGGAACGGAATTCTAAGACTGATTTCATTTATCAGGATGAATTGGTGAGGTATCTGGAATCTGGAATTTTAACCAGTTTGGAAACAGCATTTTCTCGTGATCAAGCAGAAAAGATTTATGTACAAGATATTATATTAAAACAATCCGTTGAGATTTACAATTGGATGGAGAATAGAAATGCGACGGTATATATTTGTGGAAATAAACGTACCATGGCTATTAGTATCAGAAAAGCCTTAATGAAGGTGATAGCTAAGGAAGGGAAATTATCAAAAGAAGAAGTGAAAAATTACGTTTCCAAACTAAAGTCTGAAAAACGATGGCAAGAGGATGTATATTAGAATATCAAACAAAATGAGATTTCCTTTTGGGGTTAAAATTTGAGTTATCAACTATTTTTTATTGGTAGTATACCAATATCCAACTTTTATTAAGAAAGTATTGTAAAATGGATGAATTCTTGAAAGTTTATTATTTTGTGTAATTGGCAGATAATTAAAGAGAAACATTGGAAAAAGATGATTTTTAAGTCACTTAGAATTTAATGTATGATTGCGACTGTAATATTACTCATGAATTTTTCTGTGATTTGGTCTTATACGAAGCTAATTTCTTAGAATAAAAAAAGCCAATGAAATTAATCAAAGGCTCTTCCTGAATTAAATAATAGAAATAAGTTTAACAATCTAATAGATTTTATCGATTGTTTATGTTTTTTGGCAATTATTTCTTTTTGTCGTAGACATACCAATAAGCAGTCCCAACAAATAATGCTCCACCAACAATATTACCCAAAGTTGCCGGAATTAAATTTTTCACAATAAAATCGAACCAGCTAATGTCAGCTCCATGGAAAATGGCTACTGGTATAAAAAACATATTTGCTACGCAGTGTTCAAATCCCATTGCAACGAAAGCCATAACCGGAAACCAAATTCCCAATACTTTGCTGGCAATATCTTTTGATGCATAAGCCAACCACATGGCCAAAGCTACCATCCAATTACATGCAATTCCTTTTAAAAAGGTTTTGTAAAATGGATTCGATGTTTTTGCAATTGCTATATTAATAGCAGAATCTACCGATGGAGAATTCATTAGTGCCCCTGTAAGATATACTAAAAAATAGGCAACAATAAGTGAACCCATAAAGTTACCAAAGTATACAATTCCCCAGTTTTTTAAAGGTACTTTGAAAGACATTCTTTTTGACAATACTGAAGGAATAAAATAAGCTGTATTGCCTGTAAATAGCTCTGCTCCAGCAACTGCACACAATATTAATCCCAAAGGGAAAACGGCTCCAAAAAAGAATTTTTGCAATCCTGGGTTTGATGCTGCTAAACCCGGCATGGCGCCACCAACAATTAAAGCCAAAAGACTACCCATAGCAATATATCCACCCGCCATTAATGCTAATACAAATGTTTTTTTCGACGGCATTACTTTTTTAGCTTCAGCAGTATGATTTACTACCTCAACAGTTTCGGATGGTGAATTAAAAGCATTTTGATCCTTTACAGAAACTTCAATTTTTGGTTTTGCTACCTCAACAATTTCATTGATATCTTGATACGACATTGTTGTTCAATTAATATTTTGTAATTAATTAATAATGACTTCCTTGAAATACTGACTGAAGATTTCTTTAGCCGCTTCAAGTTGTTCTAGTGTGTTTTCAGGAACTTCTTCTAATTTGTATTCCATTTTTAGGTGTTCGTATTTGTGAACGCCTAATTTATGGTAAGGTTGAATTTCCAGTTTTTCGATATTGCCGTACTCCTGAAAATGCTTACCCATTTCATGTAAATATTCTGGTTGATCAGAGTATCCTGGAACCAATACATAACGCATCCATACTTTTACATCCTTATCGCGAAGGTATTTGGCAAATTTCAGAGTAGTATCATTGCGTTTACCTGTAATTTTCTGGTGCCAATCGGGGTTGATGTGTTTGATATCAAGCAATACCAAATCGGTATATTCCATCAATTCTTTAACATCATCGGTTAGCACATTTCCATTGCTATCTATGCAGGTGTTAAAATCTTCCTCTTTCAATTGCTTGAAAAGTTTTTTTAACTCTGCAGCTTGCCATAATGGCTCGCCACCCGAAATGGTCACACCACCAATCTTTCCAAAGAAAGGTCGTTGATTACGAGCTTTTCTCATTATTTCATCCAATGGAGTAGGAGTGCCACCTTTAAAACTAATGGTATCGGGATTAGCGCAATACAAACATTTAAAGGCACAACCTTGTAGAAATACGACCAAACGGATTCCTGGTCCATCGTAAGTACCTAATGATTCAAATGAATGAACGTTTAACATGTTTTTCTATTTAAGTGGGATATCAATGTTAAAATTCACATTGATGCAATAAAAAAAAGAATCCGGAAACCTTCATAAGAAAGCTCCGGTACTCTTTATATATAAGTTAAACGATCTTACATTTTATCAAAGAAGCTACGAGAGATCACCTCAAGTTGCTGCTCACGTGTCAAACGTACAAAGTTTACAGCATATCCCGATACACGGATAGTAAGCTGTGGATATTCTTCAGGATGCTCCATTGCATCTTCAAGCATTGCACGATCCAAAACATTTACGTTCAAGTGATGAGCTCCTTTTACAAAGTAAGCATCCATCATAGTTACCAGGTTATCCTGACGAGTTTCAGCAGTTGCGCCTAATGATTTAGGAACAATAGAGAAAGTGTTAGAGATACCATCCAATGAATCTTCGTAGTTGATTTTTGCTACAGAGTTCAAAGAAGCAATTGCACCATGAGAATCACGTCCGTGCATTGGGTTAGCACCAGGAGCGAAAGGTACACCAGCGGCTCTACCATCAGGAGTAGCACCAGTTTTCAAACCATAAACAACGTTAGAAGTAATGGTCAGAATAGACATGGTTGGTTCAGCATTCTTATATGTATGCAATTCTTTCAATAAGCCATTGAAAAGAGTTGGAATTTCAACAGCAAAACAGTCTACTGCATCATCATCGTTACCATAGAATGGGAAATCACCTTCAATCTTGAAATCGAAAGTCAATCCTTCTTCGTTACGAACAGCAGTTACCTTAGCATTCTTAATTGCAGACAATGAATCGGCAACAATTGAAAGACCAGCAATACCGTACGCAAGGTTAATTGCAGGATTGGTATCAACTAAAGACATTTGAGCCTTTTCGTAGTAGTACTTATCGTGCATGTAGTGAATGATGTTCATTGAATCGCTGTAAACACGAGCCATTTCCTTCATTGCAATCATGTAGTTACTCATTACCTCATCGTAATTCAACTCGTCGCTTGACATAGCTGGAATACCGTTGATCAATTGAGTTCCTGTTTTCTCACAACGTCCACCGTTCAATGCTAAAAGAAGAGTTTTAGCTAAGTTACAACGCGCGCCGAAGAACTGAATTTGCTTTCCAATTTCCTGGTAAGAAACACAACAAGCAATACCATAATCATCCGATTTACGAGTATCACACATCAACTGGTCATTCTCGTACTGAATTGAAGAAGTATCGATAGAAACCTGAGCGCAGAATTTCTTGAATCCTTCAGGTAATGTTTCAGACCAAAGAACGGTCATGTTTGGCTCTGGAGAAGCTCCAAGAGTGTATAATGTATTCAAGAAACGGAAAGATGTCTTGGTTACCTTAGTTCTTCCGTCAAGAGTGTTACCACCAATAGACTCAGTTACCCAAGTTGGATCACCTGCGAAAATCTCATCGTAAGCATTCATACGTAGGTGACGAACCATACGCAATTTCATTACGAATTGGTCTAACATTTCCTGAGCAAATTCCTCAGTAATTTCACCTGCTTCAAGATCACGATTGATATAAACATCAAGGAAAGTAGAAACGTTACCCAATGACATAGCAGCACCATCTTGCTCTTTTACTGCAGCAAGGTATCCCATGTAAACCCACTGGATAGCTTCTTGTGCAGTTTCAGCTGGACGATTTAATTCCAAGCCGTACTTGTCACCAAGCTCCTTAATTTGACCTAAAGCTTTGATTTGCTCTGAAACCTCTTCACGAAGACGAATCATTTGATCTGTCATGGTTCCTTGTAAACCATTCAAATCTTCTTTTTTAGCTTCGATCAAACGATCGATACCGTAAAGAGCTACACGACGGTAATCACCAATGATACGACCACGAGCGTAGTTATCAGGAAGACCAGTAAGGAATCCTAAAGAACGAAATTTACGAATTTCGTCGGTATATGCATCAAAAACACCATCGTTGTGAGTTTTTGCGAAGTTGCGGAAAATGTCTTTTACACGATCCGATACTTCAAGACCTTGCTCTGTACATGCTTTTTCAACTACAGCAATACCACCATAAGGCTTCATTGCTCTGCGAAGTAATTCATCAGCTTGTAATCCGACGATCAATTCTAATGATTTATCGATATAACCAGCTCCGTGAGAAGCTATGGTTGATACTGTTTCTGTATCGATTGAGCGAACTCCATTATTAGCACGTTCTTCCTTAACTGCTTCTTTGCAGATATCCCATAATTTCTTTGTGCGTTCTGTCGCTTCAGTCAAAAATGAAGAATCTCCGGTGTACGAAGTTAAATTGTTACTAACGAAATCTCTAACGTTAATAGTTTTTTGCCATTCACCGGCTTTGAATTGCATTTTAGCCATTTTACAATTTATTTTTCAATGGTTGAGTGGAACAAATATCACAGTTGATAATTTTTGAAATTCAGTAAATATCAAGGCTGCATAAATTTGCTACGCTGTTAATTTTGGTTTGTTGTAATTTGAAAAGAAGTAAGTTTTTCATCATAATTCTATTAAGGACAATCAACTCCTTTTTCTTTCAGCGTGCAAAGGAACGGTTTTCTTTTTTACTGTACAATACCTACAAATAGTGAGTTTCCTAATGCAATCGATATTAGAAGAGGGAAGAGTCTGATAATGGAACGCTTATGGCTAAGCTTAGATTGTAAGTATTTTGAGTTTATTTAGAACAAATCTAAGTGGATTTGTGGGGATGAAGCCACCATTTATAATTGGATAATTATTTTGACTGGAAAAACAGTAAAAAGTATTCATCATTCCGTAATTGCTATAAATGATTGCCTTCGATTGTTTTTTTCTAAAAAAAATATAAAATGAATAAGGTGGAATTAATTACAAGCGCTTCGTTGGGTATTAGGTTGAGATCATTAGGATAAGAAACCTATGAGACGGATTGAGCCCAAATTGGATTAATGATAATAAGAAAGAGGTTACTAGTTGATAGTAACCTCTTAATTTGTTAATTAATTTTTACGCCTTACTTTTTTACTAATTTTTTAACGATTCCATCTCTTTCTCCTTCAAGTATTATTAAATACATGCCTGAAGCCAGGTTAGAAATGTTTACTTCAGTTTGGTTACTATTGATTGATACTGTTTTTATTAACTGACCATTTGTGTTCATGATTTTTACAATACCTTGATCGTGAACAGTAGTAATTAAGAACATATTATCAGCAGGATTTGGACTAATTGTCATCAGCTCAACAGGTACTTCATTTCCTAAATATTCTGATTGTGTAATAGAGCTGAACTGAACACTATTTGCCGAATTACTAATGTTAATCGTATAGTCTTCTACTTCACCATAGGAGAATGTTTCACATGCTGTCGCTGCAGCATTATACTTCATGCTTACTCGCATGCGAGTTGTTCCAAGCTTAGCATTTGAAGGAACTGTGAAATCTGCTGATAAAGTTCCACTACTACTTGATGACCCATTGACCATTTCTTCGGAAGCATCAAAGGTTCCGTCCTGGTTAAAATCTATCCATACGTGCCAGAATTCGGTATAACTTGAACTTCTGAATCCTGCACTAAAATATATGGTTTGAGAGCTACCAGGAGCTAAATCTGTACTTAATTGTGTGTAATCAGCATAACCGCCATCATTACCAGTGCTATTGTCTATATTTCCAAGTTGAACCAAGTCAATCCATTCCCAGGATGAGTTGGATCCTTCTGAATCACAATAAACAAGACTGGTAGAGTTTGTTGTTACACTGCTCATAGTTGAATAATCGCTTGATCCTACTGCATTGACCGCACTTACTTGAAATTCGTAAGTAGTTTCCTCATTAGCGACAGTGTAATCATAACTGGTAGATGTTGTGTTAAAAGTTGACCAATTACCACCTTGCTCTCTTATTTGAAGATTATAGGATGTTGCAGTGTTGGATGCATTCCAATTAATTGTGAAGGAATTTGTAGTCACATTGCTTGCAGATAATCCGTCAGGAACAGGTGGAACCGTAGGAGTAGCTGCCTGAATGTTTACAGTATAATCTTCTACCTCGCCATATGAGAATGATTCACATGAAGTTTGACTTCCATTGTATTTCATACTAACTCTCATTCTTGTAATTCCTGTGGCAGATTCAGGAATGGTAATTGTTCCTGTTACTGTAGTTTTACTCATAGAACCAGCATCAAATGCCAATTCATCAGAATCATTGAATGTACCATCCTGATTGTAATCAATCCAGATTTTCCAATATTCGTTATAAGTAGTGCTTGAAAATGCAGGAGTTAAAGCAATGTTATAAGTTGTATTGGCTTCCAGGTCTATGGTTTGTGATGTAAAATCAGTATAACCAGCGGCACCCGAAGAATTTGTAAATGTTCCAATTCCTACTTCAGCAATCCATTCATAAGTTGAATTATTACCTTGAGATGTGCAATATTCGATTTGAATATCAGTTGTTGTTGCAGATCCAATTGCAGAATAATCACTACTTCCTGTAACATTGTTAGAGCGTACCTGATATTCGTAAACAGTAGTTGCTTGCAAACCAGTGAAATTAATATTATTTGTAAGCGTATTGTAATCGGTCCATGAACCATTTTCAGGTCTCAGTTGTACATCGTAATCATCTGCTTCGGCTATATTATTCCAACTTAAACTAAATGAATTAGCGGTGATATTCGTAGCAGTTAATCCAGATGGAATTCCTGGAATATCAGGCAATGCAAGAGTAGTAACAGTAGCAATAGAAGTGTATGAACTGCTTCCAGCGCTATTATTAGCCCTTAGTTGATATTCGTAAGTTGTTTCTGCACTTGCATTTAAATAAGTATAAGTATTTGTTGATGAATTATAGCTTGACCAGGTTCCACCACTTTCTCGAATTTGAATATCATAAGAACTTGCTCCACTTGTAGCGTCCCAATTAAGTTCAAAAGATGTAGAACTTATGTTTGTGGCAGTTACACCTGTTGGAGTGCTAGGAGGGTTTCCATCATCTAATGCGGCGAAGGCATTCATTCTTCCACTACCCAATTTTCCAATGTAAGATGGAATGGTTGCATCAATATTATCAGTTGTATTTACAAGCTTATTCCAAACCTCTTGAGGAGTTATGTTTCCATAGTTTTTAGAGATTATTAAAGCTGCTACTCCAGAAACATGAGGGCAAGCCATTGAGGTTCCTTGCATTACACCATATTGATTGTTTGGTAGTGTGGAATGAATCGCAGTTGGATCATTGTTAGTAGAAATTAATTCTCCTCCAGGAGCTGAAATGTCAACCCAAGTATCGTAATTTGAATACCATGATTTTTCATCTTTACAATTGGTTGCACCAACAGCTAAAGCACTTTCATAACATCCCGGATACCATAGTCCGGAATCGTCATCATTACCTGCGGCGATAATTACTAATCCACCATTCATTGCTTCACTTGGACCCCCGGCATTTGCGACAAAGTAGTCAATTGCATCAAGAACAGCTTGATCATAAACGCCTTTACTACTGTATCCCCAGCTATTTTGTGAGATTACTGCTCCATTATCAGCAGCATAAATAAATGCCTCTTCAAATCCACCATTTGATGAGTTGGTAAAAACTGTACATGACATTAAACGAACACCGTCGTTTGAACCACTACCACCAGCAACACCAGCAACACCAATTCCGTTGTTCGTTTCTGCAGCAACAGTTCCAGCTACATGAGTTCCATGATCTCCAACCGAAATTGTTCCTGTGTTATCAACAAAGTTGTAACCATATACATCATCGATATAGCCATTGTTGTCATCATCAATACCATTACCAGCAATTTCGTCAGGATTAACCCACATATTTCCTGCTAAATCTTCATGGTCCCAATCTACACCACCATCTTCAATAGCAACAATTACATTTGAATTACCCGTTTCAATTTCCCATGCTTCAAGTAAACTAATATCAGAGCCAACAGTGCCTCCATTCTGTCCTGTGTTCTCATAATGCCATTGATCTGTAAAGCGAGGATCATTAGGAGCACCGCTTAACGAAGAAGGATTTATGTCATTATCAGCAAGTGGAGTTACTTGGATTGAATGATTAACTTGTTTGGCTTCTGGTACTCCCTGGGCAATGGAAACTTCGGCAAGATTGCCGTAAGAAGAGATCAATTGAGTAATTGGAGTGTTGCCATCAAACTCAATTTCATACCAAAGGTGTAGTCCATATTGGCGATGTTTAGCCTCATGCTTTCCTGCTTCACGGAAAACACGTTTCATTTTTGTTGCAGTAAATTTTCTATTTACTGCATTTACAGCTTCCATGTTTGTAACTACGTAACCTAATTGCGGCTGCGCCTTTAGATGTTGTCCATTTTCAAGAGTGCTTGATAGGGCGTCAACTTTTGACAAATAAGAGTTGTTGAATTTTACGCGAATAACTCCTTCATAATTTCCTTTAGAGTTGACACTGCGATTTTGTGTAATTCCGGTCTGAAATAGAAATATCAAGACCATTAACATAGTAAAATGTCTCATAGATAGGTGATTAAAATTATAGTTTGTAAGTAAATTATGATGGAATTTATTTCTTTTTTTTAACTGAAAGAAATTATTTAATCAGTAATATAGTATATGTTAATAGTGAAATAATGCAATTCATTTACTTGTCCTAGTAAACATTGATGATTTTATTGTGAAAAATATTCATTAAAACTAAGTGGTTAAGTATGAATTGTTTGTGTTGGTAGTTATTTTAAATTTTTAACAGTGAGTGATTTGCCCTATATTTTACAATAAGTAATTGCAAGTGTTGATATATGGTAGAGTTGAGTGTGCTATTGCTGTAGATTATTAAGATTGAAATAATATTTAAGCATTCATAAATTCTACTGTTAATTAGGTAGTTAACTTTAACTAGTTTTTTTTAATGGAATATGAATGTTGTATAATGGTATTGTTCTGGAATACAAATTGTTGGGATTGTTTTTCTTGAATTGTTCGATATTGTTACTTAATTTTGATGACGTATGGGGTGATAAAATATATTCAAGGTTTACTTACAAATAAATTTGAATGTTTTTTTTGATATTGCTATTCAATAGTGGCTAATCCAATTGGACTGTTAGAGTAGGAAAACTTAAAATGCATATAAACAAAATTTACTTATAAATATTTTTCTAACCAATCGAAACACTACATTTGTAGCAAATTAAGGATAGGAACAATGTATTTAATTTCATGTAGTCAAATTAAAATGCATTTTTTGTCTTATACTAATTCAATGTATTACCAATGAACTTTCGTAACAAATCCATCATATTTATAGGTTTGGTTATTATTTTAACCTTTGGTGCTGTGGCCTATTTTATTGGCGATAAAATGACCATTACAGCTCGAAAGATGAGTGTTGATTTGGCATTGTCGAGAGCGCAAAACAGTTTTCTAATTGTACAGACTGAAATCGAAAATAGTTGCAGACAAGCCGAACTTTATACCGATGCAGTTGAAGAGATCGCTTATGGAAGAGAATTTTCAGTGGTTCATGAGATATTTAGGTCTGATTTAATGAGTAGTGAGGAAATATCTGCCCGATGGTTCATTAGAATTGATAAGGGAAAGAATATCAGTGGAATAGTTTTGGAAAAATTAGGTGATTCTATTGTTGAAAAACCGACCTCAGCTATACATGAGAAAATCCTATGGAATCAAATACGGAATTTACAAGGCACAATGCTATCGCAGCCATATAAAGATGATCAAGATAATGAGATAATCAGTATTTTGACTCCAGTAATTGTTGATTCGTTTTTATATGGGATTGTTGGTTTTGATATTGATTTGAGAAAGTTTCAGCAAATCTTTTATGATGAAGAATCCTTGGGTAGGGCATATGTTAGTATCATTTCAAAAAATGGGATTTGTATTACACATCCTGATGAGAATTTGATTGGTAAACAAATTGGGCATCTTCAGGATTCTAGTTTTGTGCAAATGGCCTTGCAAACTGGGGAGGAGCAAAAGAGAGAAGTAAATTCTGAGTTTTTGAATCTTCCGGTTATGAGGATGTATAAGCCAATTCGAATTGCTAATGGAAGAGATTATTGGTTGATTACGGTGAGTGTTCCTCTTTTCAATGTAAAAGAATCAGTGCAGGAAATAAGAAATTTAACTATACTAATCGGTTTGGTATTGGCGCTTTTGTTAATGGTTTTTCTTTATTTTTCTCAGCGTCGTTGGCTTTATGAATCAACGAAAAGACGTAGAGCAGAAAAAAGACATCTAAATGAAGTGAGTAAGCTATCTTCTATCTTGGAGAGTACCGATCAGATTATGATTTTTTCAATAGGTCAGAATTATAAGTATACTAGCTTTAATACCGTTCACAAAAACGATATCCTAAATTCAGAGAATAATCAGATAAAAGAGGGAGATAATATACTTGATACCTATTATGGTGATTTTCGCATTAAATTGAAAAAATATCTGGATAGGGCTTTAGGAGGAGAGCATTTTTTGGTAGAGTATCAACGTCATGGAATCGATTATCAGCAGATTTTTAATGCCATTTCGGATACCGAAGGCAATGTAGTTGGGGTTGCAAGTTTTAGATTTGATATTAGTGAAACACTTCAGTTAAGGAAGAAAGCTCAGGATGAAGAGGAGGAGAAGGTAAAAGCTCAATTGAAGAACATCAAGAATCAGATTAATCCTCATTTTCTTTTTAATTCCTTGAACTCCTTGTATGCTTTAGTAGATGGAGAACCAAAGCTAGCTCGGAAATTTATAATGAGCTTATCAAAAGTGTATCGATACCTTCTTGATAGTAACAATAGCAACCTAATTCGTTTGAAACAAGAAATGGATTTTATCAAGCAATACGTTTTTTTGCAGAAAATTCGTTTTGGCGAGAATCTTATTTTAGAATATGATATTCCTGAAGAGGCACTTCTTTTAAAATTACCTTCGGTTAGCATACAATCATTGGTCGAAAATGCCATTAAACACAATGTAATTACCAGTGAAAAGCCATTAACTATTCGAATTGTAGTGGATGATGATAATTTTCTATGGGTTGAGAATCCTTATCAGCCGCGAACCGATTTGAATAACTCACCGGGTACTGGTCTAAAAACTCTTGATGCACTTTACGCATTTCTTGGTGACAAAGAAGCTTACTATGGAATTAGTGATGGCAAATTCAGAGTAAAATTGCCCTTGTTTAAATAAAAATCAAAAAATTTCGATCGGTATGATTCTTTCATACCGATTTTTTTGTCATTCACTCCTTAATATTTCGAGTTCACTCCTTTCTTTTTCCTTGCAGATACAAAAAAAAACATTTTTGTTCTGAATTGCGGGGAGATCAAAACAACCATGCAATTTTCAAATGCAAAATGACATCAGCAAAGGAGCAAAACCTTGTTTTGTTTTATCCTTTGCAAACAAAACACTATAAATGAACTTAAGAACAATTACACCTACAAACACAATTAGCAAGCTGTGCCTTATAGCATGTATTCTGGGGGGAATGCATGCTACAACTCTAGCTGCAGATTTTAAATCGATCTCACCAAATGATGGGATTTTTAACTTTTGGAAAAAGAAGAAAAAGGAAATAAAAGTTGATAGTACCAAGAGTAAAGAATCGAAATCAGATTTAAAAGCTTTTAGTGAGGTAATTACTTCAGATGCTCAAACCAAGAATGGAGTAATAGATATTCACCGTGTTAAAAAAGACTATTATTTCGAAATTGCAGACTCTTTGTTAGGTCGTGATTTTCTTTTGGTGAATAAAATATCCAAGGTACCTTCTCAAGTGAATGAATTGGGATTGAATAAAGGTATTAACTACCAAAACCTTTTGATTCGTTTCGAGGCAGATACTTTAAACGAGAAAATTTGGGTGAAAACTTATCATCCTTATTACGAAGGAAAAGAAGGGGATGCAATTTCCCTATCGGTAAAAGACAATTATATGCCTTCAATTCGAGAATCTTTCGACTTGGCATGTATTGGTAAAGATTCCACATCTTATGTGTTTAAAGTAAATAAAGTATTCGATGGATCGGAGAAAAGTTTAAATGATTTGTTTGGCATGTTGGGAATGCCAAGTAGTGCAGTAAAATCATTATCAAAAATAAATGGCGTAAAAAGTTTTCCGGAAAATTTGGTTGTAAAATCGTTACTAACAACAAAAGCCGAAGGAATTACAGTTACGGTTGAAGCTACTACTAATATCGTTTTGTTGGCAGAAAAAGCAATGAAGCCACGTTTTGCTGACAACAGAATTGGTTATTTTACCACCAAGCATTTTTACTATAAAGATTCTCAGCAAGCTGTTGAAAATCGTGAATTTGTAAACAGATGGAGATTGGAGCCTAAAAAAGAAGATGTAGAACGTTATATGTCTGGAGAATTGGTTGAGCCTAAAAAACCAATCGTATATTATATCGATCCTTCAACTCCACCTCAATGGCGTCAGGCAATTAAAGATGGTATTACCGATTGGCAATCAGCTTTCGAACAGGCAGGATTTAAAAATGCAATTGTAGCAAAAGATGCACCAGTTGATGATCCTGATTTTGATGGTGATGATGTTCGCTTTTCAATGATTACTTATGCAGCATCGAGTCAGGCGAATGCAATGGGACCATCTGTGGTTGATCCGCGTTCTGGTGAAATTATTGAAGCTGATGTAATTTGGTGGCACAATGTAATGACAGCTCTTCATTCTTGGATTCGTATTCAAACAGGAAGCATTGATCCAAAAGCAAGAGACAATAAATTTACTGATGAGCACATGGCTCATGCCATCCGCTTTGTTTCATCTCACGAAATTGGACACACGCTTGGTTTAATGCACAACATGGGAGCGTCTTATGCATTCCCGGTAGATTCTTTGCGTTCAAAAACCTTTACTAATAGAATGGGAGGTACCGCTCCATCTATTATGGATTATGCCCGTTTTAATTACGTTGCTCAACCAAAGGATGGTGTAGAATACATTACACCTCAAATTGGAGTGTACGATAAGTATGCTATTGCTTGGGCTTACCGTTGGATCAATCAGAAAACACCATGGGATGAATTGCAGGTTTTGAGCAATATGATTCGTAAACACGAAAATGATCCTTTGTATCATTACGGACCTCAGCAGAGTGGAAAAAATACAATCGACCCTTCAGCACAAAGTGAAGATTTGGGAGACAATTCAATGAAAGCCAGTCGTTACGGATTGCAAAATTTGAAACGTATTGTTCCTGAAGTTGAAAAATGGACTTATGAAGAAGGAGTGAGTTACGAAAAAGCAGGTAAAATGATGATGGGTGTTATTGGACAATGGTTTACTTATGCCAATCATGTAATTGCCAATATTGGTGGTATCTATTTAGATCAACCGGTATATGGTGAAACTAAATCAGCATATACTCATGTTGAAAAAGCTAAACAAAAGGATGCAGTAAACTATTTAATAGAAGAAGTAATTAAGAATCCGAAATGGATTACCAATGCTGAAATCTATAAAAAATCATATCCTATTCGTGAATCGGTTATTGGGGATATTGAATATGCACCAACAACTTTATTCAGAGATCTTAATTCAAGAATTTTTTATTCTATCCTTCAAAAAGAAAGATTATTAAGAATGCTCCAGAATGAAGTTGTTAATGGCGATAAGGCATACACTTTAACAGATATGATGAGAGATATGCACAATGGTATTTTTGCCAAAACCATTAAGAGACAAAA
>Ga0193953_1000356_pt1 | contig 25526 bp, 19 predicted proteins | sample BB_4_MG_FD_140325 | JGI IMG/M metagenome (GOLD analysis project Ga0193953, IMG submission 140325) | Microbial mat bacterial communities from the Broadkill River, Lewes, Delaware, United States - BB_4_MG | ecosystem: Environmental > Aquatic > Freshwater > River > Microbial mats | place: USA...
GATTTTGCCGGGTTTATCGGGTTCATTTGTCTTAATATTATTGGGTAATTATCAGCTGGTGATGATTAATGCCATCAGTGAATTTAAATTATCGATTCTGTTTCCGGTAGCTATAGGTGCTGGTGGGGGATTGTTGGTTTTTTCTCATTTTCTGGCATGGTTACTAAAAAAATACCATAATCAAACCATTGCCTTGTTAACGGGTTTTATTGCAGGATCATTAGGTATATTATGGCCATGGAAAGAAGCCATCACTCAAATATTTGGAGAAAAGGTGAAAACGGTAGGCTATAAATGGCTGATGCCGGAAATGAACAGTGAATTTTATTTAGCGGTACTTTTTGTTATTTTGGGTATTGGAAGTATTGTTGCCACAGAAATGTTGGCAGGTAAAAACAAGAAGCTAAATTAATGGTGATATGAAAACATTTGGATTATTAGGATACCCCTTATCACAGTCGTTTTCTCAAAAATATTTTACAGGTAAGTTTGATCGTGAGAATATTGATGCTCGTTTTCTAAACTTTGAATTGCCTGATATTAGTGAGTTTTTAGCTATGTTGGAACACCATGCCTACATCGCTGGCTTAAGTGTAACCATTCCCTATAAAGAGCAGATTTTTAATTTTTTGGATGAAGTGGATTCGCAAGCCCGAGAAATTGGAGCAGTGAATTGTGTACGGATCCATTGGGTGGATAAGAAGCCTTTTCTCAAAGGTTATAATACTGATTTATTAGGCTTTACGAATTCTTTGAAACCGCTTTTAGGCCCTCAGCATACCAAAGCTCTTGTGTTAGGTACGGGTGGTGCGGCTAAAGCTGTGGCTCATGCGTTGCGCCTTTTAGGTATTAGCTTTCGCTATGTGTCGCGTCAGCCGCAAGGCACTAACCATGTGAGTTATGCGGATATAGATGAGGCTATAATGGAAGAATATAAGTTAATTGTGAATTGCACGCCACTGGGCATGTTTCCGAAAGTTGATAACTGCCCGGATATTCCCTATCAGTTTGCCACATCCGATCATTTGTTTTATGATTTGACATACAATCCTGAAAATACCCTTTTCATGCAGAACGGGGCAAAATATGGTGCTGTCACTAAAAATGGTTTGGAAATGCTCCATCTGCAAGCAGAAGCAGCCTGGAAGCATTGGAATGAATAAAAGCAGGGGAAGTTTTTAACTAACTGGCCTATTTTTTTAATTTTTAATCCCGTCTATAAAGGCGGGATTTTTATTAGCTGCGATTGGAATAGTTCCTGCGGGTATTCAATATCTGCCAGAAAAAGAGCCTGGGGTGGGGCTGAAGCACCAGCTGCACCTCGATCCTTCGCTTCGATTATTTGCCTGAATTCATCAATGGATAATTTGCCCCGGCCAATATCCATTAAAGTACCAACAATAGCGCGCACCATATTTCTAAGAAAGCGATCGGCTTTGATAACGAATATCATTTTATCTGCTTGCTGAACCCATTCGGCCTGCATAATGTTGCAAAAGTTGGTTTTTGTATCTGTATGTAGTTTGCTGAAACTGGTAAAATCATCGTATTCAAACAGTATCTGAGCGGCCCGGTTCATCTTCTCAAAATCCAGATTGTAGTAAGGACGGTGTGTTAAGTCATTGCTGAAGGGGCCCTTTTGTGTTTTGATATAGTAGAAGTATTTCCTGGATAAAGCACTGAATCGGCTGTGCGCCTCAGGATTAACTTCCTTTATGGTGTACACAACGATATCATCGTGTAGAATACGATTTATTTTATGCAAAACCCGGTCCATATCCGCAATAGGCGTTTCGCTATCAAAATGAGCTACAAAGTAAGAGGCATGTACGCCGGTATCGGTACGGCCCGCACCAACGACATGAACCTGTTGCCTTAGTGCTTTTAGCAGTGCATCATCCATTACTTCTTGTACCGAAATGGCATTGGGTTGTACTTGCCATCCATGATATTTAGTACCATTGTAGGCCATCTCAATAAAATACCTGTGCATAATAATCTGATTCTTGTTTCGACTTGCAAAGAAACAAAATTAATGATTAAAAAAGCTTCCATTTTTTGGGGAGAATATCTGCATGTAAAGCATTCAACTATATAAAAATCTCTTGATTAAAAACTTGACACCCAATAGGGGATTTAGTAAATTGATAACACATCCGAAAACAAAGGGAAAGATGATTCATCATCAGTTTTTTATATAAAACGGTTCGTGTACCATCACTGGCACCTACACTTGTGTGTCGTGACTAACCTCAAAAACAACACATCATGAAATCTACTGCAATTAATACTCAGGACTCTCAGTGTATCGCCGAAATTGAAAGTGTACTCAACAAACTGTTGCGGTCTCAGGAGAAAGGCGATATTAATGATTTTGCCGATTGTTTTGCACAAGATGAAAATTTTGTGACCATAGGTACGGATATAGATGAGATTTGGTACGATTGGCCCACTTTTTTTAGTTGGATGAAATCAGCCATTACTAAATGGCAAGGGTATTCTATTACTGAGAAGAATACGCGAATAACCCTAAGTAACAATGGCCAGGTGGCCTGGTATTCGCAATTAATGGACACCTGTTTTGAAACGAAAGGTGAACCGGTACGGTTGGAAGGCTTTCGTCATACGGGCGTTGTGGAGTATAGAAATGGAAAGTGGCTGATAGTTCAGAGCCATATTTCCATACCTTATATTGAACCTGACGAAGACGAGGAAGCCTCGAATGATCTTTTAATTTAAAATTGTTTTTCATATGAAAAAGCAGATTGGAATTTGGTTAAATACCGACAAAGCGGTATTGGTAAGTTTAGCCGATGGCAATGAATCGATTCATACCATCGAATCCCAAATTGAATCGCGCGAACGTTTTCCGGGAGAAGGAAAAAATTATTCACGTCTGGGGTCTATGTTGGTTAATCCGTCAAAGAAATTAACCGAGAAACGCAAGCACCAGTTGCATCATTATTTTGACGAAATTCTGCATGACATTGAAGATGCCTCTTCTATTTATTTATTTGGTCCGTCCAAAACAAAAAAATTATTTGAAAAAGAGATGAAGAGTCATCGTGGATTTGGGCAAAAGGTAATTGAGGTTGAGAATGCAGATAAAATGACAAAAAATCAATTGATTGCAAAGGTGAAGGACCATTTTAAAGGAAGAGAAGTGTAAAATGCTACTCTGCCTGTTGGATGCATCCGGATGCTGCTCGGGCAGCTCCGGATTTTTTAATCATTGATAACACGGTTTACAATGCGAGTGCTAATAATTCTGCTAATGATCATGGTAATGCCTCAAAACTATAAAGAAGAACGACAACGGATGGTTTCGTCTCAGATTGAGCAGAGGGGTGTGACTGATCCGGCTGTAGTGGAGGCTATGAAAACAGTACCCCGTCATTTGTTTGTACCATATGAATACAGGCATTTGGCTTATCAGGATTCGCCATTGCCCATTGGTTATAATCAAACCATTTCTCAGCCTTATATTGTGGCTTACATGACCGAATACCTGCGACTCCATAAATCGGATAAGGTATTGGAAATTGGGACTGGCAGCGGGTATCAGGCGGCCGTATTATCGCTCCTGGTGGATTCTGTATTTACCATTGAAATCATACCTGAATTGACTGATATGGCCCGATTGGCGTTAGCAGAATGTGGTTATGATAATGTTTATTGCAAAAGTGGTGATGGATACCATGGCTGGGGGGACCATGCGCCTTATGATGCCATCATTGTGACGGCGGCTCCTCCAAAGGTACCAAAGCCACTTATTGAACAATTGGCCATTGGGGGGCGGTTGATTATTCCTGTTGGACCTCAATTGGGCACCCAATATTTGAAGTTATACATCAAAAAGGAAAATCGATTGGTGCAGAGATCATTGCTACCTGTCCGTTTTGTCCCATTTACCCGGGAAGTTGAATGATCATTAGTGTTTAGCCAATGCTTTTTTAAATTGTTTTCCAATATTGAATAAACGACTCATGCCTTTGAGGTAGAGCGTGATAAACAGAATGGTGTTTATAAGCCATATGACCATTAAGTTAGCCCAATAGGTTTCTATTTCCCAGGAGCCTATTTTTTTTGTTGGTGCAAAAAAGTGAGCTTTTAAAAAGGGATGATGGGAATCTTGAAAAATGGGATCCATCTTTTGCCATAGAGCGCCTTTGTATTCAATGATTTTATTGGAGAAAAAATTGTTCGAATTGCGCATGAACCGCTCCAGATCGGTATTGTAATATTCATTTTTCAAGTCAATCAGTAGCTGTCGTTTTTCTGGAGTCGATGACCACTCACTGCGCTTTTGGTCTTGGCGTTCATCAGCTTTGTTATAAATGACTTTGTAAAAGTCTTTGATTTGAGTCAGATAGCTGGTTGCATATGAATAAGTAGAGTCGCTGAATGATGCGAGTTCAATTTGCTGAAAGCCCAATGAGCGTTTGGGATAAAGCTCGTGATGTTTGCTGAGTTCCAGGTTCAATAATGTTAGTGAATACAAAGCATCCTCACGTGTAATTGTTGTATCGGCAATTCCCTTTTGGAATCGGTAGACTTTATCCAGATGATTTTTTAGTGCCGGCAGCCAATATTCTTTCCGATAACTGGCCTGACTTTTGAGTTTATCAAAGGTGTAAAAGTTTGTTTCGTAAGCATTGTATTTGTATTGATTCACAGCGAGTGCTTCAAAGGCCCAGCGCGCTGTAATAATCTCTCCGTACCAGGGAATTTTCTCCGGTGTTGACATGTGTGGATTGAGTCGGTCAAAACTGATGAATACGCCACTTAATATCAACTGTGGAATTACAAGGAAAGGAATAATGATGTAGATGTTAACGGTTTTTTGGAATGTATCAGAGATGTTTAATCCCAGAATATTGGCAAATACCGAGGAGCTAAATAAAATAAGCCAGTAATGAAAGAACATCCCCTTCAGTTCAATTATACTATTGCCGATCACCACAAAAGTAAAGGCTTGAATAGCGGATATGCCAATCAGGATAAATAATTTGGAAAACAAGTAACTCAGACGGCTAAGATTCAGAAATGACTCTCGTTTTAGAATTTTCCGATCATTAATAATTTCTTCAGCACTAACGGTTAATCCAACAAAAATGGCAATGATGATGGAGATGATAATATAAACCGTGATATTTGGGTTATTGGCAAAAGTATATCCTGCTTTATTGGCACTGTCAACATTGTAGTATTTGATGATGGAGGCCAGTAATAAGGCTAAAACGGGTGTTTCCAAAAGGTTGATTAAAAGGTATTGTGTGTTGGATAATTTGGATGAGATATCCCGTTTTAAAAAGATGGCAAACTGCTTGATTCGATTTGGTATTTTGAAACTTATTTTAGGTAGCAGACCCGGCTTTTTATCCGTAGTAGATTCTTTCAACTCCGATCCCTCATGATACATGTCGTACCATTCTTTGGGATCAATACGGCGGGTTTGAGTGAAATTACCATATTCATCCAATACCTGGGCATCTACAATGTTCAGCACTTGTTCAGCACTCACATTACCGCATGTCGGGCATTCACTTTCATCCCGGTTCACATGATTGATACAGGCCTTAAAGTAGTTTACACTCTCCACCGGATCACCATTGTAGATCAGGTATCCGCCGGTATCTAATACCAACAATTGATTAAACATTTTAAAAATGTCAGATGATGGCTGGTGAATCACCACAAATACCAACTTTCCCCGGACGGATAATTCTTTCAGTAAGTCCATGATATTCTCCGAGTCTCTGGAAGAGAGGCCTGAAGTTGGTTCATCCAGAAAGAGAATGGCCGGTTCTCGGATAAGCTCCAGGGCAATATTCAACCGTTTTCGTTGGCCGCCACTGATTTTTTTATTGAGCGGACTACCTACTTTCATGTACCGGATGTCATATAATCCTAGAGAACTAAGTAGTTTCAGTACTTTGCGCTGGATTTGAAATTCCGGCAGGTTATCAAAACAGAGTTTTGCGTTATAATAGAGATTTTGAAAAACTGTGAGGTCTTCAATCAGCAAATCGTCTTGAGCTACAAAACCAATTAATCCCTCCGTTTTATCAGGTTCGTTATGCAGGTCAATATTATTTATTAACACCTTTCCTTTAGTAGGGGGGTAGATGCCACTTAATACATTCACCAATGTACTTTTTCCAGCTCCACTGGCACCCATAATGCCGACCAGTTTTCCGGAACCGGATGTGAAATTTGTCTCCCGAAGACCAATGGCCTTTTTATTGAAATAGTACTCTACACCTTCAACTTGAAAGGTGATGGGTGCTGTTATTTTATCGCTTGTAAATTGTCCGAGTATATCACTGTAATAAATCGAATCAATTCGTTTATTGCTTAAGGAGGTTCCCGGACGCAGTACCTGAACCCGATCAGCGGTGATGAGCTGGCCGTTGAGAGCCAGATCTAAATGCCCTTCGAAGCGGAACAGGAATAAATTAGCCGATTCCACATGTAGGATCCGCAGTTGACCGTTTAGGTTATCCCAATATAAGTGCTTAAAACCATCTGTTTGGTAGTTAATATCATTATTAATGATCAGAATTTTGGATGACGATGGCGGCACGTCCAGTGAAGTAACGATGAACTCCACGATTATTTCGTATTCTTCTTGCCGGATGTTGAAAGTTTGGGCAACCGTTTCGACAAACTCACGCTCAAATTCACTCATACCTAAATCGATATTCAGGAATTCGATGAGCTGTATAAGCACGATGATTTTTTGGTAGTAGGTAAGTGCCTCGTTTATTTCCGTGGCAATCTTCAAAATCTTTACAGCGCTGGCTGCGTGGCGTTTGTGAAATTTCCCTTTTTCGGATAGCTTTTGTTCGTGGGCTTCATGGAGTTTATCGAACAAAGATAAATATTCCTCAACTAACCGGCTGTTGAGCTGTTGGTTGAGGAACGACTTAACAATGTAACGCCTCGATTGAGTTTCTGTTCTGGGGAATGCAACAAGAGCAAATAGTTGAATAAGTGCCTTAAGAATTTCTTCACTCATGTTACATTCGTTTCATTAACAGCTTCTCAGGCTGTTCTGACTTTACTTTTGCAGAGGGGCTTCCATTCTGTTTTCGGAGGATATGGAATTTACTCTTCCAGACTTTTGAATCCGACCATCATTAAAGCAATACCCGATGTAGATTTTTCAGGATTTAATTTAGCTTCGATAATACATTCTACAGAACCTTCAATTTTGAAATCCCAAAAATTAGCCAAGTCGTGATGTTCGTTTGAGAACAGGAGGTTACGGTCTTTGTCGTAAATGGAGAATAAAATATTATCGGCCTGATGGCTACAGGCTACCACGCGATACATGCTTCCGGAAAAGAACGTGGTATGAAATTCGGCCACTTCGTCACCGGTTAAAAATGCTTTGTAAGGCTGTCCACTGGCTATATAAGGTGATTTTAGATAATCAATACAGTTATTGAATAAGCTATCCTCTTGTGAATTCAGTTGAGGTGTAATCAATAATAATGTAAAAAGTGCAATGAACGTTGTTAGGGTTTTTTTCATTACCATAATGTTTTTATAAGGATTCTTATCTATCTTCATTAATGACCGTACTACACGAAATTTTCAGAAAGATATTTAAAAGTTATCAAAAATGTAATTTATGAACCAAAAAAAATGCGCCAAAACCACAGATTTATATGAAAAAATAGGTTTATCCACACATGCCACCGTCTTATTCTTTAATTCATTAACGATTAAAAAGCAACCGTATTACTTTTTTCATTGTAATTAATGGATATTTTTCTCAACTATGCAGTGCAAATATAAAGAGAATATCACATGCAACGAAGATTTTTATTATTACTATTTAGTGTAACGTTTACGCTGGGTGCTTCAGCTCAACTTTCGCTGGAAGAGTTGATTCCCGGGGGAAAGAACTTTTATAACTATTATCCATTTGGGATAAATGCCGGCTTTAGAGGGGAAACGAACCAATTGGTTATTCAACGGAACGATTCTGTCTTTTATCAGCCAATTGGTAAAACATCCCAGTTATTAATTGATTTGAAAGGGCTCAATGAAATCCTGGAAAACCATGAAGTCATCGCTCTAAAACGATTACCCCGATTGAAATGGGTAAATAAAAATGAAATTCGTTTTCAAACGCCACTAAATATCATAACTGTCGATCTTGAACAAAAGGAGGTGACAGCACTTGTTAAACTACCGGAAGGGGCTGAAAATACCGATTATAAAAGTGAGAATGGTCAGGTGGCTTTTACAAAACATAATGATTTGTATATTGTATCCGGTGCGCAGGAACCGGTTTTGGTGGGGAGTGATCAAGCAGATCATATTGTATATGGTCAAGCAGTACACCGCAATGAATTTGGTATTTCGAAAGGCACCTTTTGGTCGCCCAATGGCAAATACCTGGCTTTTTATCGCAAGGATGAATCGATGGTCAGCGATTATCCACTGGTGAATGTTGAAAAGCGGGTGGCTGAGCTGGAGAGCATTAAATACCCGATGGCGGGTATGAATAGTCATGAAGTAACTGTTGGTGTTTATGATGTTACCGCAAAGGATATCATTTACCTAAAGACTGGTAAGCCAGCTGATCGGTTTTTTACAAATATAGCCTGGACGCCGGATGAGCAGTATATTTTAATTGCCGAACTGAATCGGGAGCAAAACCACATGCTTCTGAATAAGTATGATGCTAAGACTGGTGAGCTGGTGAAAACCCTATTCGAAGAGCAGGATGAACATTGGGTAGAGCCCCAGCATGCAGCTTTGTTTATCCCCGGAAAATCGGATCAGTTTATTTGGCAAAGTGTACGGGATGGATATAACCACCTATATGTGTATGATTTGGAGGGTAATGTAAAAAAACAGTTAACTTCCGGTTTGTGGGAAGTGACCAATGTGCTGGGTTTTGATAATAAAGCTAAAGCAGTATTTATTGAATCAACCAAAGCAAGTGCTTTGGAGCGCCATGTCTACAAAGTAAATATGGCTAATGGAAAAATGGTGAAGCTAACGCATGAGCCGGGTGTTCACCGGGTGAAAGTCAGTGCTGACGGGCGGTATGCACTGACTACCTGGTCATCGGTGAGTGTACCTTCAAAGACTTGTTTGTTGAACAGTAAGGGGCAGTGTGTGAAAGAGCTTCATGCAGCTGAAAATCCCTATAAAGATGTGGAAATCGGAAAAATTGACCTGGTTACTTTAAAAACAGCCGATGGTAAAACGGATTTGCATGGTCGGGTGGTTTTACCAACAAATTTTGATCCGTCTAAAAAATATCCGGTCATTGTTTATGTATATGGCGGCCCGCACTCTCAACTAGTGCAAAACCGTTGGTTAGGGGCAGCCCGTACCTGGCAGTTGTACATGGCTCAAAAGGGATACATTGCTTTTACCTTGGATAATCGGGGTACAACTGGCCGAGGGAAAGCATTTGAGCAAGCTATCCATCGTCAGGTGGGAACAATAGAAGTGGAGGATCAAATGCAAGGGGTTGAGTATTTAAAGTCATTGCCCTATGTGGATCAGGAGCGGATTGGTGTCCATGGATGGAGTTACGGTGGTTTTATGACCATCTCTCTGATGGTACAACAATCAGACGTGTTTAAAGTGGGTGTTGCCGGTGGACCGGTGATCGATTGGAAATATTATGAGATCATGTATGGGGAGCGCTACATGGATATGCCGCAAGAAAATCCGGAAGGTTATGCAAAGAATAATCTGAATAATCAGGCAAAAAACCTGAAAGGCCGTTTGATGGTGATTCATGGAGCCATTGATCCCGTGGTGGTTTGGCAACATAGTTTATCCTTTTTACGCGAGTGTGTGAAAAGCGAAGTGCAAGTGGATTATTTTGCCTATCCACGCCACGAGCATAATGTAAGAGGCCGCGACAGGGTGCACCTGATGGAGAAAGTGAGCCGTTATTTCGAAGATTTTTTGTAGCAGGAAATTACAGAACTAAAAAATTGAAAGGCCGTCTCAATTACTATTGAGACGGTTTTTTTGTGAAAGCCAGTGTTTACCAATTACATTTCATATTGCGCTGGTATAATGCCGATATAATCAAAGGGCGTTTAGAAGTGAAACGCACTAAAGGCGCATTTTGATTAGTAAACAGTATTAGCTTTTAACTCTAGAACCCTGCAACCTGAGTCTAGATCCTTTCTACCTAATCTATGTTAAAGTGACCGGATACACCACAAACGGGTGTTCAATGAATGGTTGTAGAAGATTGTTTTTAAGGTGGATGAATATCTCCAAACACTATGTGGAAGCCTAACGATGGTATCTGTTTAATATTGGTTATTTAAATTCATTGCGTTTGGGAGCACCGGGTACAAAGTCTTCAAATCGTTTGGTGGTTTCGCCGCTAATGTCGATATCAAATGGTGAAACGCCTGACGGAGCAAATGGGATATAGGCCAGTCTGATCTGAATAGTCCTGAAAACCAGGTTGTCATTGTGTAAGCGAATACCCGCCCCAATGCTCAGTTGATAGTCTTGTTTCAGCAAGCCACTCTTACCATCGCCTATGACGCCTAAATCGGCAAAGGCCAGACCGATTACCCGGAAGCCAATAATATCATGCGGTGAGAAATAAATACTTTCAGCACTCAGTACCATTTTTTCTTTGCCTCTCAATTCTTTATTAGAAAAGCCCGTGATGCCTTGTTTTCGCTCCGATAAATAGATGTATTCACTATCCAGCCGGTTGAATCCTTTGAGGTAATCCAATTCAATGAAGTGTCGCAGGTATCCACCTGCAAAGGGTTTTAAATTACTGATGTATTTATTGCTTAGTTTCAAAAAGCCTTGTTCCGACTGGCCATCATTAAAATAGGAGCCAGCTTCAGTGCTAAAGTAAAAATAGCCTTTATTGGGTATGATCGCTTTGCCAAAGGAGAAGTGACCGCCTACATATGGGCGGCTGTATTGGTCGTTCCCATTCATCCCCATGGTCACCGAAGCCATGAAGCCATAAGGTACATCTTCTGTTCGCCCATAGGAGTAAATCAGGTTGTTCTTGTAGTAATTCCGTTTCGAAAAGGTGAGGGCGGTGTAGATGTATCGGTTATAGATGAGCAGGGGGTGATCACTGAGAGAATCTGTCAGGTTATGAAATTTTGATGCCTGAAACTGACCGGTCAGGTAAAAATAAGACTGGTTGAAGTAGTTGGAGGTCTCTACCTGGAAGGAACGCCCCAGCCAAACATCGCTGAAGCGATAGGATAAATCTTCCTCCCAATCAATTTGCTCCCCCCCCGGAAAGCCGGTATTTTTATAAGATCGGTTATAATAGAGTCCACCGGCATATTTTAAATCTGTAAAATAAAAGCTACGCTGCGCATTGGCCATCAGAAAATGTTCTGCATTTAACTGGGAATAATCCAGCTGCAGGTCAATCCGGGATTTCCCAATGTTGCTGAATGTCATTTGATCCGTGAATCCAAAATCATCCGATTGGGGTGAAGTAATTATTTGCGTATGTGAGAGGCCTAATCCCTGGCCACCCAGGTTTCGCGTGTATAGGGTCACTTCAGGAGTGGTGGAGCTTAGTCCAATATTAAATGCGTGCGGGTATTTATCCCGGGTAATCACCACTAAGTCAACCAATGTGGTATCTTGTGCATTGAGCTGTACTTCAATCTTTGCATCGTTAATGAAATTCAGTTGACGCAGAATTCGTTCGCTTTCACTTAAGTGTAAGGGATCGATGGGTTCACCGGTTGAAAAAGTCAGGTTCTTCCGAATGATTCGCGTGGAAGTCGGCACCCGCAATTGATTACCCGTCCGTCCAAGCCACGATTGGGCCGTCATGGTTGTGTCGTGAATAGAAGTTCCAAAGGGATCAATCTGTTTGATACGAATACTGTGTATTTGTTTTCCTTCTAAACGACGGAAATCCGTTTCGTAGTTAATATTATAAACGAAAGGTTTGGGTATAGTGTCCTTTGAGCTGACCACCAGTTCTTTGATCCATCGATTAAATTTAGTGTCAGCCGATCGGTTATTGAAGTACTCTACAATGGGATCCTTCTTCTTTAATTGAGTGGTGTCATTTTGTATGGGGGAAAGGGGATAAAGCACAATGGTGGTATCCCCTTTTTGCTGAATAATGGTATCCTGTGGAATTTTAAATGTGGATTGTACGTTTCCGGTGATGTCGGTCAGAAAACAGATCGTCATCAAAAAAACAAGAGCAGCGCCTATCAGGAGTTTATTCATTGCGTTATTACTTGCAAATACCCCGTCGTTTTTAAAACTGGCAGGGTACGATGTGCTAATAGTACATCAATAATAAGGCCAAAGGTACAATAATTCCAATAGCTGTTAACCAGGCTCCCCGGCGGGTGATGCCATTTTTGCCTTTTAAGATAAATAATCCGGTGATGGCCAGGGTGATTAATACAAGTGCAAAAATGTCAGAAAACCATTTCCATAAGTGACCCGGATTGTAATGCAGGAAGTTGACCTGGTGCAGAAGGGGTCTTTTTTTGAGGCTTTCGTATAAGGCTTTTCCATTTTGAAGGTTAACAACAACGGAGCCGCCTTCTTTTAAAAATATTTTTAGTTCATCCTGAGATGGAAAATAGTGTTTGCGGTAGTTGTTTTGTTCATCAAACAGCGCAAGAATTTCAATGGCACCGCTTTTGTCCTTGTGGCTTAAATCACGAGGGATACTAATGGTTCTTTGTTCACGCGTGATGGAATAGTTGGGATTAAAGTCTTTGATATGATTTAAGGCGATGCCGGAGATGGCATAGATGATAATCATACCTGTAAAAAGATAGCCCAGATCGCGGTGAAGAACACGGTTTAATTTTCTAAGTTTCATTGGTACGTCAGTGTGAGTGTATTCAGAAGAGTTTCCGTAATTGATTAAAAAACCCCCAGAAGGAAGCTCCTAAAGGGGGTTGGTTTTATTTTAGTACGTGACTATTCCTGGGTAACAGAAAAGGATGAACATACCATTTGATAATCTTTTGATTTGTCTTCAGTGGCACAGTTGTGGTCACCTCCCTCTGCATGGTCATGGTCTGTTACATGTACAAAAGCAGTCAGTTTCCCGGTAGCAACAACCATTTCGCCCTCTAAGCTCTCTTCAAAACGGCTAATGTCATCACCGGCCTCTATGCGAACCAATTTATTTTCATCTGTACCGGCTAAGAACATTTTTTTGCCGCTCTTCTTACAAGTATGAATCACGCGTCCTTTTAAGGTAACTGTTTTGTCTACAAACTTTTCAGGCGTCGAAAAGATGGCATCCACAGTTGCTTCGGTAGCCTTGGCGTCTTTACTGCAGCAAGTCTCAGTTTTGGTCTCTTTTTTTGAGCAACAGCCGGCTTCGGTCGTTTGATCGCTTTTCTTTTGAGTGGTGTTACAGGCAGCAAAAATCAATGCAATACCTAAGTAATAAGTAATTTTTTTCATTTCGATTGAGATTGTTAAATGTTCAATTTATACAAATATAGTAGTTGATATGGATTTAGATATGTGAAGATATTGGTTTTTCTGACTTTTTTGCATGAACTTCATGAGGTGAGATGAATATTTGTCATGTAATCAGTGATTTGTATGTCAATTTGACTGAAAGGTTGATCTGGCAAATGATTTGAACTGACCTTTGTACTCTAAAATGATTACGAAATGAATTTGAATAACTTTACAATAAAAGCACAGGAAGCTATTCAGCAGGCTTTTCAAATTGCACAAGGAAATCAGCAGCAGGCGGTTGAGTCAGCCCATTTGTTACAAGGAATTCTTCAGCAAGAGGAAAATGTGATTGATTTCTTGGTGAAGAAAACCGGTACCAGTGACTTTAAACAAGCTCTCGAAGGCATTGTACAATCTTATCCGCGGGTTTCCGGGAGTGAATCTTATTTGTCGCGCACAGCCTCGGATGTATTGCAAAAAGCAGTGGCGGCTTCCAAGCAGCACGGTGATCAGTTTGTCAGTATTGAGTACCTGGTATTGGCGCTGTTACAAGTTAAAGATGCGGTTTCAAGAATGCTGAAAGATGCTGGTATGACTGAGAAAGCATTGTTGCAGGCGATTGAAGAATTGCGGCAAGGGGCAAAAGTGAACAGTCAATCGGCAGAGGATACTTATCAGTCGCTGAGTCGGTTTGCAATAAATTTAAATCAGGAAGCACGGTCGGGAAAGTTAGACCCGGTGATTGGCAGGGATGAAGAAGTCAGGCGTATTCTTCAAATCCTATCCCGGCGTACAAAAAATAATCCCATCTTAATAGGAGAGCCCGGTGTTGGTAAAACAGCTATTGCTGAAGGGCTGGCGCAACGTATTGTCAATGGTGATGTACCTGAGAATTTGAAATCAAAAGAGGTATTCTCTTTGGATATGGGGGCGTTAATAGCTGGTGCTAAATATAAAGGTGAGTTTGAAGAGCGCTTGAAGGGAGTTGTGAAAGAAGTTATCAATGCCAATGGTGAAATAATTCTCTTTATTGATGAGATTCATACCTTGGTGGGTGCTGGTAAAAGTGAAGGAGCCATGGATGCGGCTAATATTTTGAAACCGGCTTTGGCAAGGGGAGAGTTACGGGCTGTGGGTGCCACAACACTTAATGAGTATCAAAAGTATTTTGAAAAGGATAAGGCTTTGGAGCGCCGTTTTCAGATGGTAATGGTGAATGAGCCGGATACCTTGAGTGCCATATCTATTTTACGTGGACTGAAGGAGCGGTATGAAAACCACCATAAAGTACGCATTAAAGACGAAGCCATTATTTCGGCAGTGGAATTGTCCAGCCGATATATTTCCGATCGTTTTTTACCGGATAAAGCCATTGACCTTATTGATGAGGCGGCCAGCAGGTTGCGGTTAGAAATCAATTCGGTTCCTGAGGAGATTGACGAAATTGAGCGACGAATCAAGCAGTTGGAGATTGAGCGGGAAGCCATCAAGCGGGAAGGTGATCCAATGAAGTTGAATGAACTGAATCGTGAAATTACCGAACTAAAGGAGCAGCGTAGTAGTTTGCGGGCCAAGTGGGATGCTGAAAAGCAGGTGGTAGACCAAATTCAGCAACAGAAGAGCGCCATCGAAAATTATAAGTTTGAAGCGGAACGTGCTGAGCGGGAAGGGGTGTTCGAAAAAGTTGCGGAACTGAGATATGGACGTATTAAGGAAGCGGAAGATACCATAGAAAAGCTCAAGATTCAATTGGCAGATATGCAGGTTGAAGAAGCCTTGATTAAAGAAGAAGTGGACAGTGAAGATGTAGCGGGTGTCGTTAGCCGATGGACAGGAATTCCGGTGGCTAAGATGGTGAAATCAGAAAAGCAGAAATTATTAGCACTCGAAACGGAATTGCATAAGCGAGTAGTAGGACAAAGTGAAGCCATTGAAGCTGTTTCAGATGCCGTACGTAGAAGCCGTGCCGGATTACAGGATGATAAACGGCCCGTCGGTTCATTTATTTTCCTGGGGACGACTGGTGTTGGAAAAACAGAGTTGGCAAAAGCCTTAGCTGAATTTCTGTTTGATGATGAAAATCTGATGACGCGTATTGATATGTCCGAATACCAGGAGCGGCACTCTGTATCCCGTCTTATTGGAGCGCCTCCGGGATATGTAGGCTACGATGAAGGGGGACAATTGACCGAAGCCGTTCGTCGGAAACCTTATTCGGTGGTACTCTTGGATGAGATAGAAAAGGCGCATCCCGATGTATTCAATATTCTGTTGCAAGTGTTGGATGATGGACGATTAACAGACAATAAAGGACGTGTGGTTGATTTTAAGAACACCATCATTATCATGACATCAAATGTAGGATCGCCATTGATTCAGCAAGAATTTGAGCAGGCAGGGAATGTGGTGGCTGAAGCGTTTATTGAAAAAACGCGTAAAGAGGTATTTGAACTCCTTAAACGTACAATTCGTCCTGAATTTCTAAACCGAATAGATGAGGTGATCATGTTCACTCCTTTGACAGAAAAGGAAATTGAGCAAATTGTGCATCTGCAATTCAAGGGGATTCAAAAACGTTTGACGGCCTCTGGTGTACGGGTAGAGATAAGTGAAGCTGCAGCACAGTGGATCGCCAGGGCTGGATTTGATCCTTTATTCGGTGCCCGCCCTATCAAACGCGCCCTGCAGCGTTATGTGCTGAATGATCTTTCCAGAAAAATTTTGGCTGAAGAAATAGAAAGTGGAAAGGTAATTTATTTGGATATGGTGGATAATAGATTGATTTTTCGAAATAGATAAAAAGCCTAAAAAGAAGAAGGAGTTAGTGAAATAGCTCCTTCTTTTTTTTCTTATCTATTTCTGTGGTGTGTTTGTCAAAAATAATATAGAATTAGTAGCATTCAAGGCTTATTCTGTTGTTTGATGTATTTGATTATTAGGTTGTTTTTTCTATTTTTAGACAAATTCCCTATCCTATGAGCGCCAAACTTTCCTTTCTCATCATTTATCTTCACATTTTTATCGGTGCCCTTAGAGCGGGAGATCCACCAACTATCTATTTTGAGAATTATACTGACCGGGAATATGAGTTTTTATCAACCATTCGCTGCATAGAGCAGGATAGCTTAGGGTTCATGTGGTTTGGAACCAATGAGGGGTTGATTCGGTTTGATGGAATGCATTTTGATTTGTTTCGCAATGACGCGGAGGATGCTAATTCGTTATCAAGTAATTTGATCTATTCGGCGCATTATGAGCGGGATCTTAATCGCTTATGGGTTGGTAATGGATATATGAATTTTAGTAGCTTAGGGCTGAATGATTTTGCTATTGATAATGAAATAGTGGATCGCAGTATACTAAGTGAAGCCATTGGTTTTTCATATGTAAGTAATGTTCTGGATGCTGGTAAAGACTATTTGCTTCTGGCGACGGAGGGCTATGGGATCATTAAGTATCACAAAGCGACAAAGAAATTTAGTAAAATAGCAGACCATGCGGGTGATGAGCCCTGGGGTAATCGGTGTAATTGTTTGTTTAAGGATGGAAAGGATATTTGGGCGGGTACAAATAAAGGGTTGGTGCGCCTGGATCATTCCCTTCAGTTGCAAGCGTGGTACGACCTGAATGATACATTGCGAGTTAATGATATCAAGTCAATATCACTAACAGGAAAGGATGAGCTGTTGGTGGCTGCCCATTATGGCTTATATCGCTTCAGTAAAAAAAATAAGGTTTATGATGAGATCGTGATTGATCAGCCGAACTTTAAAAAGTTGGTTAAACATGTCCTTGATGATGACGGAAATATTTGGGTTGGAACAGAGGAGGATGGTCTGTTTTTTATCGATGACTCTTTTTCAGAAGTTATAAATTATCGGGCTGAACCTGGAGAAGGCCAATCCTTAACAGATAATGTGGTGACAGATCTTTATTTTTCCAGGCTACAGCCTATTTTGTGGGTTTCAACCAACCAGGGGATTACGAAACTGGATTTTCAGCGCAATAAATTTATGGCCTACGATATTCGTCGGTTGTCAGATTCTGAAGTCGCCAATCTTTTCTTTCTTTATAAGGATAGCAAAGGGGCATATTGGTTTTGCGACCGGGATGGTGTGTTTCGTAAAAAGCCCCGAAATGAACGGTTTGAGAAAATATCATTTCCTGGTGAACAAATCGATTTGATGTTAACCGGAGGTGTAGCCATTGGCAGCCACCGACATTTATTTACTTCTACAAACGGGGTTTTTATCTTCAATGCAAGAACGGAGGTGATCAGAGATGTAACCAATGAAATTTTAGGTGGTTTACATCTGTCAAGGCGGGATCTTTCTGCTGTAGCAAAAGATGAAAAGGGCGCAGTTTGGCTGTCGCACCGACAAGGAATCATTAAGTGGCACCCCAACTCAAGAGAGAAGAGGTTTTATAACTATCCAGAGGAATACATAGGTGATAATGGTGTGGGTGTGACTGATCTAGCGATAGATGAGGTTAGAGAACAGGTTTGGGTAGGCTCTAAATCAGGTTATTTAATTCGGTTTAATCAGGTGACTGAAAATTTTACATTCTTTAATTCGGCCATTGTTCCAGCTACTGATCGCACTATTCCGAATTTAATTATGGATTTGAATTTTGATGATCAAAATCGATTATGGATTGCTACTTATGGTGCTGGTTTGTTGCTGTTCGATGAGGCCAGTCAAACGCTGAATACAGCGTATCGCAAGGGCCCGGTCAGAGACAATATCTATTGTGTTGAGAAAGATTTGAACGGTTGTTTTTGGATAGCAAATAATTTTGGAATTACTTGTTTTGATCCTGCAAATGGAGATTATCGTTACTATGACCAAACAGAAGGAACCTTTTGTCATGAGTTTAATGAAAGGGGGCATTTTCAGGCGGATGACGGGGAAATATGTTTGGGAGGAATTGGCGGATTCGTAACGTTTAATCCATCTCATGTCAAAGAACAGAAGTATGAACCTGTAGTTGTTGTGAAATCTTTTTCACTTCAAGATGCAAGTGGTGAATTAAAGACACAAAGGATTTATGATGAGAATGGGAAAAAGCGAATTGGTATAAAGGCGACTAAGTATCCCTTACGGTTTCATCCGGCAGTTCTTAACCATAGTGTACCCGAAAAAAATGAGATCAGGTGGCAACTGGAGGGGTATGACGGTACTTGGTTTGAAGCAAATGTTGGTCAGCCCATTGTGTTTACCAATTTAGTCCCGGGGAGATATTGGCTTCATGTTAAAGAGAAGTCCCCAATTGGAATGGACAACACAGCAAGTGATACGGTAAGGATAGATGTGATAGCACCTTTCTATCAACAATGGTGGTTTCGTTCGTTTATTGGTGTGTTAGTTTTGGCTTTGATATACATTATGTATTGGGTACGGGGGCAGATTCATAAGCGGCAAAAAGCCATTTTAGAAGAAAAAGTAACTGAAAAGACCATCGAGTTAAAGCGTACGAATGAAGAATTGGAGGAGAGTCAGGAAGAAATTATAGCGCAAAAGGAGGAATTGGAGTATCATCGGGTCTATCTGGAAGAGTTAGTGAATGCCCGGACTTCAGATTTGGAGAAGGCCAAGATCAGAGCGGAGGAATCTGATCGATTAAAAACAGCTTTTTTAGCTAATTTAAGTCATGAGGTCCGTACCCCAATGAATGCCATTATTGGTTTTTCCTCCTTGTTAGTAGAAGATGAGTTTGATCCTGTGACTCAGAAGGACTTTTTAAAACGTATTTTAGACAATGGGGAAAGTCTTTTAGCATTGATTGATGATATTGTTGATATTTCCGGGATTGAGTCTGGTCAGGTGAAAATGTATCCTCAGGAAATAAAAATAGTTGAATACTTAAAAAATTATTTTGATAGTTTGTTTTTTAAGGAAAAATCTCCGGATACACAATTAGTGCTTGAGCTGGATGCTATTACGGAAAAGTGTATAATCAATTCCGATCCAAAGCGATTACAGCAGATACTGACCAATCTTTTGGGTAATGGGGTGAAATTCACAAAATCAGGATATGTAAAGCTATTGGTTCGTAAAGTGAATGTTGAGGATTTACCGCAAAGGAAGAAGATCCTGTTGCCAAAAGGTGAGGGGGCATCTATTTTATTGTTTAGTGTTGTGGATACCGGAATTGGGATCAAGTCAGAACATCAGGAACTGATATTTGATGCTTTTAGGAAAGTGAGCAATGGTAGTGGTATTGTTTATGGAGGGATGGGACTTGGGTTGAATATTGTCAAGAGATATGTGCGATTATTAGGAGGTGATATTTGGGTGGAATCTGAGTTTGGAAAAGGCACATCTATCTCTTTTTACCTCTCTTGTCATTGATTTTTTTCACTGTGTTGAAAGTGAATAGCCTTGTTATCGGAGCTGAAGATGAGATGAATAGCAAATTATGTGGTTTTATTTAATTTGGTATCAATGATGAGATGGTACTACTGTTACCGACTTCCCCGATATTCTATAATTATCCTGTGATTAAAGTTTAACTGGCAAATAATCCAATTTGGTGGGCAAATTGAATGGCTTCAAAAGTGTTGGATACATTCAGTTTTTCAATAATGCGTTGACGATGCGTGTTTACCGTATTAACACTGATGAACAATGTGTCAGCAATCTGTTTGCTAATAAGCCCTTTGGCAATAAGCTGAAGTATTTCAGTTTCTCTTTTGGTGAGGATTTCACTTAGATCCACATCTGTTTTTGGGGGGAATTCAAATAATTCGCCGGTGCTTACCACATGTAAACGACTTCGGCCGGGTAGGTCTAAATCCTGCTCAGGAGAAATATCCATAACAGACAAAACGAGCCAGATATTACCTTTATGATCTTTCTCCAAAGGAACAAACTGCTCAATAACACGAATGTATTTATTCGCTGCATTTTTAATGCGATACTCATTGATGAGTTTAAACTTTAGGTCTTTGCGCTGATCTAGTGGTGTTGAAAAGAAATACTCCAGGTGGCAGATGCCAGATTTTAATAACATTAAACCATCTTCAGGATGGACCCGACTGTCAAAAAAATCATTCCCGGTTTCGTGCATGTCATCCACGTTGTATCCAAAAAGATTGGCAAATGAAGAGGAAATATAGATGTGTTCGCGCTTGATGGTATCAAATACTAAAACCCCGCCGCTCTCGATGGCATCCAGTTGTTTCAAAAAGGGTTTATGTGCTTCAAATTTGGAATCGTCAATTTGCGTGAGGTCAAAATCTTGTCTGTTCAAGAGCTCACCGTATCGATGCATTAAAAAGGAATAATTTTCCATGGGGATATAGAATATGTCTGTTGTAAAAATAGTGAACTGTTTTAAAATAGATGCATGTTTATTGAAGAGATGTGTATTTGGTTAAAGGTCTTTGTCTTCAGTAAGTTGGGTTTGTTTGTGGGGTTGGGTTAGATATGATATTTGTTGTGTTATTTATTGGGTGTAAATCATGTTGAATAGGAAGGTGTTTGATTTCAGTGTTTTGTGCTTGTTTGTTGAGCTGCGTGGTGAAAAACATGTTAAAGAATAGTTTTTTTTATTGAGGAGAAGGATATATAGTAATTATATTTGTTGAAATATTTCTTTAATCGAATTGCATGGAGCTAAAAATTAAAGCACAAGCCGGTAGTTTTGAATCAAGTGATGTTCTCATCATGGTGGAACCACTTGACACCGGAGCAGGTCGTCAAATTGAATTGCAATCCATTGTGATGAAGCAGTTCGGAGAGGAGTTGCTAACCCAAATACACAACGAATTAGACCAGTGGGAGGTGAATGATGTGCGCATTATCGTCAATGATAAAGGTGCCTTGTCTCCAACTATTTCAGCCCGTTTAGAAACGGCATTAAAGCGATCAGCTGGTCTGCAAACCGGAACCTTAATTTAACAGAGATCATGAGCCAGGAAAATTATACTTTTAAAAGGCGCACCATGCTCTACATTCCCGGGAATAATCCGGCCATGTTACAGCAAGGGGGCGTTTACGGTGCTGACGGAATTCTTTTAGATCTGGAGGATGCCGTGGCTTTAAATCAAAAAGATGCGGCACGTATCCTTGTTTCACACATGTTAAAACATATCGATTATGATACGTGTGAAGTAACGGTACGTGTCAATCATATAGATACACCTTTTGGTGAGGAAGATTTGCATGCCATAGTGCCTTTGCAACCACATGCCTTACGGATACCGAAAGTGGAAACCACTGAAGAGTTGCAGCGTATTTTGGATATCGTACATAAGATTGAAGAGGCCCATGGGTTACCCCATGATCAAATGAAATTGCATGTGATGATCGAAACAGCACTTGGAGTGGAGAATGTGTATAAATTGGCCCGTTTTTCGCCGCGTATTGATGCCATTTCCATTGGTGGACAGGATCTGGCAGCGGATATGCAGTTGGTGAAAGCCAATGATGGAATAGGTATTGACTATGCCCGTAAGCAGATTGTAATGGCCGCTAAGTCCTGTAAAATTGATGTGTTCGATACGGTATATGTGGATGTGGATGATGAAGATGGCCTGCGGGTGGAAGCTGAGTATATTAAGAAGCTTGGGTTCACTGGCAAAGCGATTATTAATCCGCGTCAAATTGAGATCGTGAATGATGTTTTTACGCCAACAGAAAAGGAGATACGTAAAGCAGCTAAGATCTATAAAGCTTTTGAACGGAATAAGGCGGAGGGAATTGGTGTATTTGCGGTAGATGGAAAAATGGTGGATGCGCCGGTGGTTCAAAGAGCAATTCGGGTACTTGAAATGGCGGATGTCGATTTAAGTACCTTGTAAGTTTTAAGTTTTAGAAGAAGTAGATGTATCTAAAAATCATGTGCCTTGAAAAATTCATTAGATAGAGATATACCAGAATTTCTGGAAGGATTAGGTCAGCTTCAGCCATTTGGAGGGGCTTTTACAAAATTAAAAAAAGGGTGGATGGATGAAACAACCGTGCCACCTCCGGTGAAAGCAAAATTACCGCATGCCGATAAGATGTGTAATGATCTGAAAGAAGCCATCTTAAAAACCAACCCTCATGATGGCATGACTGTTTCATTTCACCATCACCTACGTGGTGGAGATGATGTATTGGTTAAGTCAATGCAGATTCTCGCTGAATTGGGTATTAAAGACATAACCCTGGCCTCCAGTAGTCTGACTTCCGCTCATGAGCCTATTTTGCCGTACATTAAAGATGGTACGATTTCTCAGATATACACCAGTGGTATTCGCGGTGAATTGGGTAAAGCAGTTGCTCAGGGCTGTCTTAAAAAACCTTTTGTGATTCATTCGCACGGTGGTAGAGTGCGTGCTGTGCATACAGGACGCATTAAAATTGATTTGACCATTTTAGCGGCATCAGCTGCTGATAACGAAGGGAATGCAACCGGATCACATGGGCCCTCAGCCTTTGGATCCATGGGGTATGCTTCGATTGATTCATGGTATGCCAGTCAGGTAATCATTGTTACGGATAACCTGGTAGATTATCCTTGTGTACCTCAATCCATACGTCAAAATTGCGTGGACTATGTGGTGAAGGTTGATTCCATCGGAGATCCTTCAAAAATTGCTGGTGATACCACGCGTATTACCAAATCACCGATGGATTTACGCATTGCTCATTTAGCTGCCAAAGTGATTGAGCAGTCAGGAGAATTGAAAAATGGATTTAGTTTTCAGGTGGGAGCCGGAGGAGCTTCGTTAGCAGTCGCGAAATATATTCGTGAAATTATGAAAGCTCGCGAGATTAAAGGGAGTTTTATACTGGGTGGAGTGACTTCATATGGCGTGGATATGCTGAATGAGGGGCTGTTTCGCTCCATTTTTGATGTGCAATCCTTTGATGCTGCGGTAAGTTCATCCTTAATGAATAATCAATACCACATTGAAATACCAGCTGGTTTATATGCCAATCCGTTTAATTGTGGTTGCATGACCAATAAATTAGACGTAGTGGTTTTAGGTGCATTGGAGATTGACACCGATTTTAATGTAAATGTTATCACTGGTTCTGAAGGATATGTGCGAGGAGCTTCCGGTGGGCATAGTGATACCGCTTCAGGAGCGAATTTAACGGTGGCTGTTTGTCCTTCATTTAGAGGACGCATTCCGATTGTGAAGAAAAAAGTCCATACCATAGTTACACCAGGTGAAAGCATTGATGTGTTAGTGACAGAGCGAGGTATTTGTGTGAATCCGCAGCAAAAGGAGTTGAAAAAGCGACTGATTGAAGCCGGGTACCCGGTGAAAGAGATCACAGACTTAGCGAATGAAGTAGAAAAGATAACCGGCGTGGCGCAGGATGTTGAATTTACTGATCGTGTGGTTGGTGTGGTAGAGTATCGTGATGGAAGCATTATTGATGTGATTCGTCAGGTTAAAGAATAAGCATGGATACAACTCCTAAAAACAATGAAGTCCCCGGTCAGCTTTTAAAGTCACGTGAAATACGTTGGCAATATAAAAAAGCAATGATTAACCAGGGATTTCATTTGATCTCTTTGCAATTAAACGTTCCGGGTTTTCCTAAGAAATCCGATGTTTTTACAGCGTTCTTAAAGTCTGTAAAGACACGGTTTGAGTTGTTTCTGCAAAGTCACATTGTTGCTTTGAAGTGGGAAGAGCAATTTTTTGAAGATGAAGCCGGTGAGTGTATCATTTATAAAGTACCTGAAAAACGAATTACCGCAGTTGAGTTGAAAGAACTCACAGAGGTATTTGAAGAAAAACATCCGTTAGGACGAATTATTGATGCCGATATAATGGATGTGGAGGGTAACGTAGTTTCTTCAGGAAAACACAAACGCTGTTTTTTATGTCCGGATAAACCGGTTCAATGGTGTCGTAAATACAATAATCATACGCCTGATGAGATTCGTGAAAGTATGCAGAAGGCCATCGTTGGTTTTTTGAAAGATGAGCAAATTGATCAGGCGGCAACTAAAATGGCTGGTTTTGCGGTGTCCGGATTGTTGCATGAAGTATCATTGACACCAAAACCGGGACTGGTATCCCGAACATCATCCGGTGGTCATACGGATATGGACTTCTCTACATTCATGAGTTCGGTTGGGGTATTGGCACCATTTTTTCAAAAAGTTGGGCAAATGGCCGGAAACTTTAAAAGTCCGAATCTGGATCTGGCTTTACCCGAAATACGGGAAATCGGTTTGGAGATGGAGCAGGAGATGTTTCAGGTAACACAAGGGGTGAACACGCATAAAGGGGCTATCTTTTTATTGGAGATTGCGATGTTTGCGGCTGTACGATCTGTGTGTAAGAAAGGGAAATTTAAAACCGGTATTTTTGCCTCGGCTATTCAGCAATTGAGCAAGGGTATTGTGCAGCGTGAGTTGTATAATCTGAAACCAGATGATGAAGCACTAACACATGGACAAAACTGTTTTCTGAAATATGGACTTCAGGGAGCAGGAGCGCGCGGCGAGGTGGAACAAGGATTGCCAACTGTCTTGCACCACGCATTACCCGAATTAACCAGTCGATTGGGGGGCGGTAGTCTGGTCGCTCATGATGACGAACTGAAACCCATCTTAATTCCGGTTTTATTGAAAATTATGTCGGTCAATAACGATACCAACGTATTGTATAGGCATGGGAAAGAGGTGCTCGAACAACTGAAGCAAAAAGCAATGGAGGCCTTGCGTGAGTGGGATATGGGTATGGATCAGAAATATGTTGCCCTTGATGAGTGGTGTACGGCTAACCGGATTTCATCGGGTGGATCTGCAGACTTGCTATCTGTAACATTATTTGTTTATTTTTGTAAAAGGGCTTTTTAGAAGGGGGATGTGATGATTGAGAATACCGAATTTAGAATCGAAGAACCGGATTTAACCAGCCGGTATGATGTAGAGTTAATTCGTCGTTTTTTATCGCCGATGGGATTTTATTTTGATCCTTTGGAAGTTGAATATTCCGTCCTCCTCTATACACTCAATGATGAGATAATCGGTGTGGGATCAGTTCAGGGAAAGATATTGAAGTATGTAGCTGTTTCGCCATCTTTTCGGGAAACTACTGCTTTTGCCCGTATTGTAACCCA
>Ga0193953_1000357_pt1 | contig 25523 bp, 21 predicted proteins | sample BB_4_MG_FD_140325 | JGI IMG/M metagenome (GOLD analysis project Ga0193953, IMG submission 140325) | Microbial mat bacterial communities from the Broadkill River, Lewes, Delaware, United States - BB_4_MG | ecosystem: Environmental > Aquatic > Freshwater > River > Microbial mats | place: USA...
CGTATTCAGGATATTGCTGTTTGGGAAAAATGGTATGGAATGCAACATGCTTGTCCTGAGTTAGTGGCTAAAGCGGTGTATGGTTTACCTGAAATGACACGAGATGCTTTAAAAACAGCATCATTAGTGGCATGTGCAGGCTGTTATCCCACAGCGACCCAGCTGGGTTTTTTACCTTTATTAGAAGAAGGTTTGATTGATGCCAGTCGTTTGATCGCAGATACTAAATCTGGGGTCAGTGGTGCAGGGCGTAAAGCAAATGTAGGCATGTTAATGGGTGAAACAGGGGAGAGTTTTAAAGCTTATTCTGCTGCGGGGCATCGTCATCTACCTGAAATTATCCAAGGCTTAAATACAGCTAGTGAATCTTCTGTTGGCTTAACATTTGTACCGCATTTAGTACCAATGATTCGGGGTATTAATGCGACCTTATATGGTACCTTGTTAAAAACAGATGTGGATTTACAAAGCTTGTTTGAACAACGTTATCAGAATGAAGCGTTTGTAGATGTATTGCCTGCGGGATCACATCCTGAAACACGCAGTGTACGGGGATCAAATATGTGTCAGATTGCTTTACATCGTCCACAAGATGGCGATACCATTGTGGTGTTGTCTGTGATTGATAATGTAGTAAAAGGGGCGGCAGGGCAAGCGGTGCAGTGTATGAATATTGCTTGTGGTCTTGATGAGAAGTTAGGTTTACAAGCGGTTGCTTTATCACCGTAAATTTTAATAGAAAAGTGATTTTTTAAAAGATTAAAAGGGCGTGATTACGCCCTTTTTTTTTAGCTTTTTTAACCAAAAGCAGGGGGTTTAGCTGGGTTTGCAGGTGGTGGGGTATGCATGTTCATAGGGGTATCAGTATATTCTGTTTCAGGTGCATTTTCTGCTTTAGCTTTATCAACTTCCGCTTTGGCGCGATGTTCAAAAATATTCCCTGCCGTAAATGCCCCTCCGATAAATCCTAAGCCCATCACAAAGTTCATATAGAATGAATCAGGGAGAGGTTGACCTTGGTAACCACTAAGGATCATATACCCTATTGTTCCGACACTAAAAATACTCAGCATCCATTTTGTTAATAAAACTTTCCGCCCCCCTTTTGCCACAATAGGACTGGGGAGTTCTTGTTTCAATTTAGCATTCATGTCGTCATGACCTATAACATATAAAAAAAAGCTGTAATAGGTAAATACTTTAGCATAAAGCTATCAAGTATTGTTGTGGAATTAGTGGATTTTTCTTGAATAAGGGGCGTATTGTTTTATCAAGCATATAAAATTTAAATACTGTCTATAATGTGATTTGAAAATGGGGTATTATAAATGTAGTTATTTTTTAGTTTACTTTAGGTTTTTAGGAATTATGGATAAACCCATTCAAAAAATATTATTTGGTAGCCCCGGAACGGGAAAGAGCTATAAAATTGATAATGAAATTATTCCAAAAACTTTAGATATTGATGTTGAAAAAACACCTGGAAATGTAATTAAGGCTGTTTTTCATCCTGAATACACCTATGGTGATTTTGTTGGTAAATTAATGCCAATCACCACGGAAGAAAATAATGTTAAGTATAGTTTTTATGAAGGGCACTTTTTAAAAGCACTTGCTAGAGCTTATGAAAATTTAATAAAAGCAGAAGGTGAAATTGATAAAGCTCAACATGTTGTATTAGTGATTGATGAAATTAACCGAGGTAACTCTTCTTCTATATTTGGAACTATCTTTCAATTATTAGATCGAGATGAAGATGGCTACTCTAGTTACTACGTTAGTATTAATGAAATTATTTTTAATAAGCTATTAGAACTAATAGGAGTTGAATCTACTTTTAAGTCTGGAGTTTTAAGTGGGTATGAGCTAAATAAAGAAATTTTTGAAAAATTAGATAATTTACAAGAAGAATTTGATATTTATAGTTTAGGTTTTGATGTAGTTAATCGTAATATAAAAATTCCTGCAAACTTATCTATTGTTGCCACAATGAATACTTCAGATAGCTCCATCTATTATATGGACACTGCTTTTAAACGCCGTTGGGAGTGGGAATTTATTGATATTGATGGTAGTTCTGTCTGTAAAGTAGAGAATGAAATCAGTTTTAAAACAAGAAAAGAATGGCAAAATTTTGTTAATAAATTAAATACTTTTATTAAATGTAATCATCGTCATATTCGTGGTATTGAGGATAAACAAGTTGGCTATTATTTCATTCAAGGTGAATCTATTAAAACCAGCAGCATTCAAAATAAATTGATGTTTTTCTTATGGGACAGTGTTTTTAGTCGTGATAAAAAACCACTAATTGAATTGCTTTATGATGAGAACAAAAAAGAACATGATGAATTAATTACTTTTGGTGATTTTGCTAAACAAGTAGAACATTTTATCAAAAAAATAAAAAATTATAAGAATTCTATTGATTAGTTGATATGTTTAATTTTAAGACATTAAAACTAGATAAAAGAGAGGATCCAAAGAGTGAAGATCCATTTGTTGGTATTCGGCGAAATCAAGAAACTCATGAATTAGAGTTTCGTTTACCAAGAGGATTTCAGGATTTCCCTGATTCAGATTTTGAATTAACTAAGCGTTTCTTTTTTGGAATGTACCGAACATTTAAAAAATTTGAACAAGATCAGAAGGGAAAAAAGAATGTTATAAATAAACAGGATGATAATAAAAATTCACCTAAAGATAATATTGAGAAAAAAGGTGATGCGTATCAATTTACTGACAAAGAAGATAATGATGTATTGCTGTATAGCAAAATATCCATGATTGATAATTTATTGGATGTTTATAATGACTTATCTTTAGATATGATAGAGCGGCGTATTGGTCGAAATGAAGAAGTCGATTATTCAAAATTAGATCAATATTTGGATAAAGCGACCTATTTACCCAATGATGTTATTTATATTGATGAAATGGATTTACCTCGGCAAACATTTCAGCGTGATGCCACTTCATTAATTGATTTATTTTGTTTTATTGTTTCTGAGCTAAAGAGTGAGCTAGAGCAAAATGAATGTATTGATACACATGTAGAGGATTTATCTAAACGTTTTAAAGCGCAATATCTTAATCATGATCAATCATTATTTAATGAAGAAACTTTTGAAATTACATTAGTTATACTAAAAGATATATTAAATAAAATTAACCAAACAACAGTATATAAAGATGAAGAGTATTGGCGACTTTATGAAGCTATAGAAATATTTTTATATGGTGAACTTGATATGCAAAATACCCATGAAGATGGGATATTTTGGGGAATTAGTCAGTTTTATCAAGTTTGGGAAGATATGTGTAATACTTGTTCATTGATTAACCCAACGATTAATGTTATTTATGCTGATACCGAAGTAAAAATTAAAGGTAAAAATGTTGCTAATAATAATGAAACTGGCTTTAATATTTTCAAAAAAGAAGAGTTTAGCAACCCTTTTTTTATAGAATTTAGAAAAAAAAGAAGGTGGATGCGTCCTGATTTAATAATTGAACCAAAAGGACAAAAGTTCTCTGATATTATAAAAATTGTAAGTGAAAAAGATTATCCTTTAAGGCTTAATTTTACTCCTAAATTAATTGATATGAGTGAAAAAAATGTATATCAAAGTTTTATTATGCATCTTAAAAAATCAATGAATAAAGGAGCAAGGTATGTTAATAATAGCTTTAAAAATTATTCTAAATCAATGCTTAATCAACATATTGAGTATTTAGAAAAACATTATTTAAATAAAAAAAATAATTGCCTTTATTTATTTGATTGGAAGTATATGGATTTGCACTCCTTCATTAGCTCAAAAAATAATATAAAAGTAAAAAGAGATATTGTAAAACAAATTTGTTATGAATGGGCATTAAACCAGCTAAATGCAAACTATATAATAGAAAACCAATTTGTTATACCTTATTTCTTTAATACCAAATCAGATAAAGAACAGCAACTTTTTGAACAAGTTGATAATGAAAAACTTGATACTCATATGTCTGATAATCAAATACTATTACTTAAAGCTAATTTTATAATGATACAGCAAGTTTATTTAGAGTCATGATCGAAGAAAAAGAAAATATAAGCAGCAATTTAATTGCACATTTAAGTTTAAAAGAAAGTAAAAAAATTTATGATGGTTTAATCCACCCAAAAATAAAAGAGTTTTTTTTAAATAGAAATATAACTAAGTATGAACAACTTAATGCAAAATATGATATTGCTGATATAGAATTTAAAAAAGCTGACTTTAATACTTTTTTTTATAATCAAATATTAAAAGAAATCCAAAAAAATAATAAAACTCAAGAATTTGAAATAAGAGTAAAATACTCTATTACATTAGATGAAGAAAACTGTACAAAAACATGTAAGGCAACAAGTATAAAATATGATGAAATCTTAATGTATGAGCAACCTATATTTTACTTCATATATCTTGATATAAAGGACGTGTTTAAATTTTTAAGAGAAGAGCATAAAAATAACCTAGCTCAAAATGAGCAATACTAACTACTAGCAAATACCTCTTAATCTGAAAAAAATCTATATTTTAATAAGATGTAAAATATAATTTACTCTCCCCCCTTTTTTCTCCCTATTTCTAAAAAAAACTACTGGTATCTTACTTCAAAATACGCTTAAATAGCAGTTAGAGCTTAGTTGTATACAGTCCGTTTTTTACCACACCAGCCTATGCTGGGTTGTGTATTACCGATGACTGCCTACACAAAAAAATCCCTGCACCACTCACCCACCAAGCGTTAAGCATATCTAACGCTATAACACTGTGCGCGTGTGTTTTTTATTCCCACACCTCCCCCCGTGCTTATAGCTTTTTTATCTAAAAATAACGTTAAAACTAAACCCCTATTTTTTATTTTAAGGAGTGTGTTATGCAGGACTCGACAGAATTTAGCATTGATGTCCCCGCTGATTTTAACTTTGCCTTTGATGTCATTGATGAACGTGCAACGACTGATCGTAACCGTTTAGCCATGTTATGGGTAAACGAACAAGGTGAAGAAAGACGCATTACATATCGTGATTTAAGCGTTGAATCAAACAAATATGCCAATTATTTCCTATCAAAAGGCATAAAAAAAGGCGACCGTGTGATGCTGATGCTCTCACGTATCCCTGAATGGTGGTTTTGTGTTGTTGGCTTAATGAAAGTTGGCGCAATCTTCTGCCCCTCCGCCGTCTCCCTCACTAGCAAAGATTTAAAATATCGCTGTGAAAGCGGTGATATTAAAATGGTGATAGCCAATGAAAGCAATGTCGCCAAGTTTGATGAAATTCGTGCTGAAGTACCAATGGTTGAGCACTTTGTGGCAATGGAAACCAACGAGCACACCGCTGCCACATGGGATGATTTACATGATGAAATTCATAAACAATCCCATGTATTAGCTGAACGCCCCACCACCCACCAAGATGATGAAATGCTGATTTATTTCACATCAGGGACAACGGGTTACCCTAAAATGGTAATGCACCGCCAATCTTACGCACTAGCACACCGCGCCACTGCAAAATACTGGTATGACTTAAATAGTAATGATATCCAATGGACAATCACTGATACAGGCTGGGCAAAAGCCGCATGGGGTGCATTGTTCTCTCAATGGAACTCAGGCGCGACGGTCTTTTTATATGAATATCAAGGGCGTTTTGATGGTGATATCATTTTAAGCCTAATTGAAAAATACGGTATTACCATATTTTGTGCACCACCAACTGCCTACCGTATGCTGATCCTAGAAAAATTTGAAAACTATGATTTTTCAGGCTTACGCCGTTGTCTCAGTGCAGGAGAACCTTTAAACCCTGAAGTAATCGATGCTTGGCAGAAAGGTACTAATTTAGGTATTTATGAAGGCTTTGGACAAACTGAAACGATTTGTGTGATCTCCACCTCTCCAGGCATGGAAGCCAAATCAGGTGCAATTGGTAAACCTGTGCCCCTTTATGAGATTGATGTACTAGATGATGATTTGAATTCTTGCGATGTTGAGCAAGAAGGACATGTAGCGATTAAAGTTAAACCTGTTCATCCAATTGGTATTTTTGATGGCTATGTTGCCAATGATAAAGCTAATCAAAAATGCTTTGTCGGTGATTGGTATTTAACAGGGGATAAAGCCTATAAAGATGAGGACGGTTACTTCTGGTTTGTTGGGCGTAGTGATGATGTGATCAAAAGCTCAGGCTATCGTATTGGTCCTTTTGAAGTAGAAAGTGCATTAATCGAACACCCAGCAGTGATTGAATCTGCGGTGATTGGGGTACCTGATGAGCTAAAAGGGCAAGTGGTTAAAGCCTTTATAGTATTAGGAGAAGGCTATACTGCCAGTGATGAATTAGCGGTAGAAATTAAGGATCATGTTGCAAAAGTGACGGCACCCTTTAAGAAACCTAAATATGTACAATTTGTAACGGAATTACCTAAAACTGTCAGTGGTAAAATTCGCCGTGTTGAATTACGTCAACAGCATCAAACTGATGAGGCTTAATATCTAAATTTTTTATAGGGTGGTCTATATAATTGCTATGACCACCTTATCAATAGAAATAAATACCTTTATTTACGATGTAATAAAAATATTATTTTCTTCCCCATCTGCCACATGGCTGTATTTTTTAATCGCTCCCACCACTGCCAAAGTTGCCCACCTGTAAAACTGCAAACACTATACTGAATAGCACACTGCATAGTGCCGCCATTGGTATTAATATCAATAAAGGTGCAATAGGGTTTATTTTCTAATAAACCTGTGGCATCAATTGTGATATGTAAAGAAATTCTATTTCCTTCAATATAATGTTGATGCAATGTGATGCCATTGCTTTCCCCAAAGATTTTAGCCTCGCCGTGTAAATACCCTCGTCCTGTATTATAAACTTCAATCACATAGTGCTTGGGGACTTCTAATAATACTTGCCCACAGTCTAATTTTGTGGGACTAACTCGCATGACAGGTTGTGGTAATTCGGGATCAAGAATATGTAAAATAGTTTCTAATTTTACTGATCCTGTTACCTCATGTTGTAAAAATAACTCTTCTAAAGCAATTGGGGACTGTACATGCTGTAAGCCTAATAACCATGCTTGTATCCACTGCTGCTCTAATAAAAGTAAGCCTTTTTGATGATTTATCTCATTCTTATCAATGTACTCTGCCAGTTGTTTGAGCGTACTGATACTCTGATCTTCAAGGGGAAAAGGCAGTTGGGGAACGTAATACCAAAAAATAGCATAAGTGGCAATACGTGGTGAATCATGGTAATAACGTCGTATTGTGTTAATAAAATTAACATCTTTATGCCAATGAGGAAATTCCCTTGCAATAAGCCATTCATCCCAATGATGTGTACTAATGCTTTCCTGAAAAAGTGCCAGTAAACGCTTTGGATCAAAACGTGTTAATAAGCCAGACAGTGCTTGGGGTGTGTCAATTTTCAGGGTTGACGTTAAATGTAAAGAGGCACGTGGGGCAAGCGTGTACAGTAGTGCATAAATAACAATTTTACTATATTGATTATGTTGTAAACGTTTTTGTATCCCTTTTATTTTATGTAAAATAACTGCCTTATGACGGGATTGTTGGGTCACTTTGATCCAATAGCTTAGACTCCCCTCCCAGAATAACTGCAAGAGTAAACGTTGTTCTTTTTTATCAAGTTTTAATAAAATAAAGGCTAATGATTGTAAATCAGCTATTGCATGTTTTCCAATCATTAGGGGGGCATGTGTATCTAAAATATACTTTAACTTGACTAATCCAAGGGCTTGCCGATTAGTATAATTTTCTTCTAATTCTTCAATTTTTAGTGCTACTTTTTTATCAAAATGATCAGCTACCCAATGGCGAATATCCCCTCGAAATAACTGGCGTGCTGCGGGAAATTTATCTAAACAGGCAGCCAGTTGTTCGGGTGTTTTTGCCTCAGGATAACCGGGGTAAGGATATGTTTGTGTTAAAGGCTTATCAGCATTTTTTTTATCCCATATTTCCCCTGTATCATCATAAATAGTTTGATGATTAAGCCATGAAATAACTTGCTTATACCCCCAGCGCACAGTAGGAATTGGATAGGTTAAGCCCATAATGAGCTGTTTAAAATTTAAAGGTAAATCTACATGAAGGGGAAGCCGTCCACATAAATGAGCAATCAAAATATCATTGGGAGCTTTGTCTTTAAAGGGAGAATGTCCAATGAGTAAATGTAATAAGGTAATTCCTAAGGCATAATAATCTACTTTCGCCGTTAAATTGTGCCCTTCTAATATTTCAGGGGCTGCATATTCAACTGTAAAATGAGTAATAGATTGAATAGTGCGAATACTGGCAGTGTGGGTATGCATAAAATGACTGATACCAAAATCACCGACTAATACCTCATGTTGCCCTTGTTGCCGAAAAAATAAATTAGAGGGTTTAATATTATTATGGGTAATGCCTTGTTTATGTGCATAGTCCAGCGCGTTAATAATATAAGGCAAGTAATTAAATAATGTATTGGCTGTAAAAATAGTTTGGTTTTTCCAGCCGCCTCCTTCACAAAAAGGGGTTACTGTATAAAAGTAATCCTCCCATTGTCCATAAGATTGCAATGGCAAGATATGAGGGTGTGATAGGTTTAATAACTGTGTTATGCATTTTTTAGCTTCTGATTTAAGGGTGTCCTGACGTAATTTTACTGCAACAGCTTCCCCTGTTTGTTTATTTCTACAACGGTATACATTCGCTTTGCTATGACTGGGGGTTAAAGGCCCCGCTTCTACCTCATAAATACCTGCAATTAAACACCCTGAAGAGATAAATGTTGTATGTAAGGGAAGTGGCTCATGTTGGATTTTGGGCGATTCTTCTCGTATCGGAAGGGGGGGAGAGCTAGCAAGGGTCATGGCTTAAATCCTTACGTTAACATACTATGTGTATAGTATGATTGATGCAGTATGTTAACTGCTGATATGAATATAAATAAATCCTGTTCATTTTACCTAATAAAGTATTAAATAAAAGAATCATTTCTTAATTTAGTTTCATAATGATAAAAAAGCGATGGGGTGAAAAGGTAAACTTATCAGTTTATTTATACTGGCTTACTGATGTGATAAGTGGTCAGGTCAAGATGTTAGTGGTATGTAAGGGGCGTTATATTGTAGATAATATCTTCGTAATCATTGTTATACCAAAACCTTCCTTAAGAAGGATATTATTGATATTTAGTGAACAGAGCATAAATATTTTCCTTATTACAATGTGGTATATTGTAACCAGATAATCCTTAACTTTATGATAGTGAGGTGTTATATATAATATTTTAACAATAGAATTTTTAATTCTATATGACTAGTTAGTCACTAAATTATCACTATAGAATAGCTTAAAAAATAAGAAGATTAAGCTTCTTTTGCTTCTTGCACCCCTTCCATCATGATGCCATATAATACAGTATATACTTCTACCCATGCGAGCTTCACTTCAGGGGTAAACTCATCCCCTAAGCCTTTTTCTAGTGTCCATAACAAGGCTTCAGCCGCCACAGCATAATCTTCTTCTACTACACCATAATCAATATGGCGTGCTCCTAAGTTCTTGAGTGCAGGAATCATAACCTCTAAATTATCTAAGCTGGTAGCCGCCATGTTAATCATTGACATGAGCTTACGTCCTTGCTCTTGCATATCTCCTGAGAATAATTTTTTATATTCTGGGTTTAATTCAAATAATTTATTATAAAATAATTCTGCCGCAGTGCTTGAAATAGGGACAACTTTACGCCAAGAATCACTGACAAGCTTAATTTGCTCTGGTGTAATTGCCATTGGTTTATTCCTTATTAAGTACTATACATATACAGCATAGACTATGACACTATATATAATATACAGGTTTATCATTGATGTTCTTCTTGGTATAAGTATCTTACATATGCTAGTGATACTGTATACAAGATTTGCGTAATACCACTCATGCCATAACTATAGAATATAGCATAATAGAATTTAGTGCCAAGAGGAGATACAACATCATTACAGCAAAGTTTATGCTTTAAAAATAAAGAAGATCCTATCAAATATGATCAATATCAATCTGGATAGGATTTTAGGGGGGAGATGATAGCTAGAAATAGACTGGAAGGGATACATCGAATTATAGAACTGTAATTCGATGTATAGTCATATCGCTTATTTTTTATCTGTTAAACCCACTTTAATAGCCTTGATAATGTCGGCTTCTAATTCCTTTAATAAAGGCAGAGCGGGGCTATCAGCTGCTGTGGTGGTTGGCTTTCTAAATACAACGGTTGATTCCCCTTTTTTATGATATAAAGAAATACTCAAAGGGCAAACAGATAATTGATAAGGATCTAAATTAGAGAGTTGGTTTGTATACCAAACATTACAAAAAACTAGAGAACGAATATTTTCTAGTTTATTGCGATTATAGTCCTCTCCCCAGCGTTCCTGAAAACGTGCCATATTTTTACCAATTTGAGGCTCAAATATGACAAAAAACTTATTCGCTTCTAAGGCTTCATATAGAGCCGTATAAGTTTCTTGAAAGGGTTTTTTTACTGTCTGTACATACAACGCATCATTTGCCCAGCTAGGGCTAGACAATAAAGCGGATAACAGGAAAATCAATACACGATATCGACTCATGATAGTTTACTTGCCTTACTTTTGTGGGTACGTCCATTAAGGAAATAAGTCATCATTTCCCCTTTACCTTTCACACTGATAATACCACGCTTCTCAAAAATAAATTTATCTTTTACACGTAGATAGGCGCGTTCAGAAATTTGAATACGTCCTGGGACACCATGTGATTCCATGCGGCTTGCAACATTTACTGCATCCCCCCATAAATCATAGTTAAACTTGTTTTTACCAATAACCCCAGCCACCACAGATCCTGTATGAATGCCTACACGAATATGGAAGTTAGAATTATTTTGTTGGTTAATACGCTCAATTGCCTCAAACATATCCAATGCCATTTCAGCCACAGCTTCAATGTGATCAGGGCGCGGTGTAGGTAAGCCCCCAACTAACATATAGGCATCCCCAATCGTTTTAATTTTCTCTAAACCATGTAATTCAGCTAGAATATCAAAAGCTAAGAAAATTTCATTGAGTTTTTCAACTAAATCAACGGGGGAAATCCCTGTTGATAATTCAGTAAAGCCAACTAAATCAGAAAATAATACAGTGACCTCGGAGAAGCTATCCGCAATCGTGCGCTCGCCTTTTTTCAGTCTATCTGCAATAGGTCCGGGGAGAATATTTAACAGTAATTTCTCGGATTTTTCCTGCTCTGCTTGTAATGATTGCAGTACAGCCCGCTCATTAGCACGTAAGCGTCTACGCTCTAATGAGGCCGAAATTTTTGCTTTTAGAATAACCTGATTAAAAGGTTTTTGTAGGTAATCCTCTGCCCCCATTTCAATACAACGTACTACACTGTCAATTTCATCCAGTGCAGAGATCATAATGACAGGAATATTCATCAAATCGCTGTCTTTTTTTATTTCAGCTAGCACTTGATAACCATTCATCTCAGGCATGATAATATCTAGTAAAACCAAATCATAATCATACTTACGTATCATTTCTAATGCTTGGCGACCATTTTCAGCCACTTCAACATTAAAACCTTGTCGATCTAAGCGACGAGAAAGCAAATCACGATTACTTTCTTTATCATCCACCACTAATAAAGAAGCATCTTGAATCACGGTTTGTAGATGATCATCAGCTTGATGAATAGATTGAACTACATCATCCATTAAGGTTGGATTAATAACAGATTCATCATCTAGTGCTTTTTGAGAGGGTTCTGTTTTTGAGAAGTAGACTAAGTCACCAATGAGTGTTAATAAGCGTCTTGCTGAAGTAAGAATTTTTTGTAAATCTGTACACGCTTCTTGTTGAGAGACTTCATCCATGTCTTCTAACAACATTTCCCCATACCCAATAATTGCATTAATTGGGGTACGTAAATCGTGACGAATGGTAGAGGTAAAAGCTTCCATATCTGCCACGCCATCAGGGGAAGGCTTTTTAGCAAATAATTGTCGAATTAAATCAGAAAGTTGACGACCTGCATATAACATTTTATCTAAATCAGGGATAAAATCTTCACATGAAGGATCTTGCTCAACATATTCTAATAACATTTCTGTATAGGCAATAATGGTACTTGTTGGGGTCAACAAATCCTGCCCCATATCGACTAATGCGACATCTTCGCTTTTATTCTCATCTCCGTCATATGTTACGTTTTTATTTGTATCTGCGGCACTCATGGCAGCTCTCTAGGTAAAGTGTGACGACATCGCTACTGCTAAAAAAATACCCATTAAGATGCAGTGATCAAGCCGTTTATTTTTTCTAATAACCGCTGGAATTCAATCGGCTTAGTATCATAATCATCACAGCCAGCAGCCAGTGCATGTTCACGATCACCTGTCATGGCATGTGCTGTTAAAGCGATTACAGGAATTTTACAGGTATCTTCTGCTGCTTTAATTTCTTTTGTCGCAGTCCAACCATCTTTAACAGGTAAACTCATATCCATTAAGATTAAATCTGGGCTTTCAGAGTGGGCTAAATCAACCCCTGTGCCACCATCTTCGGCACTGACCACGTCAAACCCTTTACGTTTTAAGCGTCGGGTGAGCATATCTCGATTTAGCTCATTATCTTCGACTAATAAAATTTTAGACATAATGTCAGACTCCTTTATTCTGTAGTTATTACTGCACTATTGTATTCATTGTGCTGCTATTTGGATAGTGTTTTTCTTGCTGAAACACTGCTTACTAGGCGATTGACTTCTTCCAGTAGCTCTTCTCGCGTGTAAGCACCTTTATATAAAATAGATTCTACATATCCCATTAAACGTAAGCGATCAGCATTACTCAGATCACGCGCAGTAACAACAACAACAGGAATATTCTTATACGGCTCTTGTGTACGTATATGGTTAATAAATTCAAACCCGTCCATTTCGGGCATGATGAGATCTAATAAAATAAGTTCAGGCTGTTTTTTGGCAATTTCTTTTAGTGCTATTTTACCATTAGGGGCTTCTTGTACCAACCATCCTGATTTTTCTAACAAGGTACGCATCAGTCCACGTGTGGCAATATCATCTTCAATAACAAGGCAAGAAGGACGCGTATTCACTTTGTATTTTTGTAAAACTTCAGCAAGATGATTTTTATCAACAGGTTTGGTTAAGTATTCAGATGCACCTAAAGAGAATCCCATATTACGATCTTCAATAATAGATAAAATAATAATAGGAATATCTTTTAATTCTTCATTTGTTTTTAACATGGATAACAATGCCCAGCCATCCATCCCCGGCATCAATACATCAACCGTAATCGCATCAGGGTGTAGTTTGCGCGCTAATCTTACCCCTTCTTCACCTGTAGACGCAACTGCAACATGAAAACCTTGTTCTGTTAATGACTGTCGAAGCAATTCTTGTACCGATGGATCATTATCAATGACTAAAATACGTCCTTGAGTTGCTGTTGCCTGAGGAATCCCTTCTTGTTCTACCTCTTCTATTTCAACATTGTGTACAACACAAGGAAGAGACATAGAGAATGTACTGCCTACCCCATATTCACTACTAATTTCAATATGCCCCCCCATCATTTCACAAAACTTTTTCGTGATAGATAAACCTAGACCTGTTCCCCCATATTCACGTGTTGTGGAGGCATCAGCTTGGGTAAAAGGGGTAAAAAGTTTACTGAGTTGTTCAGGGGTCATACCAATACCTGTATCACGCACTCTGAAATTAACCCATTCTTTTCCTTCTCGCATTTCATGGGTAATATGCAAGGTAATAGTACCATTTTCAGTAAATTTACTGGCATTACTGAGTAAATTAAATAAATTTTGACGTACTTTAGTTAAATCGGCATAAACCGTATCTATTTTTTCACTAAAGTGTACCACTAACTGGTTATGATTTTTTTCAATTAATGGGCGGACTGTATCTGTAATACTATGTACCACTTCATGGAGTTTAAAGGTTTCTAAATAAAGCTCCATACGCCCCGCTTCAATTTTAGATAAATCTAGTACATCATTAATTAAAGCAAGTAAGTGGCGTGCCGCACTATGAATTTTATTTAAATCAGGAAGATACTCCATTTGTTTAGCATCGGTTACATCATCTTGCAAGATTTCAGTGTAGCCAATAATAGCATTCATGGGAGTGCGTAACTCATGGCTCATATTGGCTAAAAATTGGCTTTTTGAACGATTTGCTGCATCAGAGAAATCTCGGGCAACTTGTAGTTCCTCTTGAGCACGTTTACGCTCTTGTAATTCAGTTTCTAATACTGTTTGTACTTTTGTTAGTTTTTGATATAGGGATTTAAAACGCCAACTAGTAAAGATACCAATAATGGCAATACAAACAATTAGGACTAACCAGCTGCCGTATTGTTTTAGTACCACACGTAAACTAGATTCATTAAGCCCTTGGTAGGGACCTGCTTGTAATTGCTTTAATACTTCATGTACAGGCTGATAATTATCAGGCACTGTCCAACCTGCATAACCACTTTCACGTACAGATTGGGTATACTCTGTCATATTTAATAAGGTCGTTGCCACTTTTTCAGCAAGTTCGCTAGATGTGCGCTCAGACGCAGCAAATGGCCACTCAGAATAGAGCTCAGTACTATGAGGAAAAGGAAATTTTATAAATTGAGGTTTGGAATTTAAAATGGTGTATGGGCTTAAATCAATATGATGCTCTTCTTGTAAGTAAAAATAAGCATGAGTAGAAATGGCAACTGCATCCACTTGTTTGCTTTCTAAGGCATTAATAACGGCAAGTTCTGAGCCTAAAAACTCTAGTGATTTTAAATCTCGATAGGGGTATACACCAAATTCTTGCATTTCCCAGCGCACAATATGCCAATGTATAAAGCTACGCTCCTCTACTGCGGCAAAGCGTTTCCCCTTTAGCTCTACCATATTATTGATAGCATTATTTTCTGCATCATTATATAAAATGACCGCACCAAGACGTGTATAAGGCTTGTTTTTGATTTTATTCTTTAAGGTTGCAATACGTTTAACATTATGTAGTAACTCTAGCTCTACATACATTCCAGGGTCAGTAAAAATAAAGTTTAATTTTTCTTCAGCAATGGCTTTATAGACATCATCTCGACTAAGCAAGTGCATCGTAAAGTGATAATCAGGAATCAACAGATTTAAATAATCAATCATATGCTGCCATCGTGTTTGGCTGTGGGCTGTATCACGACGCACCATAACGCCAATTGTAATAATTGGTTTAACCGTATTGTAATTGGTTGCAGTGGTATTTTCTACGTAAGGTAAAGCAGAGGGTGCTGTGTCAGCATACACGCCGTGGCTCATCATTATGAACAAGTAACAATAGATGATAAGTACTAACCGCATAAATGACTGCCCTTAAATATATTCTTTGTGTTGCAATAAAAAATTTTCATAGTTGTAAAGCCGTGCTTTATTTAAGGTAGCTTTTTTATATCGCATAACAATGTAGAGTAATGCTTGTTTGTTGTTATAAACTCATCATTATTATATTCAGAGTTAACACATAATTCATGCCATGTATAAAAAATAGGCAAAATGAGACAACGATTTTTACGCTTCTTACTTTGAGTATAACGTGTTTGCACCCACTCTGTGATAATGTGCTATGGCAATTAAAGCATTTTTTTAGCCTATCTCATATCAGATTGCTTCTTTTCTTATGAAAAAAAAGTGTTTCATTGATATTTTCAAACAATCAATACGCTGTACTCTTTTAGAAAAAATAAATATTTATACAGAGATGATTTTAGTCATATATAAATATAATAAAAAATGCATGGCCTAGGCATCATAACAAAAGATATAAAGATATGTCGATATAAAAATGTATTCAAATACAGCTGATTTTTTGCTTTTATCTATCTATATATAAAGGAAAGTCATTGTGTGAGGTATTTAATTAGGATAAGCGTTACATTCTAGTATGATAATAGGCTATAAAATGAATTTACCCTCAATATTTATTGAAGGTTAATTATTTATGCTTGTGTATTTTCAGTAGTTTATTAATGCCTTATTATTCTTTTCTCTGTTTAAAAGGAAATGCTGGGATTATAGTCATTTTATCCCAGCTTTTACCGTGACCTATTCTTGTTTAATCAACAAAAAATTGTTGTCTAAAAGTAATAACATGTGGTGTGCCTTGCCCTTCTGGATCAACTTGAATATTAAAATCTAATACTTCCTCATTGGCAACTGTGAAAACACCAATATAGTACACCGCATCTTGCTCTTGGACACGGCGCATTTTCACACTACTTAATTGCTGTGTTAAATTTGTGGCCGTCACAGAAACCTCTGCGGTGACTGCTTTGTCATGCATTTCCCCTTCCGTGGCTTTTTTGCGCACAGAGATATTAAGTAAAGCACGATTTTTACTGCGTACAATATCATTAGCACGCGCTACTTTAGGGAGTAATATTTGAGTGCTAATGGCATTATAATGAATGACATAATCACCAAAGGTTTTAAATTGTGCTGCCTGCACATTAGTTAGAAAAAAGAAACTTGCGATGATAGCAATGCTACCTGTTAGGCTTTTTCTTAACATAGTCACATCCTCTTTGTCATTGTGGAAAAATAGAATCCTAATATGATCATTATTTTTCCCTTAAGTGTAGATCATAGACCCTGTTCTTGGGTAGTTAATTGCACACTAAGTTGATTAAATAAATGGTAAGGGGCTTGAGTCAGTAGTTGTCCTAAATATAAGGTACGCGTAGGGGTTACTTTACATAACATCACTTTAGGGGATTTTATAAAGCTAAATAAGCTATCTAATAAGCCTTGATTAATACGTAAACCTGCTTGTCGTAAATCACGGCTTAGCTGATTAATTAAGCTTTGTTTAAAAATATCGAGTGATTGCCCTTGGTGACGAGATAAGTGGGAAAATAAACGCGGTAGTAAGCCAACATCCTCATAGGCTATCTCTAATGCAGCCACTTCAATAGTGGTATATCGCTGTTGCCATTGTTGGGGAGGGGGAATTTTATTTAAAGATAAATTTAGCCGCAATTTCCCCCATGCTCTGGCATCAATAAAAATATGAATACTTGGTTTTTCATCTTGTAGTCTGGTTTTAATTGTTATATCTGCAATTATTCTTGCATAGCCTAGATTTTTTAATACCTGCTCTTTGATTGCATACGCCTGATAACCCAGTGTTGATAATGTGTCAGCTACAGGAAAATCAGGAAAAGGCAATAACACCTGTTCTATATCAGCCTGTAATAATTCTGGGAAGGTCTCCATATTATAAAGCTGTGGCACCGTGTACAGCGTCACGCGATCAGCGGTTATAGCGGGTATCTGTTGCGTGTGTGCGGAGACCTGATGAAAACTCAAATTAGCCAAGGGAGATAAGCGTGCTGTTTGATAATCAAAACCTGTATGAGGGGGTAGTGCCTGTGTTATCTTATGAGGTAAATAAGTATTTAATACAAACTCCATAGCTGCTATAGCTCCCCCAAGAATGATAGCCAGTAGAAATAAACCTACTAACATTACTTTTTTAACCCACATACTTAGCTTTCAGCCTCTATAATTTAACAATCTATTGCCAGTCAGTATAAATACTTTCCTTATAAATTTCTTATATTCTGTATCACGGCGATTTATTTTAGTCATAATAATGAATCAGGTGATAAAAGTGAGATAATCTATTAATATACAAGTGATGTTGCACACAACGCCCTCGTGATCTCATTCACCCCGCAACCAGCGATTCATAACCACTATAATAGAACTTATAAGATGAATATGATTGAATTTAATAAAGTAAATTTTTATTTTTCAATCATCCCGCTGTCATCAATCATGACGTAATTGAGTTCAGTGAAAAGCGTTGCATGCAACGCTGCTACGGTTTGATGAATATCATTATTTTCTGACTAGTGCGTAACTTCAATTAAAGAAGTAAAATAATAATGGTGAATGTTCATAAAAATATCATCACATCATGTTATGTTACGTGATCAGCATTTTGCAGACAGGACGAGAGAGATGAAAACAACAAAAAATAGTATTCATGCTGCATTAGTTGGGTTGCTTGCATTAGCAACGCATCAAAATACCGTGCAAGCAGAAGAGGAAGCCTACCTGATTCAAAAAGAAAAATGTGCGGGGGTTGTTAAAGCCTATTTAAATGATTGTGGTACCAGTGAACATACCTGTGCAGATGTTGCGGTGATTGATAAACATCCTGAAGAATGGATAGGCTTACCTGAAGGGGCTTGTCAACGTATTACAGGGGGCTTAAATTTAGGCACTGATCAAGCGGGTATGAGTGTCAGTACAGCACCAAAACAAAAATGTGCAGGTATTGTCAAGGCAGGGATGAATAACTGTGCGACAGCACAACATAGTTGTGCACAACAAGCTAAAACAGATAATGATCCCAATGAGTGGATCACATTACCTATTGGTAGTTGTGAGCGTATTGTTGGTGGCAAAGTATTGAATGACAAAGAAAAAAGTTAAACCAGTATTACAGTTATTATTGAAAAACAAGTACCTCCCCTTTACCTGCACAAGCACTATCACCAATAAAGCGTTGTACATGATTTGTTGTCGGACGTGCTGGGCAATCAGGGTAAACTAAATCCTGTTTTAATAATTGTAAGAAAAGTAAATCATAATCACCATTATCCTTAAAGGTAGGCGGTAATGATGTGGGAGAGTGAGTCAGCAATAAAGTACCACGGCGCATACCATAACCAAGATAGGCACCCACCTGTCCAAATAAGCTGATTGTGCCTGCAATCATGTGTGCGCCACAATACATGCCCACATGCCCTTCAACAATAATTAAACCACGACGCATTCGTTGCCCAACATAATGTCCTGCATTACCTGTAACGATAACACGCCCTTGTCGCATTCCTTGTAAAAATCCTTGTTGTGCCGCGCCTAGGTAATCCCCAGCATTGCCATGAATAAATACCTCACCACCTCGTAAACCTGTGGCAGCATAACGTCCTACATTCCCCTTCACATGTAGCAAACCTGCCCGCATATAGCTGCCAACATAATCCCCTGCATCCCCTTGTACTTCAATATAACCGCCATTATGATCGTGTCCAATATTATCCATTAAGGCACAGCTATTTGTGAAGATAATATGTTGTGTATCTTCTCCTGTGACATTAAATAAATATTTAACAGGGTATTCATGGTAACCCAATGAAATGGGTAATTCTAAGATATCCGCAATGCTACAATTTTTTAAGGTATGAGGTGTCAATAAACTCACATTTAGACGTTGACGGATTGGATTTTTTAATTCAAAACATAAGGGTTTCATACCATGATCTCATGTAATTTAAAGTGATGCTTGCCCAAGCGTCCACCATAATTACCTGCACTAATACGATGTACACCAGATTCTGCCCCTAAAGCACAAATAGCTTCAATCCCAACACGGGTGGCTTTTTCTACTGCTGCACGACTCATACCATCAATGATTACCTCTAATACTGAGCCTGTTTCTTTACCTAAACAACTGTTCACTTGATTTTTTAAAGTGGGGCAAAACTCTTCATTAGTCGAGGCTAATAATGCTTTATATTTTGACCCCACTTTTGAGCCAGAACGTGCAATACCAGCAGGAAAGGGTAAGATTACATCAGGCAAGGGCGCGATAGCGTTAACGGCGCACTCTGTAGCCGCTAATGCTTGTTCAGGTGTGCTCGCTAATACTAGAAAATTTCCCCCGCCAATGGCTTTTTGTACCCCTGTGGTTTCTTCACAAAGAAACTCCCCTTCCATGACGGGAATTCGCCAGTAGCGTCGTTCTTGTATCATCTTAGAAATCTGCCACCCGTCACCAAAATAACGCAGTGTCTTGCCTAATGGCAGCATCTCGTCAGTATACAAACCTGCATAACAGGCAGTGGTGGGACAAGTTAAAATACATTGTCCCACCCGTTTTTTAATTTGGGTGGCAAGGCGATCCTTTTTCATGGTAAATAAAAGAATAGAAACCCCCACCCGTCCATCAGGGGTTTCCTCTGCTGACCATTCCCGTTCAATCCCCGCCTCACACCCACAGGCAATCACCGACGTGGCAAAACCTGTCGCCCCTTCTGCGGCAATACGCGCCCATTTTAAACTTGCAGCGGTAATAATCAGGCGCGTTGCCACCATAGAAAAGGCTTCTGCAAAGGTGTCATCAATCTTAATACCATTTATATTCATAAGCTGCGTCTGGGGGTAGAGTGAATAAAAACCTCTCCTTGATTTTGTTGTTGTAACTCATCAAGGCTTAATGGGTAATTAGTAAAGTTAACTGTATGATACCGCTCAAAATACTGTTTTAAGCTTTTTTCAATCTGAATATCATACTCAGGACGGATTAAATGCAAACCACCTTGTACAGTGTTAATACACTTCCCTTGTTTAACCACCAGCTCCCCTGACTTAAAAACATAATCAGGACTTGCAAACATCTGCTCTTTATCTTCTTGTTCGCTATATACCGTAATATCTGCCATCGCCCCCACAGCCAAATGTCCCCGATCATGTAGTCCTAATAATTTGGCCGCTCCTGCGCGGGTGACAATCGCAATCTCATATAAACTGTATTCACGCTGTAGATCTATCAGCTGACTGTAGGCAATCGCATCAGCAGGAAGGCGTTGCAATTGCTCAGCCCGAAAACGGCGATCCATTAATAAACGGATCAAATGGGGGTAGCTAGTAAAAGGTGCGCCATTAGGATGATCAGTGGTCAGACATACCCGCCATAAATCATCCATCAATAAAAAGGTTTCTAAGCCAATAATCCACTGTAATGCGTGTACAAAATTTTTATCTCGATAGCGAAACGGCACTACCCCACAACCACTTTCGCACTCAATATCCATTCCCAGCCATTTTTTAGGGTGAGCATGATGATGGTGACGATGTTGTGCCATCGTATCTGCGGAGGTGGTCACTGTTTGCCCAAACATGATTTGCCCCACATCAATACTGATTTCAGGGTATTTTTGCAAAGCTTCAACTAAACGACTGGCACCTGATGAAAATCCGCGATCTCCTGCTGTATCATAGCTATGGAATTGAATATGAGTTAAATGAATCGGTAAACCTTGCATCCCTGCAATCGTTGATAGAGTCGTTTCAATATTCCCCGCCACGCCTAAATTACTGCCATGTACATGAAGAGGGTGGATTAAGCCCAATTCATAGACAGCCGTCGCCAAACTGTGCAAAATTTGCCTAGGGGTGACTGCATAATAAGTATTTTTCTCATCAATATCGAGTTGACGCTGATTAAATTTAAATGCACTGATACCACCTGCATTCACCACTTTTACGCCCATTGCCCCTGTGGCACATAACACCCATGCAACATAATCATTAATTTGTTGCTGGGGCGCGTTACGGGCAAGTAAGCGTAGGAAAAAATCATCATTACCTAATACAACATAGCCCCCCGTATCAATCATTGGGATATCTTGCATTTCAAAATGCGCATGGCGAGCATTAATCGGTAAAATAGCAGGCTCAAAAGCCGCTGTATAACCCATTTCTATATAGCGATACCCTGTTTCAAATGTCGTGGGAATACTATCATGAGGCTGTTGTTCAGGGAGTAATAAACGCGCAATATTGATTTTCCCCCCACCGATATGACTATGTATATCAATTGCCCCCGCCATCACCACCTTTTCCTGCATGTCATAACACTGCTGTACAGCACTATCATCTGCAGGTGGTGCGATAATTCGCCCATTTTCAATATAAATATCTTCTATCACCCCATTTTTTTTCTGAACAGGATCATAAACTTTACAACGACTCAATTTTAAGCGCATAAATATTAATTAAACTATAAGCAGTATTTTATTCTTAAATAATAAAGTGATATGTTTTATTAATCAGCATACTTTATTACAACTATCAATTTTATAACTATAAAAAGTTATAATATCCCCATTATTTAAAATATCATATATTTATATGAAAAATAATGGATATTAAAAATATTTATCCTAAGTTTGATATAAGTAAAATTACTCTACAAGCGGTTACCCTACACTGTGCAAATTTGCTACACTAACTAAAATAAGAATACAAAAATTTTCCCGCTAATAGATTTTCACTGCACCCTTATACAATGCTTATGTTAGCAATAGCTAGCACACTATTTTTATCGTTAATCTTAACGGAGTATATCTCGTGGAATTTGCCAAAACTCTAGATCGTGAAGAATTAGATTTAGATCCTATTACACAGTTTAAAACATGGTTTGATCAAGCATTACAAGCAGATTTACATGAAGCAACAGGCATGACTTTAGCCACTGTTACGGCTGAAGGTAAACCTTGTTCACGTATTGTATTACTGAAATCATTTGATCGAGATGGTTTTGTATTTTTCACCAACTACAACAGTAAAAAAGCTGAAGAGTTAGCAAATAACCCGTGGGCAAGCTTAACATTTTGGTGGGATAAATTAGAACGCCAAGTCCATATTTTAGGAAAAGTTGAAAAAATTGATGCCGCCTCTTCTGAGCAATATTTTAACAGTCGTCCGCGAGGTAGTCAGATTGGTGCATGGGCATCTCCACAAAGCCAAGAGTTAGCCAACCGTGAAGAATTACAGCAGTCAATCCAAGCGATGACTGAAAAATTTGAAGGGAAATCTGTTCCTTGTCCTGAGCACTGGGGAGGCTATTTAGTTCGCCCTGAGCGTATTGAATTCTGGCAAGGGCGTAGTGATCGTTTACATGATCGTTTTACTTTTGAATTATCTGAGCAAAAAGAGTGGGAAGTTAAACGTTTAGCTCCTTAGGTAAATTGACTCAGTACTGATCAAAAATAAAAAAGCGACTGCTTAAAATCATAAGTGGTCGTTTTTTTTATCACGACTATCAATCATTAAATCTCTCCTCTTTTCTGTTACCGTCTTCATACAGTCCTTAATATGTCATGCCTTACTGCCTACAGGATGATGACAAAAATATAAAAAAACCAAGCTTATCAAATTAATAGCCCCGCTTTTTTTATAGCTTACACTGAGCTCATACAAAAAAAGGTGGATATGGTACAATGCGTGCCAACATCACACAGATACACATTTATTTAATAGTAACAATACACTCTGATAGATTAGGAGATTCGCACTGATGACTGCGATCGTAAAAATACGCGGACGTGAGATTATTGACTCTCGTGGTAACCCAACGATTGAAGCCGATGTTTGGACAGCAAGTGGTGCAATGGGGCGTGCTGTAGCACCTTCTGGCGCATCAACAGGATCACGCGAAGCCTTAGAGTTACGTGATGGGGATGCATCTCGTTATTTAGGTAAAGGTGTATTAACCGCTGTTGCAAATATCAACGGTGCTATTAATGATACATTAGTGGGTATGGAAGTCAGTGGGCAAACGGCATTAGATAATGCAATGCTTGCTTTAGATGGTACTGATAACAAAGGTAAATTAGGCGCAAATGCTATTTTAGCGGTGTCTTTAGCTGCTGCCAAAGCCGCTGCAATTGAAAGTGGCTTACCTTTATATCGTTACTTAGGGGGCGCAGCTCCTTTAGAAATGCCTGTGCCAATGATGAACATCATCAACGGTGGTGCACACGCAGATAACAGTGTTGATTTACAAGAGTTTATGATTCTTCCTGTTGGCGCACCAAGTTTCAGCGAAGCGTTACGTTATGGTGCTGAAATTTTTCATGCTTTAAAAGCAGTGTTAAAAGCAAAAGGTTTAAATACTGCGGTAGGTGATGAGGGTGGATTTGCTCCTGATTTATCTTCTAATGAGGAAGCGATTGCTGTTATTTTAGAAGCGATTGAGAAAGCAGGGTATAAAGCAGGCGAAGATATTTTCCTTGGTTTAGATGTTGCCAGTTCTGAGTTTTACGAAGATGGTTTATACAATTTAGCCTCTGAAAACAGAAAATTAACTTCGGAAGAGTTTGCTGATTATTTAGCTGCATGGGTTGATAAGTATCCTATCATTTCTATTGAAGATGGTATGGATGAAAGTGATTGGGATGGTTGGGCGATCTTAACTGATAAGTTAGACAACCGTGTTCAGTTAGTCGGTGATGATTTATTTGTGACCAATACTAAGATTTTAGCGGAAGGTATTTCTCGTAATATCGCTAACTCTATCTTAATTAAGTTTAACCAAATTGGTACTTTAACTGAAACTTTAGCCGCGATTGAGATGGCTAAACGTGCGAATTACACAGCGGTTATTTCTCACCGTTCTGGTGAGACTGAAGATGCAACTATTGCTGATTTAGCCGTGGCGACTTCAGCAGGACAAATCAAAACGGGTTCTATGTCTCGTTCTGATCGTATTGCGAAATATAACCAGTTATTACGTATTGAAGAAGAGTTAGGTGAAGCAGCAATTTACCCCGGTAAAAATGCGTTTTATAACATTTTTTAAGTTCTAGTTTATTAGCATTTTAATTAATGTGTCTATCGGGTTAAGTTCTTTAACCCGATAAAATTCCTTTTGTTTATCCTCTGTATTCTTTTCTCATAATTACCACAGCCCGATTTTATTCTATCCCCGTAGGGGCAATCCTTTGTGGTTGCCCAAGGGGTACCCCTACATTTTTTCATTCTGAAGGGTTATAAAAAGGGCAATATTTTAGCCTTTTTTATTAAATACGTGGTTACGTGTATAGAAAAGGTTTACTTCCTTTTTTTCACCTAAACCATTTTCTTTAAGATCAAACTGTTTAATTGAAGAAAGAGGAATTGAGTTATCATTTACAAAGAGTCGCTCTAGTTTTTCTAAATTAAATACTTCATTAGGTAAATCAGTGAGTTTATTATGCTCTAAATCTAAGGAGTAAAGGTTATTCAATTTTCCCAAACCTTCCAATGTTGATAATTTATTAATACCTAAATCTAAATAAAGAGAGATTGATAAGCTAAGTGTTATCATACGGGATTTTTAATTATTCCTCTAATAAATAATGATTATCTAGAATAAGGTGAAATTTACCTTGAATGGATAAAATTTTGTTATTTGCTGTTATCAATTTTGATGGGTTTATAAAAGAGTGCACAGTAGAGGTGAAATATCATTGATAAAAAACTATTTTTTTAAAAATACAACCTTGTTGTAGTCTATAAAGTAATCTTAAGAAGTAGTCTTAGGTATTGCAGCACAGAATTTTATGGAGGGAAAAGAATAAATCATTTTAGCTATTCGTAGAATTCTTTATACCCAAAAGTAGAAAAATGTGAATGTAATAAAAATAAGTGTTTATTTTCTTGTAGGGTGTGGCGAAATCTGTGTATAAAAATTATTCTGTCTCCTATCTTACGCAGATTTTGCCCACCGCACCCCGATATCAAATCACCCCAAATAAAATATATAATTCACCCTATCCC
>Ga0193953_1000359_pt1 | contig 25458 bp, 23 predicted proteins | sample BB_4_MG_FD_140325 | JGI IMG/M metagenome (GOLD analysis project Ga0193953, IMG submission 140325) | Microbial mat bacterial communities from the Broadkill River, Lewes, Delaware, United States - BB_4_MG | ecosystem: Environmental > Aquatic > Freshwater > River > Microbial mats | place: USA...
AGCAAAAGAAATGGGAATAAAACCATTGTGCGAAATAGTAAGTCATGCATCTGCAGGGGTTGATCCATCTGTAATGGGATTAGGGCCAATTCCTGCATCTAAAAAAGCTTTAAAAAAGGCGAAGGTAGAAGTTGATCAATTAGATTTAATAGAAGCTAATGAAGCATTTGCAGCTCAATCAATAGCTGTTATGGATACATTAAAATTCCCTGCAGAAAAAGTTAATATTACTGGAGGTGCAATAGCGTTAGGACATCCTATAGGAGCAAGCGGAGCAAGAATTTTGGTTACACTAATATATGGGATGATTAGAGAAAATAAAAAGTTAGGTTTAGCGACATTATGTATTGGTGGTGGAATGGGAGAAGCTGTAGTTGTTAAATTAGGAGGAAATGCTGATGAAAGGTAAAAATATTAATCAAATAAAACTTGGAGACAAGGCATCTTTTCAAAAGACAGTAAGTGAATCGGATGTATATTTATATGCAGGAATTACTGGAGATATTAATCCTGCTCATATTAATCAAGTTGAAGCAGAATCAACAATGTTTAAAGGAAGAATTGCTCATGGAATGTTGACTGCAGGTTTTGTATCAGCGGTATTAGGAGTTCAGTTGCCAGGACCTGGAACAATTTATTTGGGACAAGATTTGAAATTTACAGCTCCAGTTCACTTTGGAGATACGGTTGTGGCAGAAGTTGAAGCGGTAGAAATTTTGGAAGAAAAAAATAGAATCAAATTTAAAACAACTTGCAAAAATCAAGATGGAAAAGTGGTTTTAACTGGGTATGCAACAGTTATGCCGCCTAAAGCTTCATAGGAGGAGAGAAGATGGATTTTCAATTAACTGAACAGCAAAAGTTATTATTGCAAATGTATGATGAATTTGGGATTAATGAAGTAAAACCAATTGCAGCAGAAATAGACGAGGAAGAAAGATTTCCAATTGAAACTGTTGAAAAAATGAAAAAATGTGGATTTTTAGGAATTCCTATTTCAAAAGAATATGGAGGAGAAGGTGCTGATACTTTAAGTTATATTTTAGCGATTGAAACGCTTGCAAAATATTGTGCAACGACTTCAATTCTTTTATCTGCACATACTTCATTATGCTGTGATCCTATTTTAAAATTTGGTAATGATAAGCAAAAAGAAAAATTTTTAAAGCCATTAGCTAGAGGAGAAAAATTAGGTGCTTTTGGTCTTACAGAGGCAAATGCAGGAACAGATGCATCTGGACAACAAACTACAGCAGTAAAAGATGGGAAAAATTATATATTAAATGGTTCAAAACTATTTATAACTAATGCCGGCTATGCAGATATATATGTTATCTTTGCAATGACTGATAGAACAAAAGGTACAAGAGGAATATCTGCGTTTATTGTTGAAAAAGAAACAAAAGGTTTTAAAATTGGGAAAAAAGAACTTAAAATGGGGATTAGAGGTTCAGCAACTTGTGAATTAATTTTTGAAAATTGTATAATACCAGAGGAACAATTATTGGGAAAAGAAGGAAAAGGGTTTAAAGTTGCAATGCAAACTTTAGATGGCGGAAGAATTGGAGTAGCGGCGCAAGCATTAGGAATTGCACAGGGTGCTCTAGATGAAACGGTTCAATATGTTAAGGCAAGAAAACAATTTAATAGAAGTATTTCAAAATTTCAAAATACACAATTTGAATTAGCTAAAATGGACACTAAAATTGAAGCGGCCAGAATGTTAGTATATAAAGCAGCTAGTTTAAAAACTCAAAATTTACCTTTTTCAAAAGAAGCAGCACATGCTAAATTATTTGCAGCAGAAACGGCAATGGAAGTTACAACTAAAGCAGTTCAATTACATGGTGGATATGGATATACAAGAGAATATCCAGTTGAGAGAATGATGAGAGATGCCAAAATTACTGAAATATATGAGGGAACGTCGGAAGTGCAAAAAATGGTTATTTCTGCACATCTTTTAAAATAGTGGAGGATAAGAATGAAAATAATTGTATGTATAAAACAGGTGCCAGATACAAGTGAAGTGAAATTAGATCCTAAAACTGGAACTCTAATTAGAGAAGGGGTTCCAAGTATAATTAATCCAGATGATAAAAGTGGATTAGAAGCAGCGTTAAAATTAAAAGAAGAAATTGGAGCAGAGATTACAGTATTAACAATGGGACCACCTCAAGCAAAGGCAGCTATAAGAGAAGCTTTAGCGATGGGAGCGGATAATGGGATTTTGCTTAGTGATAGAAAATTTGCTGGTGCAGATACATTAGCTACATCTACAACTCTATCAAAGGCACTTGAAAAAATGGAGTTTGATTTAATTATTACAGGTCGTCAAGCAATAGATGGTGATACTGCTCAAGTTGGACCACAAATAGCTGAGCACTTAGATTTACCTCAAGTAGCATATGCGATAGGAATTAATAAAACGTCAAATGGTTTAATTGTAAAAAGACAATTTGAAGATGGATATCAAATGGTGAAAGTTGAGACTCCTTGTTTAATTACTGCGCTTTCGGAAATGAATCAACCAAGATATATGAGTGTTGGTAAAGTGGTTGATGCATTTAATAAAGAAATTAAAATATGGTCGATGGATGATTTAGAACTTGAAATAGAAAGAGCAGGGTTAAAAGGTTCACCAACTAAGGTAAAAAAATCATTTACAAAGGGAGCAAAAGCAGCAGGAAAACAATTTGTACTTTCACCAGAAGAAAGTGCTATATGTATAGTTGAAAAATTAAAAGAACGTTTTATTCTTTAATATTGTGTATGAATGGAGGAAAATTCATGAATAAGGAACATGGAGTAGTTGTTTTTGGAGAACAGAGAAATGGTAAAATTCAATCGGTTGTATATGAATTATTAGGAAAGGGAAGAGAACTTGCAGATATATTAGAAACTTCTTTAAGTTGCGTAGTCTTAGCTGAAAATATCGACAATAATTTAGAAGAATTAATTTTTTATGGAGCCGATTATATATATGTAATTAAATCTGAAGAATTAAAGTATTATCAAACTGAAAGTTATACTCAAGGAATGTATAATGCAATTAAAAAACTTAATCCAGAAATTTGTTTATTTGGAGCAACAAGCATAGGCAGAGATTTAGCACCTAGATTGTCGGCTAGATTAAAAACAGGTCTTACGGCTGATTGTACTTGTTTAGAAATTGGAGAAGACAAGGGACTCTGGATGACAAGACCTGCATTTGGGGGCAATTTAATGGCAACAATTATATGTCCAGATCATAGACCACAGATGGCAACAGTTAGACCTTCTGTAATGCAAAAAAATGAAATAGACAAAAGTAGAAAAGGTGAAGTTATTAATTTAAAAGTCGATTTTGATAGCAGAGTTAATAGAACACAAGTTATTGAAGTTGTTAATGAAGAAAAAAATAAAAAGCCAATTGAAGAGGCAAAAATATTGGTGGCAGGTGGTAGAGGCATGACTAATAAGGAAGATTTAAAACTTTTAGAAGAGTTAGCAGATTCTTTAGAAGGTCAAATGGCTGCATCTAGAGCCGTAGTTGATGCGGGGTTAATGCCACATGATGTACAAGTTGGACAAACTGGGAAAACTGTAAGACCAGATTTATATTTGGCAGTTGGAATTTCTGGAGCAATTCAGCATATTGCAGGGATGGAAGATTCAGAATATATTATTTCAATTAATAAAGATGAAGAAGCACCTATTTTTGATAATTCAGATTTGGGTCTTGTAGGAGATGCAAAAAAAGTTATTCCACATCTATTATTCCATATTAATAAAGCTAGAGAAGAAAAAAAAGCATTATAAAAATTAATAAGTTTTAATTAAAGGAAATTATAGACTGTAGATAAAAAATATTTTGCTACAGCCTATAATTTTAAAAAGAAAAGATATTATTGTATAGAATTGTTAAAAGAATAACAAAATAATAATATTATTAATCGTTACGTGACAACGCATTATTTAGGGCATATAATTATAGTATGCTTTGAAAGGAGTGAAATTATGCAGAGACAAAAACATTTAATTCATGAAAAAGTTCAATTAAATGATTATTTTATTGATACTTTAGAAAAAATGTTAGATCCGATTCCAATATGCTTTATACTTATAGATTCTGAAACAAGAGTAATAATGATTAATAATCAATTTGCAGCTTTTTTGGGTTATCCTAAAGAAGAGTTGTTAGGGAAAAAGGTTGAAGAAATTGATGCAGTTACACGGTTTCCAGAAGTTTTTTTACATAAAACACCAGAAATTGCATGGAAGCATAAATTTACAAATGGACATACAGCTATTGTTCATCGTATTCCAGTATTAGATGAAGAGAAAAATATTCAATATGGATTTGGAATGATTTTATTTGAAGATGTGGATGAATTACATGGTGTATTAAAGAAAAATAAAATATTAGAGACTAAAATTGATTTTTATAGAAAAGAAATAAAGAAAATAAGAGGAGCTAAATATAGTTTAAGAAATATTGCGGGAACAAGTGAGAAAATACACAATTGCAAACTATTAGCTATGAAAGTTGCACATACACGTTCTACGGTTCTTTTACTAGGAGCAAGTGGAACTGGAAAAGAATTATTTGCACATGCTATTCACAATGAAAGTGATAGATCGGAAAACCCATTTATTAAAGTTAATTGTGCCGCAATTCCTTCAGAATTATTAGAAGCGGAATTATTTGGATATGAAGAAGGAGCTTATACTGGAGCTAAAAAAGGTGGGAAAATAGGAAAATTTGAACTTGCCATGGGAGGAAGTATCTTTTTAGATGAAATTGGAGATATGCCAATGTCAATGCAAGTGAAGTTGTTAAGAGTGTTGCAAGAAAAAGAAATTGAAAAAATAGGTGGAAATGACGTTATACCACTCGATATTAGAATAATTGCGGCAACTAATAAAAATTTAATTCAAAAAGTTAAAGATGGTTCATTTAGAGAAGATTTATATTATAGATTAAATGTTATGAGTATAGAAATACCAACGCTTGAAGAAAGAAAAGAAGATATAGATGATGTTGTTAAGGTAATTATTAAAAAATTGTGCCGAACATTAGGTACACTTATTCATACTATTTCAGATGATGCCATGAGAGCTTTAAAGGACTATAAATGGCCTGGGAATGTTAGAGAATTAGAAAATGTATTAGAAAGAGCGATAAATCTTAGCGATAATACTGTGATAGAATTAGAACATTTGCCAGAACATATTAGAAAAAATATAAGCGAAAAAATAAGAAAAGAATGTGATGAAAAAGAAATAAAGGAATTTGTTAATTTAAAAGAAAGAATTAAAATATTAGAAAAAGAAGCTATTAGAGAAGCGATGGAAATAACGGGGAATAATAAACAAAAAGCGGCACAACTATTGGGAATGAGTAGATCTAATTTTTATGAAAAATTAGATAAGTATAATATTTAACTTAGAGAACAGTGTTTAATAAAAATACACTGTTCTTTTTTTGTGTGTTTTTTTTGAACATTGGGGAGAAAAAATATGTAAGAGAAAAACATAAGAATTTAAAAATAATCTAAAAAGCTTATAAAATAGCTAGTTGTAAGATTAAAAATAATTTCAAATTAATATTAAGAAGCATTACATTTTTGGCATGTAAATTGCATATATATTAAGTGTAAATTAAGCGGTGTAAAAAAACACAGTAAAGACAGAGGAGGAGAAAAATGGCAGTATTTTTTCAAAATTTAATTGCTGGATTAGAAACGGGAAGTTTATATGCACTAGCTGCACTTGGGTTAGTACTTATTTTTAGAACTTCAGATGTGATTAATTTTGCACAAGGAGATATGGCGATGTTTAGTACATTTGTTGCGTATCGATTAATGACGGGGGTTGGAGTTCCATATTTTGTGGCAGTCATACTTGCATTAATATTTGCACTTTTATTGGGGTATAGCGTGGAAAGATTTGTTTTAAGACCGGCAAAAAAGGCGAATTTGGTGGGAAAAATGATTATTACATTGGGACTGGTTATGGTTTTAAGTGGCACCGCAACTGCATTATTTGGAATTGATACATATTATATGAGAAAGGCGGTATTACTAGATAATATTCAAATTGGAGGCGTAACAATTCAGCCTAATGCAATATTTATTATTTTATTTACACTATTTGTAATGGCTGTATTCTCATATTTGGTAAATAGAACAAAAATGGGTATTGCAATTCGAGCAACTGCAGAAAATGAAACAACAGCTCAACTTATGGGAATTAAAGTTAATAAAGTTATATCAAATTCTTGGATGATAGCAACATTGATGGGAGCATTAGCGGGAATATTAATTGCACCGGTTACAAATGTATCTGTAACCATGATGGCAGAAATGCATCTTAAGTCATTTATTGCAGCAGTTGTTGGTGGCTTTGGATCTTTTGTAGGTCCAGTTGTAGGAGGGTTTCTAATTGGAGTGATGGATAATATGGTAGGTTATTATATTTCACTTAACTGGAAAACAACAATAGTATATGCATTGCTTATTGCGATGTTGATATTTAAACCGACGGGCTTATTTGGAAAGGTGCATAGAAAGAAGGTGTGATTATGAAAAAAACGCAAAAAGAAATGATGAGATTTATTATTTTTGGAATAATAATTATTATTTTAAGTCAAGTAGTTGGATTTAAAAGATCTACATTAACGCTTATTAACACTGTAATAGTTTTTAGTATTTGTGCAGTAGGATTTAATATCTTATTGGGATATGGAGGACAAATATCATTAGGTCATGCTGCATTTGTTGGTCTAGGAGCCTATGTTTCAGCATATATGAGTACTGTGTTAGGGTTGCCATTTTTATTGTCTTTATTAATTGGAGGTTTGATTCCAATGATAGTTGGTATTTTGCTGGGATTAATAGCATTAAGACTAGAAGGTCATTATTTGGCGATTGCAACTTTAGGTTTTGGAGTTACGATACAGCAAATATTTAAAGAATGGGTTGGATTTACAAATGGATATTCAGGGATGAGAGCTAAAACACCTGAAATTTTTGGATTTGCATTTAAATCTAGAGAAAGTTTTATGATACTTGCAATAGTTATATTGGTTTTATTATGTATAGTTGCATATAATCTTTTACGATTTAAAACTGGTAGGGCTTTTATAGCAATGAGGGATAGTGAACACGCAGCACAAGCAATGGGAATTAGCATGCTTAAGTATAAGTTAATTGCTTTTTCAATTAGTGCATTTTACGCTGGAATTGCAGGTGGTTTATATATGCACTTAATTAAATTTACACAACCTGATCAATGGGGAATAGTATTTTCACTTAATTTATTAGCAATGGTTGTAATTGGAGGATTAGGCTCAATATGGGGAAGTATTTTAGGAGCAACATTTATTACATTGATGCCAGAAATTTTAAAAGAATTGCCTGTAATTGGAGAGATTAGAAATGTATCAACTATTGTAACTGGTTTAGTTATGATATTAATAATAAGATTTTTACCTTATGGATTAGCATATTTGCCTAAACAATTAAAATTAAAAAGAATAAATAAAAGAAATGCTAACGAAACTGCGGAGGTGAAGGCATAATGAATATTTTGGAGGTTAAAAATTTATCTATTCAATTTGGTGGATTAAAAGCAGTTGATAATTTAAGTTTTAATGTGCCTAAAAAAAGTATTTATGGATTAATAGGTCCAAATGGTGCTGGAAAAACAACAGTATTTAATTGTATTAGTAGATTTTATACACAGGATTCGGGCGAAGTATTATTTACTCCAAATGAAAAAACAATAGAACTAAATAAATATAAAGTTCATCAAGTTGCTTCTTTAGGATTAGTTAGAACATTTCAAAATGTTGAATTAGTAAAAACTATGACTGTTTTAGAAAATTTAATGATTGGAATGCATCATAAAACTAAAGGTGGAGTTTTAGCACAATGCTTAGGGTTAAATAATGTTTTAAAATCTGAAAAAAAGAATAGAGAATTAGTCTTAGAAGTTTTAGAGACCTTAGATTTACAAAAATATGCATATGAAATAGCAGGAGCTCAACCTTATGGAGTTCAAAAAAGAATTGAGTTAGCAAGAGCTTTAGTTTCACATCCAAAACTAATTATTTTAGATGAACCTGCTGCAGGAATGAATCATACAGAAACAGAAGAATTGTCACATTTGATTAAAAAGATTAGAGATGTTTACGATACTACAATTTTATTAGTTGAACATGATATGGGATTAGTTATGGGAGTTTGTGAAAAATTAACTGTAATTAACTTTGGCAAAAAAATAGCTGATGGGACGCCTGCTCAAATACAGCAAAACATAGCTGTTCAAGAAGCGTATTTGGGAAAGGAGAAAAATGATGCTTAAAATAAGTGATTTAGATGTTTATTATGGTTATGTTCATGCATTAAAGAAGATATCTATTGAAGTGAAAAAGGGAGAAATAGTAGCTTTATTAGGTGCAAATGGCGCAGGTAAAACATCTGTATTAAAGACTATATCAGGAATTAAAGAATTAGATGGTGGAAAAATTACATTAGAAGATAGAGATATATCACATACTATGCCAGATATAAGAACAAAATTAGGAATTGTTCAATCACCAGAAGGAAGACAGGTATTTGCTCAAATGAATGTTGAGGATAATTTAAAAGCAGGAGCATATACAAGAAAATCATTTAAAAATTTGGATAAAGATTTTGAAAAAATATATTCGTATTTCCCAAGATTAGAAGAGCGGAAAAAACAATTAGCTGGAACACTTTCTGGTGGAGAACAACAGATGCTTTCAATTGGAAGAGCGTTAATGGCAAATCCTAAAGTTTTATTACTAGATGAACCATCTTTGGGATTAGCACCATTAATTGTTGAAGATATTTTTAAAATAATAAAACAAATTAATAAAGAGGGTACAACGGTTTTATTAGTTGAGCAAAATGCTTATCAAGCTTTAAGCATAGCCCATAGTGGCTATGTTTTAGAAACTGGGAAAATAGTTTTATCTGGATCTGCTGAAGATTTAAAATCAAATAAAGAAGTTCAAAAAGCATATCTAGGAGGAGAATAAGACAATTTACTAAAATATACTGGGTCGACACAGAGGTATTTTAGTTTTGTATTAAAACAACAATTTTGAATGGAGGAAAATAAATGAAAAAGCAAAATTTATGGCGCCAAATAGGTGCGATGCTGGTTATTATTACTATGATGTTTGGTATGGTGGCTTGTGGAGAAAAAAATGAATCAAAGGGTGAAACTGATTCAAGTAGTCAAGTTTCAGATACTAAAGAAACTTCAGAAAAAACAGAAAAACCTGTTCAAAAAGAAATTGAGTATGCACAGGGAGTAGATGATAGCCACATTAAAGTTGGTACTATAGGGGTTCAATCAGGACCACTTTCATTTATTGGAGTGCCTTATTTTGCAGGCATGGAAAGTTATTTCAAGATGATTAATGATAATGGTGGAGTAAATGGAAGACAAATCGAATTAGTAAAAAAAGATGATGAATTCAATGTTGAAAAAGCTGTTGCAGGAATGGAATCGTTAATATATGATGAGGAAGTTTTTTCAATAGTAGGTCATTTAGGTACACCAGGAGTATTAGCAACAATTGATATGGTTAAAGAAGAAGGAATTCCTTCTGTTTATTTTGGATCAGGAGTTCAAAGTTTAACAACTGCAGGAGAAAATTTCTTTCCTGTGCAACCAAATTACGTATATGAAGGGAAATTAATGGCGAAATTCACCAAAGAATATTTTAATGCAAGTAAAATAGCAGTTATTTATAGAAATGATGATGTTGGAAGAGATGGATTAAAAGGAATACAAGAAGGATTAGAAGAGTTAGGACAAAAAGAAATGTTGTCTGAAGATGCAATTATGTCCTTTAATGCTGGAGATTCAGATTTTACAGTGCAAGTGCAAAAAGCTAAGGCAGAAGATCCTGAAATTGTAATTGTATATGGGTTAGCGGGCGGAACTGCAGGAGTATTAAAAGAAATGGAAAAAGTGGGATATAGTGTTCCAGTTTTAACAACATATTCTAATGCAGATATGTCTTTCTTAGCTGTTGCTGCACCAGGGGCTCCAAATATGATTGAAAATGTAAATGTTATGGGATGGTTAGATGTTACAGATGAAAGTTTAAAACCATTAATGGATGCAATGAAAAAGTATTATCCAGAAGCACCTGTAAATGCTTACACTATGGCAGGTTGGGTAGCTGCTGAAACCTTTGTAGCTGGATTAAAAGAAACTGGCGATAATTTAAATTGGGAAGGTTTTGTTGACGGAATGAATCATTTAAGTTTTAAAGATGGTTTAGCACCAGAAATAACTTATTCTGAAGGAGTAAGAGAAGGTGTTCAAAAAATGGCTGTAAGTAGAGTTCAAAAAAATGGAGAATCATTTGAATTTCATATAATGTCAGATTTTCTTTCATTTGAAGATTAAAAGTTAATATAAAGAGCGGGTAATCCGCTCTTATCAAAATGGAGGCAAAGAAAATGCATAAAGATAATTTTGTAGGAATAGTAGGCACAGGGATATATATTCCTAATCAGTATATGACAGCAAAAGATATAGCGGAAGCAACAAAAGGAGTTTGGACAGAAGAAGCAGTTAGCAAAAAATTGGGGATTATAAAAAAACCAATACCAGGGAAAGAAGATGGAACTCAAGAAATGGGAGCATTAGCTGCAATTAACTGTTTAGAAAATTGCAATTTTGATGCAAAAGAAATAGATGTAATCTTATGTATGGGCGAAGAGTGGAAAGAATATCCACTTACTACTTCAGCATTGTATATTCAGGATAGAATAAAAGCTACAAATGCATGGGGAATAGATGTACAAAATAGATGCTGTACAACTGTTTCAGCAATGAAAATTGCAAAAGATATGTTAATAGCAGATGATTCTATTAATACAATTATGATAGTTGGTGGATATAGAAACGGAGATTTAATAGATTATACAGATAAAGCTGTATCTATGATGTATAACCTTGGAGCTGGTGGAGGCGCAATAATTTTAAAGAAAAATTATTCAAAAAATGTGCTTTTAGGAACTCATATAATGTCGGATGGATCACTAGCAAGAGATGCTGGAGTAGAAATAGGAGGAACGTTAAATCCTATTACAAAAGAAAATTTAGGTGTTGCTTATAGCTCTTTAAGAGTTATGCATGAAGAACATATGAAAAGTAGATTGAATAAAGTTTCAATGGATAATTGGTTTTATTGTATAGATAAGGCTTTTGAAAAATCAAATATTTCAAAAGATAAGCTTGGATATTTGGCGGTATTGCATTTTAAAAAATCTATGCATTTAAAAATGCTTGAAACATTGGGTATTACAGAAGAAGAGTCAATTTACTTAGAGAATTATGGACATATCGGACAGGTAGATCAAATTTTATCATTACATCTTGCTTTAAATGAAGGCAAAGTTAAGGATGGAACAATTGTTTCAATGATTGCTGCAGGCATTGGATATGTATGGGCAGCGAATGTAATTGCTTGGGGCCCTTATAAGGAGGGAAGTCATGAAGCATAAAGCAAAGTGGATAAGTATTGATGAAGCGTTAAATTGTGTTAAATCAGAAGATGTTATAGTATCTGCGTTAGCTGCAGCTGAGCCTAAATTATTTTTAAGTCAGTTACATAGTAGATACAAAAATGTTGAAAATGTGAAAGTTGTAACGTGCTTACCAATGGGTAAATACCCATATTTTTCAGATGATAGATATTTAGATCATTTTAGAATGGATGGATGGTTTTATTCACCTGATATGAGAAAAATGCATCCTAAAGGTAAAATTTCTTATATTCCAAATCATTTGCATTTATCAGCGAAAAAGCGTCTTTTTTATGAACAACCCAATATATTTGTGGGAACGTGTTCTTCTATAGATAAACATGGCTATGTTTCTTTATCATTAAGTGCAACATATGAAAGAGAAATGATGGAAAAGGCTGATATAGTAATAATGGAAGTAAATAAAAATATGCCTAGAACATTTGGAGATACAATTGTCTCAGTTAATGAAATAGATTATTTAGTTGAAGTTGATTACGAAGTACCATGTTTACCAGTAGTTGAACCATCGGAAAAGGATTTAAAAATAGGTAAATTTATTGCAGACTTAGTTGAGGATGGTTCTACATTACAATTAGGAATTGGTGGTATTCCAAATGCAGTTGCAAAAGCGCTTGAAACAAAGAAAAATTTAGGTATTCATACTGAAATGTTTACAGATGGCATGGTGGATCTATATGAAAAAGGGGTAATAACTGGTTCAGAAAAATCGCTATTAAAACAAAAAATGGTGGCAACTTTTGCTTTAGGGTCAAAGAAATTATATGATTTTATTGATGATAACCCAGCGGTTCAAATATTAAGAGGATCATATGTAAACGATCCATTTGTGATAGGACAAAATAATAAAATGGTATCTATAAATACAACATTGGAGGTAGATCTTTCAGGACAATGTTGTTCAGAATCAATTGGACATAGACAATTTAGTGGTACTGGAGGACAATCAGACACTGCTGTTGGAGCTCAAAGGTCAAAGGGTGGTAAATCAATTATTGCTTTATATTCTACAGCGAATATAAGAGTAGACGGTAAAAATGAAAGAGTAAAGGTATCTAAAATTGTTTCTAGTTTAAAAAAGGGTGCAGCTGTTTCGCTTTCTAGAAATGATGTGGATTATGTAGTTACAGAATATGGAGTTGCATCATTAAGAGGAACATCAATGAAAGAAAGAGTTGAAAGATTAATTAAAATAGCACATCCAGAATTTAGAGATATATTAAAAGAAGAAGCAAAAAAAGAAATGATTTGGTAAGGGAGGTCAATGAGTGAATATAATCAAATTAAGAAATATTGAGCTTGAGAATGGAGAGGTACTGGGATATAGAGAATGTGGAGAGAGTGAAAATACAGTAGTTTTGCTTCATGGAAATATGACTTCATCAAAACATTTTGATTTATTAATGTTAGAGTTAATACCTAAGTATAAGGTATATGCAATTGATTTAAGAGGATTTGGTGTTTCAACTTATAATAATCCAATTGATAGTTTAAAAGAGTTTGCAAATGATGTAGAAGAGGTAATTGGAAAACTTGATATAAATAGATTTATTTTGGCTGGTTGGTCTACAGGCGGTGGAATTGCAATGCATATTGCAGCCGATATGTCAAAAAGGATTAAAAAACTTATTTTAATTGATTCTGTAGGCATTTCTGGATATCCAATTTTTAAAAAGGATCAAAATGGAGCACCTATCTTAACAGAATTATTAAAAACGAAAGAAGATATAAAAAACGATTTAGTTCAAGTAAAACCTGTTTTAGATGCGTTAAAGAATAAAGACAAAGAATTTTATAGACAGTTATTTAATATGATTATTTATAATGTAAATAAGCCGGATAATCAAAAATATGAAGAATATTTAGATGATATGTTAACTCAAAGAAATTTGGTTGATGTGGATTATGCATTAACAAGATTTAATATATCAAATAATAGTAATGGATTGGTTGAAGGAACAGGTGAGGTAGAAAAAATCGAATGTCCAACTATAGTAGTTCAAGGAGATAAAGATTTAGTGGTGCCTATTCAAATGGCACAAGGAATAGTAAATGGAATTGGTATTAATGCACATTTAGAAATATTTGAAAATAGTGGGCATAATCCAATGGTAGATAATTTGGAAAAAGTTGTAGAGTTATTTTAAGGAGACGATGAAATGGCATATTTTAAAAGTGACAATAAAGATATTTATTATGAATCATATGGAAATGGAGAGCCTTTAATTTTGCTTAATGGCATTATGATGAGTACAGAAAGCTGGCAAATATTTAAAGAATCACTGTCAAAAAAATGCAAATTAATTCTTATTGATTTTTTAGATCAAGGTAAAAGTGATAAAATGGAAAATTTATATACACAAGATGCTCAAGTTGAAGTATTGGAATCTTTAAGAAAGCATTTAAAACTTGATAATTTTAATTTGTTAGGCATTTCATATGGAGGAGAAGTCGCATTAAAATATACATTAAAGTATCAAAAAAATATTAAAAGTTTAATTTTATCAAATACAACTGCATATACCGATCCTCAATTAAAACAAATAGGAGATAGTTGGATTGATGCAGCAAAAACACATAATGGGAAAATCTTTTTTAATGCAAGTATTCCACCCGTTTATTCAAAATCATTTTTTGAAAAAAATGCAGAATGGCTTATAAAAAGACAAGGCTATTTTGAAAAGGCATTTAAAGATGAATGGTATGAAGCCTTTATTAGACTTGTAAAGAGTGCAGAAAATTATGATGTAAGAGATAAAATTAATGAAATTACGGTAAATACTTTGTTAATTAGTGCAGATGATGATGGAATAACTCCATTGAAATCTCAGGAATATATATATAATAAATTACCTAATTGTATATGGGTAACTTTAAATAATTGTGGTCATGCATCAATGTATGAACAACCGTTAGCATTTGCAACTACGGTATTAGGATTTGTTGAAAATAATGAAATTAAATTTTAAAAACTAACTAAAGATTGCAAGAAGATGTGATTTGATTCAAATCACAGGACTTTTTGCGGCCTAAAATAGAAGAGAGAGGGATTAATATGAGATTACAAAATAAAGTGGCTATTATTACTGGAGGTAGTAGAGGAATTGGAAAGGCTACTGCACTTAAATTTGTATCAGAAGGTGCAAAGGTTGTATTAGTAGATATTAATAAAGAAGCATTACTAGTTGCTAAAGATGAAATAGAAAAATTAGGCGGAGTTGTTGAAATTTGTGAAGCCAATGTAACTAAAATTGAAGAAGTAAAAAATGTAATTAAATATGCAGATGATAAATTTGGACAAATAGATATTTTAGTTAATAATGCTGGAATAACAAAAGATGGAATATTAGTTAAGATGGCAGAAGAAGATTGGGATGCAGTAATAGATGTTAATTTAAAGGGAGTATATTTGTTTGGACAAGCAGCAGCAAAATATATGGCAGACAATCAAGGGGGAGTAATTCTTAACACTTCTTCTGTAGTAGGATTATATGGAAATTATGGTCAGAGTAATTATGCGGCAACTAAATGGGGTGTTATTGGACTTACAAAAACATGGGCAAAAGAATTAGGAAAGAAAAAAATTAGAGTAAATGCTGTTGCGCCAGGATTTATAAAAACTCCAATGACTGAAAAGATGCCACAAAAAGTTTTAGATATGATGAAAGATAAATCACCATTAAAATTATTAGGGGAAGCTGATGATATTGCAAATGCATTTTTGTATTTAGCATCAGATGAAGCTAAATATATAACAGGAACTGTTTTAAGTGTAGATGGTGGAACAGTTATGTAAATAGAAAAGATTAGAAAATATGTAAAGAACCCTTAAAAAAATTATAATTATATTTTTTTAAGGGTTCTTTATGCAAAAAAATCATTACATATATTATTATTTTTCTAAAACCTATAATAATCAAGATTTTTCTTACTTTGATAGTAACTAATCCATTTTACATTTTTAAAAATGAATAATTAGGCAACTAAAAATGAACAAAAAGTCACTAAAAAAAATAAATAATCATGTTTTAATAATAATGAATGACTAATCATGAACTTTAATTTGATAATAAAATCAGCATATGGTAAAATATGTGTTGGGAGAGGTGACAATGGATTATCATGGGAGAGTTCAGCGTATGTTTTTAGAAAGTGGATATACGCTTAAAGAAATTTCACAAATTTGCGAGGAAAAGGGGTTAAAAATAACGCCTTCTTATTTGAGTAAATTAAAAAATGGTTCACAAAAACCAGCTTCTGATGATGTTCATAAAGTTTTGGCAGAAATATGTAATATAGATGTTAATATGCTTTTATTTGAAGCCTATTATGAAAAAGCGCCTAATTGGCTAAAAGATATATGGGATAAGTTAGATTTAAAAATAAAAAATCATTTAATAAATGAAATAAATGCAGATGATTTAAAATGGAAAAACTGGCTTTACGATGAGGTTTTTAGGCAGGAAAAATATTATACATTGTCGAAATTTTTAAATGAAGATATAAATATTTTAAAAGAAACTACGGGAAATAAAGAGTGGGAGTATATAGTGGAAGAAGATAGCATGGTTCCATTGTTTTATCCAAAGGATATTCTTGTTTTTGATACTCAAGATAAAATAAAAAATGGAGATTTAATATGTGTATGTACAAAAAATAAAGAAAAACACTTGGGAAAGTGTATTTTAGAAGAAAATAGAGTTATTTTACTTGCGCAGAATCCTAAATATCCTGTAAAATACATAGAGCACAAAGATATTTATTGGAAATATATTATAAAGACAGTAACTAGACAAATTGAAAGGAGGTATTAAGCGTGAAAACAGCATTTGCATATGCCAGAATAGATAAAAATAACGGACAAGATAAATCGATAAGAGAACAGTTTAAAAATATTGAAAAATATGCATCAAATCATGCTTATAAAATCCTTAATAGATATTATGATACTGACAATGGTCATTATGATAAAAAAAGCATTGGTTTTGGCAAAATGATTAAAGATGCGCTTGCGTTTGCGCCTAATGTTATATTATTTGAAGATGGAAGCGTTTTAGAAATAAATGAAGCAGGTATTAAACAGGCACTTATTAATTTGCAAGAAAAGGGAGTAAGATTATGTACTATATCATCTGCTGAGAAAAATGAGGTTGCAGTTAGCGAAAGACAATTAGAAAAGAGTTTTGAAAGTAGTTTACAAGAATCAGAAAACAAATTAAGAGTTACTGAATCTAATATAGAGGCTGAACAAAATCTTTCTGTAAAACCATCGCTATTTGAAAATATGGAAACTCAAACTTCGGAAATATTAGAAAAGGAACTTGCATTTAGGGATCAAAAATCAGGATATATGTTTAAAAAACCAGGGAAAGTGCCATTTGGATATAGATCAGAAATTATTCAAATAGTGGATAGCAAAAACAATAAAGTTTATTCAAAATATGTTTGGGTTTTAGATGAAGAACAGGCTGAACTTTTAAGAGTTATGGTGGTTGAATTATATACTAAAAGAAGAATGTCATATAATGAAATTAAAAAATTATTAAATGATAAAGGTATTAAGAGTCCACAAAAGAAAATATGGGGTACTAGTTCAGTTGCAAGTTTGCTTAGCGAAGAGAGACTTAGAATGTATTCAGGTCAAGGTGTTTTAAAAGATGAAAGATTTTTGGGAGAAAAAAGAATTGAGCATGCTCATCCTGCATTAATTAGTAAAGATGAATTGCAGCAGGTATTAGCTAGAAAAGAAGAAAATAGAAAAACTGCACAGGTTGGAAGAAGCAAAAAGGGACAATTTTTGTATACTGGCCTTAATTTTGAAAATGAAGCAATTTTTAAATGTGAAGCATGTGGAAGTAGAGTTATAGGGTATCAAAATTCTAGCGATAAATGGTTTAAATATGTTTGTTCTGCTTATAGAAGTCAGGGGATGAATGGTTGTTCGAATTCATGGAGATTGGATAGAGAATGGCTTGAAAATTCAATTTTAAATGGAATATGTAAGAAATTTTTGACTGAAGATGCTAAGAATCAATTTTTTATGGATATACCTAAAACTCTTAGAGCTAGTTTTAAGCATTTAAACATTGAAAAAAGAGTTTTGACTGATAGATTAGAACAATGTGATTTAGAAGGTAGAAGACTTTTAACTGCCTTAAAAGGTGGTATGACAGCTGAATTATTAACAGAAGAGATAGATTCTTTAAATAGAGAGAAGGAAAAATTAAAAAGGAAATTAAAAAGAACGGAAGAAGATATTGAAGAATTGTCAATAGTTGATGAAAAGGGACTTAGAAATATATTTGACTCATTTGAATTATTATATGAACAATTAGAGGGAGAAGATAAAAGAAGGCTTGCAAGATTATTTGTTAGGCAAATTAGAATGCTTCCTGAAAACCGTAAAATTAAAGTTGAATTTAATAATCCTACAGTGGTTTTAAAGCATTTTAGGGATTATGAAACAATGTATAAGAGATTTTTAATACAATTAAAAAGATTAAAAACGAAATAAGATAAAAGTAAACCTTTAAATTTAAAGATTAAAATTTGAAGGTTTTTTTATTTGAATATAAGGTATTGTATTTACAATTTTGGGAATATTCAAAAAATAATACTGAATAAGAAGGACTTTGAGGGGTAGAAAGAGAATACAAGAATAAGAGCGAAGCTAAAATAGTATAGGAGGTTTTTAAAATGAAAACAATAATGGGTTTAAAAATCGACAAAAGAGAAGAGGCAGCTGTAAAAACACAGGAATTGCTAACGGAGTATGGATGTATATTGAAAACAAGGATAGGATTACATGAAGCATCTAATATTTGTTCTCCAGTAGGTACAATTATTTTAGAATTTATTGAAAATGCAGATGAAAAAATTTGGGAATTAGAAAAAAGACTGCAAGTTATAGAAGGCGTTCATGTAGCTAAGATGGAATTATAGTTAAAATTTAATTACTTTTTATAAAATTAAAATAATTTTATAAAAAGTAATTTTTTTTGAGAATTTTTAGGATATTTCTTTTTGGAAATAAAGGTTATACACACAATTAACAATACAATAAGGAATATTAATTTTTAGCATATTTTTTGCAAATTTAAAATTAAATAAGTAAACTTAAATTAGACAAAAGTAAAAAAGGGATTTATTACAAAAAATTAACAGAAAATATAATTGATTTAGAATATAATTGTTTCTGTTGTTCGTTTATTAGGAATAGTTATCAATTATAAATTAATATGCTAAGGAGTAGATTTGTGAAAAAAAGAGGAATGCTAGGTATTATGTTTCTAATTTTAATGATTGGAATTGCATGTGGTAAAAAGATTAGTACTGAAGAAATTAAATATAATACAGAAAATATTGAAGTTATCTCAAAAAATATTAATATTGATGATATAGATTATAAATATCCTCAGGTTGCAGGATATAAGGACAAAGAGAAAGAAACTTTATTTAATGAACAAATTAGTCATAAGTTTATGGTTCTTCAAAATAAAATAGGAGAAACAGAAGCATTTAATTTTGAAGGGAAATATAAAATACTAGAAAGAGGAGATAAATTTTTAAGTATTAGAATAGAAACATACGCAGAAAATAATATTACTGGTGAAAAGTTTAAAAGAATAGAGGGATTAAATATTGATTTAGAAAAAATGAAAATACTTGTTTTAGGAGATATATTTAGTTCAAAAGATTTATATGAAAAAGAAATAGATAATACTTTAAGAGAATTTATTAGAAAACAAAATAAATTAAATATTATTGAAAGTATGGATATTGAAAATGCGAAAAAAAGTTTTGGATTAGAGGAAAGTTTTAGCTACTCTAATGGAAAATTAATTTTGTACTACAATACCAAAGAACTTGCTAAATATGAAGATCCTCTTGTAATAGAAGTTAATAATAAAAAAATATTAAAGAATATTAAAGAAAAATTTAATAGCGGTAAGTAGATAAAAGCATCTAAATTGGTTGAATAGAATTCATATAATTTGGATGTTTTTTTGTATATATATAACATAAATAAGTTTAAAAAACGTAAAAAAGGTTATATATATATTGAAAAGAATACATAATAATTTTTGTGAAAGGGAGGATTACAATGAAGAATCGTGCTATAGAATGTCAAAGAGGAATGGAAAATGTTAAAAAATATTTAGAGGATAAAGGCTATAATTGTTTTTTAACTGGAGAAAGAAAAGAAAATGCAGATGTTTTATTGGTTAATATTCCAGACTCAAGCTGGGAGGAGCTAAATTCTACAAATTGTATGACTGAAGGAGGAAAAGAAAAATTAGTTATCAATGTATACGATGTAGATGTTGAAGAAATCGCTAAATTAATTGAAAATAGTATATGTAGATTCTAATAATATATTGGATAAGATCAAAATCCCTACAAATCAGATAAATTCAAATTTGTAGGGATTTATTTGAGATTAATTTTATTTTATGGACGTTTTATGGACGATTAAAAATATAATTAATATAGAGATTTATATAGAAAGCAAAGTAAACTTTAAATACAAACTAAATTTATTATAAGGAGTGTAAAATATGTCTAAAATATTAAGTGATATTGAAATTGCAAGAAATGCAAAGATGCAACCTATAACTGAAATTGCAGAAAAACTAGGACTAACATACGATGATATCGAATTATATGGAAAAGATAAAGCAAAAATTTCATTAGATGCATATAAGAAATTGCAAAGTAAAGAAAATGGAAAATTAGTATTAGTAACAGCAATTAGTCCAACGCCGGCTGGGGAAGGTAAAACAACTACTAATATTGGATTAAGCATGGCATTAAATAAATTGGGCAAAAAATCAAGCTCTGCATTAAGAGAGCCTTCACTTGGTCCATGTTTTGGTATTAAAGGTGGTGCCGCAGGTGGTGGATATTCACAAGTAGTTCCTATGGAAGATATTAATCTTCACTTTACTGGAGATATTCATGCTATAACAACTGCAAATAATTTATTATCAGCTATGATTGACAATAAGATTTATCGTTCAGGAGAGCCATCTATTGATCCAAGAAGAATAACTTGGAAAAGAGTTATAGATATGAATGATAGAAGTTTAAGACATACAGTTATTGGACTTAGAGGAACAGCACATGGGATACCAAGAGAAGATGGATTTGATATTACGGTTGCATCTGAAATAATGGCAATTCTTTGTTTGGCTGAAAATTTTACAGATTTAAAAGCAAGATTAGGGAAAATGATTATAGCCTACAATAAAGATGGTACACCAATTCATGCAGATGATATAGGTGCTACTGGAGCATTGAGCATATTATTAAAAGATGCTATAAAACCAAATCTAGTTCAAACACTTGAAAATACACCTGCATTTATTCATGGAGGACCATTTGCTAATATTGCACATGGATGTAATAGTGTTATGGCAACAAAATTGGCACTTAAGGTTTCTGATTATGTAGTTACTGAAGCAGGATTTGCAGCAGATTTAGGTGCTGAAAAATTCTTTAATATAAAATGTAGATATGCTGGGTTAAATCCTGATGCAGTTGTTTTAGTTGCAACGGCAAGAGCACTTAAATATCATGGCGGAGTTAAAAAAGAAGATTTTGCAGAGGAAAATGTTCAGGCTGTTGAAAGAGGATTTGTTAATTTAAAAAGACATATTGAAAATATAAAACAATTTGGAGTTCCAGCAGTAGTTGCGATAAATAAATTCCCAACGGATACTGATCAAGAAATTCAAACTATTATTGATTTATGTTCAAAAATGAATGTTAAGGCTGTTCTATCAGATGTATGGGCAAAGGGTTCAGAAGGTGGAATGGAATTAGCAGAAGAAGTAGTTAGATTATGTGAAGAAGAAGAAAATAAATTTGAATTCCTTTATGATGAAAATGAATCAGTTAAGGAAAAAATAGAAAAAATATGTAAGAAAATATATAGGGCTGGTGAAGTGGTATACACTAAAAAGGCTGAAGCAGATATTAAGAGACTTGAAAAATTTGGTCTTGATAAGATGCCAATTTGTATGGCAAAAACACAATCATCATTTTCAGATAATCCAAAATTAATTGGAGCACCTGAAGGCTTTGATATTACTATTAGAGAATTAAGAGTTAAGGCAGGAGCAGGATTTGTGGTTGCTTTAACTGGAGATATTATGACAATGCCAGGACTTCCAAAAGTTCCAGCTGCAGAGCATATGGATATTGACGAAGATGGACAAATAAGTGGTTTATTTTAAATAAGGGAAGGGAAGTGCAAGAATGAATAATCAAAATATTGCAGATGCAATGCGTATCAAATTAGAAGACGTTTTTAAAGAGTTACCAGCTAAAAAAGCGTTTGATGAAACAAAACGTAGAGCTCCAAAAAGGGAATTTACGCTAAGTGAAAGAGAAACGGTGTTAGCGCTTCAAAATGCACTACGTTATATTCCAGAAAGATGGCATGAAACTTTGGCCGAAGAATTTTTAGAGGAATTATTAACTACTGGTAGAATTTATGGATATCGTTTTAGACCCGAAGGTGAAATTAAGGGTAATTCAATTGATGATTATCAAGGGAAATGTATAGAAGGTAAAGCATTCCAAGTTATGATTGATAATAATTTAGATTTTGATATTGCGCTTTATCCTTATGAATTAGTTACTTATGGGGAAACTGGTCAGGTGTGCCAAAACTGGATGCAATATCAGTTAATTAAAGCTTATTTAAAAGAATTAACTCAAGATCAAACATTGGTACTTGAGTCAGGACATCCAGTTGGATTATTTAAATCACATCCAGAAGCACCAAGAGTAATTTTAACAAATGGATTGCTTATTGGAGAATATGATAATACTGAAAACTGGCATAGATTAATGCAATTAGGCGTAACAAATTATGGACAAATGACTGCAGGGGGTTGGATGTATATTGGACCTCAAGGAATCGTTCATGGAACATATTCTACAATTTTAAATGCAGGTAGAGATAAATTAGGTATTCCAAAAGATGAAGACTTAAAGGGTAGATTATTTGTTACTTCTGGACTTGGAGGAATGAGTGGAGCTCAAGGTAAGGCATGTAATATTGCTGGTGGAGTATCTATTATTGCAGAAGTAGACATTTCAAGAATTGAAACTAGACATGAACAAGGTTGGGTTGACAGTATAGCAAAAGATCCAGAGGAAGCATTTGAGCAAGCTGAGAAATATTTAGAAAAGAAAGAAGCTCATGCAATAGCATTTCATGGAAATATAGTTGATTTATTAGAATATGCAGTAAATGAAAATAAACATATTGATTTATTATCAGATCAAACTTCATGTCATGCGGTATATGAAGGTGGATATTGCCCACAAGGACTCACATTTGAAGAAAGAACTAATCTTTTAGGAGAAAATAAAGAAGAATTTATAAATTTAGTTGATAAAACTTTAAGACGTCATTTTGAATTAATTCAAAAATTAGTTGAAAGAGGAGTATATTTCTTTGATTATGGAAATAGCTTTATGAAAGCTGTTTCAGATGCAGGTGTGATTGAAATTTGTAAAAATGGAGAAAATGCAATTGATGGATTTATTTTCCCATCATATGTTGAAGATATTTTAGGACCTCTTCTTTTTGATTATGGATATGGTCCATTTAGATGGGTTTGTTTAAGTGGCAAAAAAGAAGATTTATTAAAAACAGATGAAGCAGCTATGAGCTGTATAGATCCAGATAGAAGATTCCAAGATAGAGATAATTATATGTGGATTAAAGATGCAGATAAAAATAAATTAGTTGTTGGAACACAAGCGCGTATACTTTATTCAGATGCATTTGGACGTATGAGAATTGCACTTAAATTTAATGAAATGGTTAGAAAAGGTATAGTTGGACCAATTATGTTAGGAAGAGATCATCATGATACTGGTGGAACTGATTCACCATTTAGAGAAACATCAAATATCAAAGATGGATCAAATTTATGTGCAGATATGGCAACTCAATGTTTTGCAGGAAATGCAGCAAGAGGTATGAGTTTAGTTGCACTTCATAATGGCGGTGGAGTTGGAATTGGTAAAGTAATAAATGGTGGTTTTGGAATGGTATTAGATGGCTCACATAGAGTGGATCAAATATTAGAAAGAAGTATGTTATGGGATGTTATGGGTGGAGTTGCTAGACGTGCTTGGGCTAGAAATGAAAATTCTATTTCTACTTGCATGGAATACAACGATGTTCGTGAAGGAACAGATCATATTACATTACCATATATAGTAGATGAAAAGATGCTTAAAGATTTAGTTAAAGGAAAATATCCTAGTAAATAATATTGGAGGCGTAAAAATGGCAGATGTAAAAAAAATAGTTGAATGTGTACCTAATTTTAGTGAAGGTAGAGATTTAGAAAAGATTGAAAAAATTGTTGAAAACTTTAGAGCTAAAAAAGATGTAAAATTATTGGATTATTCTAATGATGAAGACCATAATCGCTTGGTTGTAACTGTAGTAGGAGAACCTTTAGCCGTTAAAGAAGCTGTTAAAAATGCGGTAGGTACTGCAATTGAATTAATTGACTTAAGAAAACATGAAGGACAACATCCAAGAATGGGAGCAGTTGATGTAATACCTTTTATTCCAATAAAAAATATAGATGTTAAAGAAGCTGTAGAATTATCTAAAGAATTAGCAAAAGAATTATGGGAAGAATATAAATTGCCAATTTTCTTATATGAAGATTCAGCATCAACTACAGCTCGTAAAAACTTAGCAAAAGTTAGAAAAGGTCAATTTGAAGGAATGGCTGAAAAAGTTAAAGAACCTGAATGGGCACCTGATTTTGGAGAAAGAGAAATTCATCCTTCGGCAGGGGTTACAGCAGTAGGTGCTAGAATGCCATTAGTTGCATTTAATGTAAATTTAGGTACAGCTGATTTAAAAGTAGCTGACTTTATTGCAAAAAAAGTACGTCATATAGGTGGAGGCTTCCGTTATGTAAAAGCAATGGGAGTTAGTTTAGATGATAGAGGAATAGTTCAAGTATCTATGAATTTAACAAATTATAAAAAATCAACTATTTATGCGGTTGTTGAAAATATTAGAACTGAGGCAAAAAGATTTGGAGTTAATGTAGTAGGTACAGAGCTTATTGGATTAGCACCAATGGAAGCATTAATAGAAAGTGCAGTGTATTATTTAGGAATTGAAGATTTTAATATGGATCAAGTGTTAGAATCAAGAATTATGGAGTAGCCCTCACATAGGGTGCATGGTCAGAGGGCTATGCGCCCTATTTAATATCCTATATAAAATATTTATTAAATAAATATTAATATTTTGTTTTCAGTCAAAAATTGGGGTATGATTAAGAGGTAACGAAAAATAAATAATTTTTCGAAAATAACATGGAGGGTTTGATATGAAAAAACGTAATTTAATCGTTCGCAATGCCAGTGAAGTTGTCACAGTAAGTGGATTTAAAGCCAAAAAAGGTTCAGAAATGAATGAACTAAATATAATGAAAGAAGCATCAGTTGTAGTTGAAAATGGTAAAATTGTTGAAGTATTAAAAACAAAGGATTTAGAATCAAAATATGACTTAAATGATTATCAAATCATTGATGCTGAAGGCAAATCAGTTTGTCCTGGTTTTGTAGATTCACATACACATTTTGTATTTGCAGGAGATAGATCAGAAGAATATATTTGGCGACTAAAGGGCGATTCTTATATGTCGATAATGGAAAGAGGCGGAGGAATAGCCAATTCTGTTACTCAAACTCGAGAAGCAACAAAAGAAGAACTTATCCAATTGGGTAAAAAAAGATTGGATTCTATGATGCGTTTTGGAGTAACTACAGTAGAAGGAAAAAGTGGTTATGGTTTAGACTTTTATACTGAAATTAAACA
>Ga0193953_1000360_pt1 | contig 25427 bp, 21 predicted proteins | sample BB_4_MG_FD_140325 | JGI IMG/M metagenome (GOLD analysis project Ga0193953, IMG submission 140325) | Microbial mat bacterial communities from the Broadkill River, Lewes, Delaware, United States - BB_4_MG | ecosystem: Environmental > Aquatic > Freshwater > River > Microbial mats | place: USA...
ATTCTCTTGTTTACGAAGATTTTTCAAATAATCAATATCCTCTTTAATCTCTATATCTGCTTGTTTTGGCATACTTAAAGATACTAATTATATCAATCAAATGGAAATTTATTTGGTATTATAAGCAATTCCGCATCTTTCTAAAACCGGCGCAACCAGCTAAGCCTTATCAAGACCCCAAACCGGCAGAATTTAAAATGAATCCCCCGAACTACTTTATTGGTGTACAAGAAAAAATTCCCATGAAAATTAAAAATGACAAAGATTTTATCAAATTATTACCTCAGCATCAAGACGAAATATCTTTGTATATAAAGAAGAATAAACTAAAATTCCGTAAACAGGAAGATCTCGTAAAAGTGGTGGAGTACTACAACTCCCTCTAAAGAAATTGGTTGATAACTTATTGAAAATTAAAAACCCGGATTAACAACCCGGGTTTTATAAATGGCACTACTCTATTTTTTTTTCTTCTTCTTTTTCTTCTTCCTGGTTATTTTCTCATCGCGTTCCGCTTCGCGCATCAGGTATTTCCAATCGCCAATTTGCTCAATAGTTGCCTCACGAGTCGATTGATACTCGCCTTGATCCATGGCAATCTCGTCGATATTTTCACCTAAAAACTTTTCAATTTCTATCAATAACTCACCTTCTTCGGTACTGCAAAAGGAGACCGCAAACCCTTTTTGAGTCCCCCGACCTGTTCGACCAACACGGTGTACATAATTTTCAGCGACTTCCGGCAAATCATAATTAACGACATAATCCACATTGGGAATATCCACGCCTCGTGCACTCACATCAGTAGCGATCAACATTTTTATCTCACCCGACTTGAACAGTTTCATGGCTTGATTGCGCTCGTTTTGATCTTTATCACTATGAATGGTCACACTATCAATCCCGACCCGACCCATGGCACTCAACACGCGTTCAGCACGTACTTTAGTACGAACAAAAACTAAAATTTTACTCTCCGGATGCTCATTCACCATACGCTCCAGAAAAAAGCGCTTATCATCCATTTCAATCAGTGCCACCGAGTGAGTGACATTCCGTGCCACCGGATTTTTGGGTGATATTTGAATCCGTATAGGCTTATGCACCAAAGAATAGGCTAACTTTTTAATTTTTGGATTAATGGTGGCGGAGAAAAAAAGTGTTTGTCGCTTTTTAGGCAGGTACTTAATCAGGTCTTCAATATCCTTAATAAAACCCAGGTCCAACATGTGATCCGCCTCATCCAAAATCAATATCTCAGCCCGCCACAATTTCAAATGTCCCTGGTTGACCAAATCAAACAAACGCCCCGGAGTTGCTACCAAAATATCAACACCTTTCTCTAACTGCTCTATCTGCGCTTCTTGCTCTACCCCTCCAAAAATAGACGTAATGGTTAATGAGGTATGCTTTCCCAACTGCTTGAACACATCAGTAATCTGAAGTGCTAATTCATGCGTTGGCACCATTACTATACAACGAATGCCTTCAGGTCTTTTGGTCGATCGCCGCTTTTGCAACAAATGTAAAATTGGGATCGCAAAAGCAGCTGTTTTACCTGTACCCGTCTGGGCAATGGCCAATACATCTTCGCCCTTTAAAATGGGTGGAATCGATTTATATTGTATATCGGTAGGTCGTTTAAACCCCAGTTTCTCAATACTTTTTAAAACTTTTGAGTCGAGACCAAATTCCTGAAACTTCATAGTCATTCAATTTGGTGGCAAAGATACATTTAAAACCGGGTTCCAGAATGAGAGATAAATAGAAGATTTCATTTTCATACCTGATGATTCAACGCGCATGTCTTAAAAAGGGTTTACCTTATCCAATTAAAGCAAATTCCACTGCTTTTGCACAATGAATATGCACCGTACTTAAAACAGGTAAAGGCATATCCTTTTGTTCAAGAATCAAGGGCAACTCAGTACAACCTAACACAACACCATCTACTGAATAGTTGGCAATCATTCTCAATAACCACTGCTTAGATTTCATTGATATGATACCCTTGACCAATTCCTGCATGATAATATGCTGAATGAATTCCCTTTCATCAGTATTGGGAGTAACGATATCCAAGGCAAATTGATCCCTCAATCGATTGGTATAAAAACCATCTTCCATCGTAAAGCGGGTTCCCAACAACAATAATTTTTGGTGATTTTTTGCCACTGCAAAATGACCTAAGCAATCCACAATATGGAAAAACTGTGCTTTGATCTTCCATTGATCCATCAGCATATCAATCCCTTTGTGAAGGGTATTGTTGCAAACCAAAATACAATCGACACCTGAACTATCCAGCCGATTTATTTCATGCATTAAAATCTCACTGATATGCCTCCAATCCGCATTATTATACTTTTTCACTTCCTGGTAATCGATGCTGTTCAGGATAATTTTAGCAGAATGCCGGTCCCCTAATGCCCGGTTAATCATTTCATTTACTTGCCTGTAATAATCGATTGTAGAGAGGTAAGACAAACCACCCAAAAGTCCGATTGTTTTCATGATGATAATTTAACAAATTGCGCACATGCATCCCTAAGATAGAAAAAATCAATCTCAAAAACCTCATCAACTAACCTCTGGATATAATTTCTCATCTCAGAGCAGTAGCGAAAATTTACGAAGACTATGAAAACAAACAAGACGAAGCAGTGACTGCAAATAAGTGATTTGCGGCTAGTTGTCAATCATCTCAACCTCACCTCATCAATATCATTCAAGGTATCCGGATTAATCACCTTCATGGTAATCCGATCCCCATCCACATAAAAAAGACAAACCGCATTTTCGACACTAAAAGACTGAGTAAAGCTGCTCCAGGGAAGTTTCTCCTGTGCATAATAAGGGGCACCACAAGCACCATTATTAATTTGATAGATGGGTCGGGAAACATTCAACCTTTCATGCGGATAATCTTTTGGATAGATAGGAACTTCTGCCGTTAATTTGAGCCAGTTATAATTGTGCTCATCCCCGGTTAAAATGGCGACAACTTTACTACTTTCGTTGATTAAAATATTCAGATATTCGTCGCGGCGCTGAATAATTCCTTTTTCCACAGCTTGCCCATTAACAAAGGGACGCTTTTCATTATTACCACCGTACCACATATCATCCCGACTATGCCCCCCATTGGGAAAAGCAGGTGTATGCTGAGTGACAAAAATATGGTCGATGGCTGAATCCTTCTCCAGTTTTTTAATTGTTTTCTTCAACCACTTCAACTGGTTATCCATAATGTAGCCATGCAATCCGCCACTGCTTCCCGGTTCTTTTGCTAATGATGGTGCATACCAGTAATCACTGTTTAATACTACCATGGCCACGTTACCATGCGTATAATAATAAACAGACTCCTGGTAAGAAGGAAAGTCCACATTAACCGGATCCGGATCATATTTAGATCCGTCTTCACTGATTAGCTTACTTTTTGGATTCACGAATGCTTCCTGAAAGGCAGCTTCTGCAGAAAATCGCTCATAAGGAAATCCATCGACAAACGCTACTAATCCGCTTTCTTCATCACCAAAAATATAACCCAATGCTTCATGATTACCAATTCCCACATAAATAGGTATATAATGCCAAAAAGGTTCCACACTTTTCTTCCAGTTCGTGTACTGAACCATCTGTTCCTCTTTACTGGTCAGATATCCATTAATCATATCGCCGGTAAACTGAATAAAAGCTGCCCCTTCGCGATAAGCCAAGGCCGCAATTTTTTTCATGATATAGGCATTGGCACCATAGAGCTTACGTTCACCTCCTCCAGTGGCATGACGACTGTCACTGGTATAGGCAAAAACAAACGACTCTTTACTTCCGGGTTTAGGTGCTGTCGTTAAATGATAGGATTGCTGAAGTGTACCGTAATGCACAGTATATTGATATTCAATTCCTGGCTCCAGTCCAATTATCTCTATTTCATGATGCGTTGCGGCTTCTTTTTCTGAAAACATTGTTCCATTGATCTCTAGAGATGCCTTGATGGCTTTTCTTGTCTCAAACCACACAACTGCCTTTTCACTCTCTACCTGATTTACAAATGGCCCTTCAATAATAGTGGGTACCACTTCAAATGGTCCGGTTCCTGTCAAGGCCACTTCGCCATCGAAAACAATCATCCCTTTTTCATCAATCAAACGATACCCCAAAGTACAATACCCATTTTCACTCCAGTCTACAAAATCAAAAGGATATTGAAAATTTCGAGTGATCTGTATCGCTATTTTTCCATCAATTAAATTTTCCTCAAACCGATAGACTGGTAAGGGATGTGGTGCTTTTCCATAGGGTATCAACCCATAAGTGATACTTCCTTTAAAGGTTCCAAAGTTGAAGAATACACCGGTTTTTGTACCCACCGGCTGCCCCATTAGTTGTTCCAGGCTATATTGAACTGGTTCCGAATGAGCAAAAATAGCAAGGCTATCCTTCAGGTAATATAAACGCCCATCTGCGTTATAATACAAGTTGCTATACGAAGCCGGGATTCTAATATTCTGGGTATGGACACTAATAGAAATAAACAGGCCCATTAGCAGAAAAAATAATCTGAAGAATTTCATCGAAGAAAAGGTTTGAATTAAAACAACATTACAATTCAAACAACTGAATTTACATCTTGTTGCAGATTACCAACTCTTTATCAATTTCATAAATCAAAAAAGGATCATAACACCTAAAATTATAATCCAATTTTCAACCTTATCTCAAATGCCAGTCTATACTTTAAATTGTTTGACCATTTTAATCAACTTTCGTGATTCAGAAGCCAGCTCACCGGCATTAGACGCAAACTCCTCGGCGAAAGCAGAGTTGGATTGCGTAATATGATTCAGTTCCTGAATGGAACTATTGATTTGATCAGCCCCTGAAGCCTGCTCCAATCCTGAAGTAGCAATGTCCCGGGCCAATTGAGTGGAAAGACTCATATCAGGCAACAGCTGAGAAATGTGCTCGCCTGCCTCATTAGAAACTCCTGCGGTAAGTTCCGATAGAGAAGTGATCTGCTCCGCTGCATCCCTACTTTTCTCGGCCAGTTTTCTTACTTCAGCTGCGACTACCGAAAAACCTCTTCCCTGCTCACCGGCACGTGCTGCTTCCACGGCCGCATTTAATGATAAGATATTGGTTTGCATAGCAATATCAGATATCACCCCAATTCGGTCGTTAATTTCTTTAACCGCATCGGCTGCCTCCATAGTCTTAGAACTACTCAATTGTAGTTTGGATTCGGTGCTCTGTGCGATACCCTCAGATCGACGTGCATGGTCGGAATTACTATGGATATTGGACACCATTTCTTCCATGGCCGATGCAATCTCTTCCACTGTAGCCGCCTGTCGGCTGGCATCGGCTGACATGCGCTTTGAATTACGTCGCAAGAATCCCCCGGCTGTACTAATGCCTATACTGGTTGATTGAACTTCTTTGACAACCATATGTAAGGAAGCGACCATTTGTGATAAAGCTTTCGTCATCACCCCCAATTCATCCTGTCGTTGTAACTCCAGGCGCACGGTCAAATCACCATCATTCACTTGTTGTATGAATTGCATTACTTGCTGCAACACTCTGGTTAATACCCGGGCCAGAAGAAAAGTAATGCCGGCGATAAAAAACAAACCAATCACACCAGCTATTATCAAATAAAATGTGGTGCGGTTGGCACTTTGCATGATACTGCTTTTGGGTGTCGCTAAGCCTAACACCCATGGCTTTGATGAATCCCCCATGGGCATCATGTAATAAGAGATGTACATATCTTCGCCTTCTTTTTCATAGGCAAATGAAAAAGAGTCTTTTGCTCGATGATGCTGGTCAAAATCTGCCAATTGCGCTTCATCCGGCAATACCTCACTGTACAGCTGATCAATAAAGGATGAATCAGGATGAGAAACAACCTTTCCACCACCTGATATTAAAAAGGCAAAACTTCCCTCGTAAGGTTGAATGGCTGATGTTAGATTAAGATAACGCTTCAGGGTAATATCGACCCCCACCACACCAATGTATTTACCTTCCTTTAAAATGGGTGACACAAAGGATGTGATGTGTTGTTTATTATGTGCTTCCTCGGTCACTGAATACCAATAAGGATCAGCCATGTCTTCTTGTGGATTTTGCTTTACTAACGTATGTTGATCCGAAGGATCATCACCTTCCATACTAGCATTGTAGGCCAATGAAGTTACTTTATTATCTTTTCGATAGGCCGAAATATACTTTCGTCCATAGTCCTTTTTATAACCCGGCTGAAATTCATTCAACTCGAAACTCCCCCACACTGTTAGTATATCGTCAGTGCTTTGAAGGATATTTTTTAGATTTCCACTGATATGCTCCCAAACAACATCAGAAGGAATGGTTTCATGATCCACAAATGTTCCGGCTAAAGCCCTGGTAATGCCAATGTCAACATTTAGTTCATTGAGGATGGCATAACCATAACCTTGCACTTCCAAATCAAGCCGTTCTTTGGCTTCTCTGAATGACTCAATCCGATAACGGGTTAAAAAGAAAGCAAATACAACAAAGTAAACCAATGCAGAAGCAGCAACCAACGAAAAAACAAGTTTGGTACGGTATTTCATATTCATAGATTCATCTTGGTTATGAGAATCCCATTTTCCTGCCAGTATCCATCATAACTATTCAACGTTGTAAAAATAAATATTAAACAGGGGACTCCATGAATTATTATCACACATTTCGGTTATTCCGTCAAACTATTATGAAGGGAGAAAGTCTGAAAGCAGGCACTTAAAAGCCCTCATTTAAACTGAGAGCTGATTCAATCAGGAACAAGTACGCATCCTCATTGGTGATCGCGCGCTTTTCTGACTGATGCAGACATGGTCTTCAACTATCAAGATGAATTCCCTCCTTAACTCCTACAAAATGCGATAAAATTATTTTCTCTTGCGTAATCCAACTTGATTCCGCCACTTTTTGTACATTTATATAAAATTATCTTAACTATCGCTATGAAGAGACCGATTGCAGCGCTGGCCCTAATCGTCGGGTTAGCACTTTCCATCCTTTCTGGCTGTCGCAGTGGCAGCAAATCACAAGAGACCAAAGAGGAAGTGGTTTACAATGCCAAGGTAGCCGCTTTTACTTCGGGTATTATTTCTAATGAATCGGCTGTACAGATCCGTTTTTCACAAGCGGTACCTGGTATTTTTGTAGATCAGGAAGCTGAATCAGACCTGGTTAAATTCAGCCCCTCCATTAAAGGAAAACTGATCTGGTCTGATCCGCAAACACTGCTCTTTCAACCAGCCGAACGTCTGCCGTCAGGACAGGAGTACCAGGTTAAAATTGACCTGCCAGACCTGTTTGCCGACGAGGAAAATAAATTTGAATTTACTTTTCAAACCATTGAACAAAACTACCGACTGGAACCACAAGGACTGGAACCAGATAAAGCAGATGACCTGAAAGTAAATACATTTACCGGTCGCATTAACCTGGCTGATCACATGGATAATGACCAGGTGGAGACCATGTTGAAGGCAGAGCAAAATGGCAAAGAGCTGGAGGTTGAATGGACCCATTATCCCAGTGAGAAATCGCATTTATTCAAAATACGCCAAGTGCTGCGAAAGGAGTTATCTGGTACCCTTCACCTGTTTTATGATGGCAAATCCATTGGCGTCGATAAATCTGGTACGGAAACCATTGACATCCCTTCATTAAACGATTTTAAAGTAATTGATGCACGGGTTGTTATGCACCCCAACCAATATGTGGTGGTGACCTTTTCTGATCCCTTGGATGAAAAACAGAACATCAATGGATTGATCTCCATTGGTAATCTATCCCGTTTGAAATATAGCATTGAAAACAACCGGGTAAAAGTATATCCATCCCGTCGGCTTTCGGGTAGCAAAACAGTGGTTGTTTCCCCGGGCATCAAAAATATTCTGGGGTATACGGTGAACAGTGAAGAGCGCTATGACCTGACATTTGAAACACCCAAACCCGCCGTTCAACTCATTGGCAAGGGCACCATCCTCCCCAATAGCAAAGGCCTGATCTTCCCCTTCAAAGCCGTGAGTTTGAAAAGCATAGAAGTGCGCATTATCAAGATATTCGAAAACAATGTCGCTCATTTTCTGCAGGTAAATCAGCTGGATGGCAGCTATCAACTGAAACGTGCCGGCCGTTTGGTAAAAAAACAATTGATCCGCCTGGATAATGACCGCTCTTTGGATTTAACCAAGTGGAACACCTTCTCACTCAACCTGGCTGATTTAATTCAACCGGAGCAGGGGGCTATTTATCGCATCGAACTTAAAATGCGTCGATCTGACTCATTTTACCCATGTGAGAGTGAGCAAGCCGAAGAAAACCTGGAATCTGCCCAGCCGTCTGAAGATGTATCAGAGTCAGACATGACCTATTGGGATACCCCCAGCGAATATTACAACAGTTATTGGGATGGCTATGAAGATGGTTACTATTACGATTGGAGTGAACGTGAAAATCCCTGTTCCCCATCCTATTATCGCAATAAGCTGGTTAGTCGAAACATTCTGGCTTCTGACTTGGGCATCATAGCCAAACTAGGTACTGATAAAGAATTGGTGGTGGCCGTTACAGACATTCGTACCACACATCCCATCAGCAATGTGGAAGTAGAAATAGTAAACTACCAGAATCAGGTGGTTGGCACTACCCGCACTGATGAAAAAGGTCTGGCCCGCATACCTGTTACCGGCAAACCGTATTTACTCATTGCCAAAAATGACAAACAACGTGGTTACCTCCGTCTGGATGATGGCTCTTCACTTTCATTGAGCCGATTTGACGTAAGCGGACAAGTGGTTCAAAAAGGCATGAAAGGTTTTATTTATGGTGAACGGGGCGTCTGGCGTCCGGGAGATACCTTGTTTGTCTCTTTCATTCTGGAAAACAAAGGTGAGACCTTACCAGCGGATCACCCGGTGGTTTTTGAACTGGTGAATCCGCACGGACAAACCATTAACAAACAAGTACAACGTCTATCACCGGATAATCTGTATTGTTTTAAAACCCATACCAACCCCAATGCTCCCACCGGCATGTGGCTGGCTCGTATTAAAATAGGCGGCAGCACCTTTGAAAAAGGATTGCGTGTGGAAACCATCAAGCCCAATCGCTTGAAGATAAAACTTGATTTCAATACGAAACGCCTCACTGCCGGAACACCAACCCAAGGTGAGATGGAAGTAAAATGGTTGCATGGGGCCATTGCCCGCAACTTGAAAGCCAATGTCAATGTGACCTTAAATCAATCGCGTACTACCTTCCCCGCCTACAATGATTTCACCTTTGATGATCCCGCTCGTCGATTCGATTCAGAGGAGTCTACACTTTTTGAAGGAAAACTGGATGAAAACGGTAAAGCCGCTTTTGATACCCGCATTGAAGTTCAGGATGCGGCGCCTGGTATGTTAAAAGCCTCTTTCCTGACGCGTGTATTCGAAGAGAGTGGTGATTTCAGTGTGGATCGGGTCACAATCCCTTATGCACCTTATCCGGTTTTTGTAGGTGTCAATACCCCTAAAGGCGATCGGCGCGGTATGTTACTAACCGATACTACCCATACCATTCAGGTAGTGACTTTGGATGCTGATGGTCAAAAGATGAGTGTGAAAGACCTGGATTACTACATTTATAAAGTAAGCTGGCGGTGGTGGTGGGAATCGTCGGAAGATGATTTGGCACGCTACACCGGCACCCGCAATAATAATTTGATTAGCAGTGGCAAGTTATCCACCAGCAATGGTGAAGGGCAGTTCAAATTTCAGATTAAATATCCCGATTGGGGTCGTTACCTCATTCGTGTGGTGGATCGTAAAAATGGCCATGCGACCGGTAAAACAGTATACATCGATTGGCCGGGCTGGGCCGGACGACCTTCCAGCAGCGATCCGGAAGCCGCCACCATGTTATCCTTCTCTACTGATAAAAAGAAATACCAGGTAGGGGAACAAGCGACCATCACTTATCCGGCCTCCGGGAAAGGCCGTGCGTTAATCAGCGTTGAAAATGGCAACAAGGTACTAAAGAGTTTTTGGGATGAACCCCAAAATGGGATGAATACATTCACTTTTGAAGTGACACCGGAAATGACGCCCAATGCCTATGTTCATATTACATTATTACAACCCCATGCACAAACGGTCAATAACCTGCCCATTCGTTTATATGGCATCTTACCGTTGATAGCAGAAGATCCCTCCTCACATCTGAAACCGGTTATTGATATGCCGGAGGAATTAAGACCAGAGAGAGACGTGACCATCAAAGTGAGTGAAGCATCGGATAAAGCCATGAGCTACACCCTGGCTGTCGTCGATGACGGTTTGCTTGACCTGACTCGTTTTAAAACACCGCATCCCTGGGGCCATTTCTTCGCTCGTGAAGCATTAGGTGTGAAGACATGGGATTTATACAACCAGGTGATCGGAGCCTACGGTGGAAAGATTGAACAGATCTTTAGTATTGGCGGGGATGATGAAATGGGTGGTAAAAAAGGTGCTAAGCAAGCCAACCGTTTTAAACCCATGGTTAAATTCTTTGGCCCCTTCCAACTAAAAGCAGGAAAAACCAATGACCATACGTTTACCGTTCCCAGGTATGTGGGTTCGGTGCGTACCATGGTGATTGCCTCAGCTGAGAAGGCCTATGGCGCATCCGAAAAAACAACACCTGTCCGTAATCCTTTAATGGTACTGGCCACACTACCAAGAGTATTAGGCCCTAAAGAAACCGTGGATTTACCAGTGACGGTTTTTGCCATGAAAGAGGGTGTCAAAAACGTATCGGTTAAAGTAGAAACCAATCAGCTGCTATCGGTTGAAGGCGCTAACAAACAAACCTTAACATTTGATCAGCTGGGTGACCAGGTAGCCACCTTCCGACTGAAAGTCAATCCGGCCATTGGCATCGGTAAAGTGAAAGTCATTGCTTCTGCCAATGGAGAACAAGCCGTGGATGAGATTGAACTGGACATTCGGAATCCAAATCCGAGATTGACGACTTTTATTAATCAGGTCATCGAGCCTGGAAAGACCAGTAAACTGGATTACACACTCCCGGGAATGGGTGGTACCAACAAAGCCACACTTGAAGTTTCGGCCATTCCACCCATTGATTTTGGACGTCGCCTGAAATACCTGATTCAGTATCCACATGGCTGTGTGGAGCAAACAACTTCCGGTGCCTTCCCACAACTCTTCTTAACCGATGTGGTGGATAACGGGGAAGCGCTTAAAGCGAAAACCGAAGCGAATGTGAAAGCTGCCATCAAGCGCCTATCCGGCTTTATCCGACCAGACGGTGGTTTGGGTTATTGGCCTAGCTCCTATGAGTCATCCGATTGGGGTACGACCTATGCCGGTCATTTCATGCTCGAAGCTGAAAAGAAAGGCTACACACTACCCGTTGGTTTCAAACGCAAATGGGTGAAATACCAGAAGAAACAAGCCCGTCAATGGTCGCGAAACAGAACCAATAATGGTCGCGACCTGGCACATGCGTATCGCCTTTACACATTGGCCCTGGCCGGTGAAGCTGAGTTAAGTGCCATGAACCGCATGCGCAACCTATCCGGCTTATCCAATCAGTCCAAATGGCGATTAGCAGCCGCTTATGCATTAGCTGGCTATCATGATGTAGCTGATCAATTGATCAAAGGTGTATCCATTAGCGCCGATAACCAGCGTGGAAATTCCTATACATATGGATCGGAAGAACGTGATCTGGCCATGGTATTGGAAACAATGAGTTTGATGAATAAGCGTAATGAGGCCGCTCAAGTGGTACAACAATTGTCAAAAGCTCTTTCCGGTAAAAAATGGATGAGTACGCAAACTACGGCCTACTGCTTGTTAGCCATTAGTAAATTTGCAGGAGCTTCTACTACCAGCCGGGACTTTTCATTTGAATGGGATGGTACCGGTCAGGATGGTGAAAAAGTACATTCACAATTACCGGTTTTTCAAACACCATTGAATACTGATGAATTGAGTGGCTCCCTTTCAGTTAGTAATAAATCAGCTGGTATCATATATGCCCGCATGGTGATGGAAGGCATCCCCACTGAGGATGATCAAACGGCACAAGCCTCTAATTTGCAATTAACTGTTGAATACAGCGATATGAACGGCAATGCTATTAATGTATCTAAGCTACAACAAGGAACTGATTTCATGGCCATCGTAACAGTTAAAAATCCGGGTACTTTAGGTCATCAGGAAAACCTGGCCTTAACACAGATTTTCCCATCCGGCTGGGAAATCCGAAATACACGGCTGGAAGATATCCGATCAGCTCATGAACTGGATCAGCCTGATTACAGGGATATCAGAGATGATCGTGTATACAGCTATTTTGACCTGTCAACAAACAAACAGAAAAAACTGGTGGTGATGTTAAATGCCGCCTATACGGGGAAATTCTATCTGCCAGCAGTCAGTTGTGAGGCCATGTACAATAATGCAGTTTCCACTCGTCAACCCGGCCTATGGGTGGAAGTAATAAAAGCTGGTCAGTAAAAAATAATTATCTGGCTATTCACGTCACACGATTGCCACTATTCATCCGATGAATAAACCAAACCTGGTTAATTCATCGGATGAATTTTATGGAGTAATTTAACTCTATAATTGATCAAAACACCTGTTTAAATAGTTTTTACTATCTTTACTTCTACCATAACACCCTAATTAACCAAACTTAACCTTGAAAGAATAGGTTTCTTTCGCAAAACTAATCATTATGACTGGAGGAATAGGCTTTTCCCGTGATGCCCAGTCCGCTCTTAAGACCAATAGAGCTAACCGGGATCGACACAAAGAAAATCAAGCATTAATGGGTAGAAGTATGACCCAAACAAAATCCAGAAAACGCCCCACTAAAAAGAAACACACCAAACTTCAAATAGATTACGCATTTAAAAGTATTCAAGATCACTATCGTATAGAACGAATCAAACAAATAGCAGTCTTTCTGATTACATCAATTGTTCTCATTTGGCTAATTTTTGTTCTCTTTTAACCATAATTTTTTTAGGTGGTAACCTGCCACACATTCCGGATGTTCAGTTAATGCATTCACACTTCTCGTCAGAGTATACAGTTCATCGGGTAAAGTTTCCTGATCATTGACAACGTAAATAACCCCTCAAAACAGGATGTGATCGCTGACGAAAGCCTCTATTCCGATATATCTATCCGAAACCAGATAGTACGTCCAATGTTTTAGTGTGTTTACTTAGGCAAGCATCCCAAATACTTCACAATAGCACGGTGAAACTTATGAAATCCGCGAACTGGCTCTGCAAACATGAAGATGCATTTCTTGTGGATGATTTCCTGCTGATACTCTTCGGCAATTTTTATAGTTCTGCCAGTATCTGATGACTGCTGAACCCAAATGTTTTTAATCCCTTTGTTGATAGCACTCAACAGTACCTCATCCGTTTCGGCTTTGGGAGTCACAATGAGCAGGCTTTCTACCTCTTCAGGCAAGGCATTCACAGAGGCATAACATCGCTCACCGTTAATATCCTTTATATTTGGATTGATGGGCAAAACATCGTAGCCACTTTTCTTTAGATCACTATACACAATTCTGCCAAACTTCTTTTCATGACGACTCACACCTGCAACGGCAATACTCCCCGCAGATAAGAAAGCATCAATCTGTGATCTACTGACTCTCATAACTTTAGGTAGTTAGGGTTCATATATGTCATTTAACAATAATTTCGAAATTGACAGACCTCCAGTAGCACATTGCATTGTAAGAATTCCAATTATTATCTCTCAGGTTTTAATACCGTTGAATCAATTTCAAATCCTTGCTCTATCCACACCACCAGACCTCCTTTCAATTCGAACACTTTTGTAAAACCGTTTTGAGCGAGAACTTTCACGGCTCTTTTGGAGCGATCGCCAATTTCACAATACACAAACAATGGCCGATGCTTGGGCTGATCCTTCACCACTTTTAAAAGCTCATCTTGAGAAACAGCTAAAACAGCATCTTTTAGCCGATATTCTTCAAATTTATATGCCGGACGGGTATCAATAATCAATGCATTTGATTGACGTGTCAATGCTTCAAAAAAAGCTAGCGGTTCCAGCCTTTGCACTTTCTTTTTCTGCGCCATGCCTTCCGAACAAATTCCACCCCAAAACACTAATAATAGAAGGGTGAGAAGTCCGTGAATCCGCGACTGTTTCAACACTTGTTTATCCATCTTATCTACATATCGACCTGTTCCAGTCGTTTTTCAATTTGTCTATGGAATTGTTCCAAGGTCTGTTTCCGGGCTTCTTTAAGGGCATATTCGAAATTACCTGGTCGCATCCCCCGGATGCCATTCAGACCATCAGAGAAAATCTCGGTTTGAGTCGCATTATCAATAATGGATATAGAGAAATCTGCAAATACCAGAAATACAGAATAGCCTTGTCCCTTCTTTTCCTCGCCAGCGACAAAATCTGATTTAACTTTTACAATGAACTCCGCATCCTCCATATTATTTGTAAAGGTGAAGAAATTTTCATTTAACTCTGTCTTAATCATATTTGAAAAGGGACCATTACCTGATAGTTCACCAAATATTTTCTCCTCTGTGATGAGATAAGCTTTTGACTTTTGAATTTCTAATGAGATGCGGCCCACCGGCATCAATTTTTGTGGGAAGAAAACCTGCAATAATTTCTTAATTTCTTCATCAGTCTCCTGATCTATCACGTGGCTAAAATCAAATCCAGCAGCAATCTCCTGGGTTTTTCGTTTTGAAATCAAACGGGTCACTGCCACTTGTGCATATCCATCCCGGTTGGTGGTCGTCTCGGTGGTTAACACACCCTCTCCCTTGGAAAAAGAAAACTGCAAGGGTAAATTTCTTAAAGGCATCATCTCTCCCCCATCCGATTTAAAAAGGGCATTGACACCAATGGGCACCTGTAAATCCTTGGAAAATTGGATTTGATAAACGGATTGAACAGGTTCAATCTCTACCCGTCGAAACAAATCCTGAATAGCTCCAAACATCTCAGTACCTACATTATAAGTGCCATCAACAGTGCGATGAGTCAAATCCTCTTCCAAATGATCCTTAATGCTGATCACCGCTTTTGCCAAATAGTTTAAAGCAGCGTAGGCATCATTCTGACTCATGGCTTTTTTCGCATCATCATAATAGGCTGTGGCCATCATTTTAGCCCGATCCAATTTTTGCTTCTTTCGTTGTTCATATTTTAATTTCGAAAGACGCGTCATGACCCAATATTCTTTTCGATCTTCCCAAGTTACAACTTCATAGCCCTCCAGTGTTTGTTCAACGGATGTTTGAACCTTTGACTCGTACTCTTCGCGAAATTCGAAGTTATTCTCAATTTGGTGCAATACCGAATTAGATGAAATAGTGACTTGAATTTCACTACTCATTTCTTTCAGCGCTTTGCTGCGAGCCTCCCGCTTATAATCAATCTCACTTCCTTTTTTAGCAGTTGTTCCAATGCCAATGTAATAGGCCGGATCATTGGGGCGCTGTTTCACCCAATCAGGTTTCTTTTTAGCAGCTACATTCAATGGTAACAGACAAGCCATCAACAGAAGTAGCAATGAATAAACAGAAGTATTTTTCATAACAGTTTAAGTTAGATCTTTGTAATTATTGTTTTCTAATGAATGCATCATTGTATCAGAAATTATCAGCATTCAACAAACGTTCCACCTGAGTATACACCAAATCCGGTTCAAAGCCTCTGGATTGACCAAAGCGCACCAGAGCTGCCTTTGTTTGCCAAATATCTTTGTTTCTTATCTGACGTTTTTTATTGTACAATAATTCTGCCAATTTTTCTATATATGATGCTTCATCTAAAGATTCCAATGCTTCTTCCAGGCTTGCATTATTTACCTCCTTTTGGCGAAGTTGCCACCGGATTTTAATACGTCCCCAGCCATTAAAGCGGAATTTATCCCGAACATAAAAAGAGGCAAATCGATCTTCATCTATAAACTTCTCTTTTATCAAGTAGGCAATAGCCGTTTCCACTTCCTCCTCCGTTAGCTCCCATTTTATGAGTTTCTTGCGAATCTCCGACACACAGCGCTCCTGCCTTGAACACATATCTGCTGCACCGTGAAGTGCTTTTTGATACTCCATTTATTATCTTATGTAAATACCCTTTACATTCACAAATTCCTTCATCCCGTAATGGGATAACTCACGACCATAACCACTCTCCTTCACGCCACCAAAAGGTAAGCGCGGATCTGACCGTACAAAGTCATTCACAAAACAACACCCTGCATCCAGCTCATACTCGGCGATATGCCGACCACGGTCTAAATCAGTTGTAAACACAGCAGCGCCTAATCCAAACACCGTATCATTGGCCACCTTAATCCCTTCCTGTTCATCTTTCACTTTTATCAAAGAAGCAACCGGGCCAAACAATTCTTCGTGATAAGCAGCCATTCCCGGTTGCACATTTCCCAGAACAGTAGCTGGATAATAAGCACCCGGATGATCCGGAATATACCCACCCGTCAAAGCCTTAGCACCCTTACTAAGGCTCTTTTCTACCTGCATGTGTAAATCTTCACGCAGATTATATCGGGCCAAAGGTCCCATTTCATATTTCTCATTAAACGGATCACCCATAGTCACATTACGCATACGCTCGGTAAACTGCTCTGCAAAAGCATTGTATACTGAATCTACCACAATGAACCGTTTAGCTCCGATACAGCTCTGGCCAGCATTCAAAATACGCCCGGCTACGCAAGCATTCACAGCATGATCCAAATCTGCATCTTCTAAAATCAGGTAGGGATCACTTCCCCCTAATTCCAACACACATTTTTTCAAGTATCTCCCTGCCACGGATGCGACCTCTTTGCCCGCAGGGGTGCTACCTGTTAGTGTAACAGCCTTCACTCTTTTGTCCGAAATAATTTTCTCTACTTTCCGACTACTCACTAACAGTGTTTTAAAGGCACCGTTAGGAAAACCCGCTTCATTGAAAATATCTTCAATCCCAATGGCACAACCCGGAACATTTGACGCGTGCTTTAACAAGCAAGTATTACCAGCCATTAAAGCCGGTGCAGCAAAGCGAAACACTTGCCATAACGGAAAATTCCATGGCATAATGGCCAATACCGGGCCGATGGGTTGAAAAGAGGCATAGGACTGAGTGACTCCCATCTCAATCATCTCGTGTTGAAGAAATTTTTCGCCATTTTCAGCATAATATTCACACACCATGGCACATTTTTCAACCTCAGCCCGCGACTCTTTAATATTCTTACCCATCTCAACGGTAATATTAAAGGCCAGTCCTTCTTTTTTTTCACGTAGCAAGCGGGCTGCTTCCATCAATAATTTGGCGCGTTGATCAAACGAAGATGACTTCCAGGCCAGAAACGAGCTATAACAAGCCTCAATAGCTGAATTAATCTCTTCCCCATGAAACTCTTCATACTCTCTAACAATTTCGCCATTAGAGGGATTTATACTTTTTAAATACATAGTTAACTGAATTAAGGAATCCAGTTAAAATTAGTGTTAAATCATCAAGGGGAAAAAAATCTTCGGGATTTTCTGAATATTTCGCCTTAACTTTAATTGGTGATGATAGAAAAGAGGATGGATAAATTGCAACAAAATAGATTAATAATACTTTCAAGTAGGCTGAAGGTACAATACCTGATTGTTGTATTCTCTATTTTTTTATTCCCCCTTGTCAGCCACTCACAAAAAACAACAAACAAACCTTATTTCTTATCCATATCCGGACAATATGGAAAATTTCAAGTACACACCAAGTCCTTATCCCCCTTCAACGGTACACATCCCAAAGGTGCAGAGTTAGAACTAAGTCGTCTTTTTTATACCCCTAAAATTCACTCCCAATGTGGTTGCTACGCTAAACTTGGAGTAGGGTTGAACTATTTTAATTTTGACCATCCTGCACTTGGGCAAGGACTTACCACTGTCTTTTATGTGGAGCCATTCTTTAAGGCCAAAGGGAAACTTCGTTTTTCATTGAAAGGAGGTACGGGAATTGCCTGGCTAAGCAAGCCTTATGATGAAATCACAAATCCTGAAAACCTAACCTATAGCTCCAATTTAAGCTTCCCGCTATTTATTGGCTTCTGCAGCTATTATTTCTTCAATCAGTTCTGGGCGGTAAAAAATACCATCGCATTCCAACACCTCTCCAACGGGGGAATTAAACAACCCAACCTGGGAATAAATTATCCAACCATCTCCTTAGGCTTAGAATATGCTTTGCAACCGTATCGCGTCCCTTCTGTACCTATACCTCAGCCATTCACCAAAGAAAACCATACCACAATTGAATTGGGCTTTACCCTGAAAGAAGATACGACTAATACGAACAACAGATTGTTAATAAGCCTCAGGCCAAACCGTGGTCATCAATTATCCAGAGTTAATGCCATCACTTATGGATTACTATTGGAGTATGAACAGCAGGATGCTGAAGCAATAAGCGACAAATTAAGAGCCGGCATTCTTTTTGGAAATGAATTTATAATGGGAGAATTTCGTTTCGGACAACAAATTGGGGCCTACTTATATAAAGGCTATTCAGCACCCAACCTGATCTTTCAGAACTACTATTTAAATTACCGCCTGTCAAAACACCTGCTGATCAGTACTCACCTTAAAGTACACGGGCGTGTTGCGGAATATATAAACGCAAATATAGGCTATCTCTTTTAAGAGGATTGCGCTACTCGTTTCCATTCAACTTTTCGTCCTAAGACGGAAATCCCGATATAACCTTTTAGATGCAGGATATCCGTATCTTTTTCAAACCACATATAGCACTTATAGGTATTTCCCGTTTGCGGATCATATATAGTGCCATCGCTCCACTCCTGATCATCCGGATCATATTTAAACCCGTCCAGCAACTTAAGACCAATGAGTTGTCTGTTTTTAAGTGATTCATCAGGGTTATTCTTATCACGTTTGTTACTGCCATCGTTGTCAATGGGCTTTTTTAACCATACAATTGCCCCTTCGAATGTTCCTTCAGGTGTCTTTCTAATTTCAATTCTGGAATCACGATCCTGGGTAAGCCAGATTCCTTCAACACTTCCCGCATCCTGACCAAAAATCGCAACTGCAAATGCACTTAATAAAAGTGGTAGTAGTAATCTCTTCATAAATCCAATGGTTTAAACTCAATATACGAAAAAAGCTTGTGAATTGTTTATCCACAAGCTTAATTTCTAAGATGAATATATACCTCAAGCTATCCTTCAGCAAATCGTTTCACATTACTTACCAATTGTTCAGATACTTGATGAATAACGGCAATGTGGTTCTCTCCTGCCCCTGAAGAAGCAGTAATAACCTTATCCCCAGCTTTAATGAAACCTTGCTCTATTGCTTCAGTCAGGTTGGTAGCCGAAGAAGCCGTAGCAATGTTACCATATTTTTCAAAGGATTCATAAAATTTCTCTTGCGGGATACCAATCGCATTTCGCCAGGCATTCCCGGCCCACGCTACAGGTTGGTGTGTCACAAAGAAATCCACATCTTCGACGGATAACTCCGCTTTTTCCAATGCCTTAGATACTACATCCAACATGTCACCCTCTGCATTTTTGGCAATTTCTTTACAGGCATCCATGTTATGAAACGTGGTTACTAATTGACGCGCATCCGGTCCTGTATGGAATCCTTTGTACAGCATAGGTTCACGCATTTCATAAATTATGCCATCGTGTCGGTCACCATGACTGGCTGAATGAGAACTAATGTAACCCGCATCTGTTGCAGACACAATACCAGCAACGGCCGCATCACCACAATCCGGACTAAAATAAGTTGTTTTATCACCCACATGACTATCAATGAATGAAGAAACAATTAATACATTCTTCTTAATACCTGTTTTGACCAAGGCAACAGCTAATTCGATCATGGATACAAAGGATGAACAACACGTATCAACTGCATAAGCACCCGCATTTTTCAAACCAAGCTTATGTTGGACAAGCGATACATTTTGTGGAAGCGGATGATCAGGAACCTGAGAGTGCGCAAGCACCAGGTCAATATCATCTTGTTGTATCCCTGATCGCAATAACGCCATTGCTCCTGCCAACACTTCTGCATCAGAAGGTAACATCGGATGTGGTTTTATGCTTTCCCGCACCGAAGTAGGGTCCATCGGAACACGTCGCCGCTCCTTAGTGCCTCTAAAGGGCTCCGCTTGCTGTTTCAGAGGCAGTGATTTCACCCAGGCTTCAAACCATGGCTGACTTTCCCAACCTTCATGATTGGTTTCAATTTTTCCTGGTAATTTGCCTTTTTGCTCAATTTCATCGATGTACGCATCAGGAAATTGTACTTTGTTGCGCAGAAAACCCGTTAATTCGGGTATCATCCGCTGCTCAATTTTGCCTCCAGGATGATATCCTGCAAGACTAATTAATCCTACTGTTGAATTCATTTTTATAATTTTAGATACTGGTCTCTCCTGACAAGAAAGGCCTAAAGAGTGACTAAGCTATATAAAACAGTCCGTATAAAAAAACATAGTTTTGCACTATTCACCATTTGCAATACATGGCTTATGTTACTGCAAATCTGAGCAAAAAGCTCTCCAACAAGATTAAGCGCTAACCACTCAAGGAAATGATAGTCTGGAAATTACAATTATTCGAATTTTTCTTACACTTAGCTCACAGAAAATATAAAAACATTATTCGGCCAACCACATTAACCTGCTATACTGCAGATTAAAAACAATCCTAACGCAAAGGCGTTATACTTGAAAACTGATATATTTTTCAAAAATAGTTGGAAATGCTTGCTATGGGTACTAATATCCTTAAACGAATTAGATATCAAAAAACTTAATTAGGGAACAGGATCATGTCCATGTCCCCCCCAAGGATTACAACTGAGGATACGTTTTATTGACAACCAAAGACCTTTGATGGGGCCATGCTTCTTGAGCGCTTCTATCGTATAAGCAGAGCAGGTAGGCGAATATCGACACGATTGACCGATGATTGGAGAAATAAACCATTGATAAAACTTAACGGGAAGAATCAATAAAGCAATAATCCCCGTACGCAATAACTGTAATATTTTATCCAATACAGAGCGGTTACTCATGCTGATTATCCTTAGGCAATGTAATCTTAGTTACCATTTTATGCAGGGATTTAATCATGCCTTTCTCAATATTAGTATAATCCATTACTTCGGATGGCAAATAGATAAATGCAATAGCAAATTTTTCACCCTGCTCTTCCAGAACATCGGTTAAAATGTGCTTATTCAAACGATAGGCTTCTCTAATTTTTCGCTTTAACAAGTTACGTTTATTGGCCCGTTTGAACCTTTTCTTGGTTACACTAATCAACACCTGAGCAGGTGGAGCTGACACTCCTGCAGGAAGTTTAATGAAAGAAACACGCAATGGATACTTTACAAAAGATTGCCCATCAGTGAAAAGCTCCTGAATGATATTACGACTACACAATCTCTCTGCTTTTCCAAAGCAAAACTTCTTTCCCATATTCTTATCTGACAACACCATTGAATAAAAACAATCCTTCCCGCCAAACGACAGGAAGGATGTTATATCATTAACAAAAGGAGAGTGATTACTTTCCTTTATTGATCTTTTTAATATATTGCTCCAGGGCCATAGTCATCGATGGTGCCTGTGGCATTGGTGCCTGAATATCTAATCTTAATCCGGCATCCTTTACTGCCTTAGCTGTAGCAGGTCCAAAAGAAGCAATCTTTGTTTCTTTTTGATCAAAATCAGGAAAATTCTGCAATAATGAAGCAATCCCGGAAGGACTAAAAAACACCAAAATATCATAATCGATGTCTTTCAAATCACTCAAATCACTACTTACTGTTTTATAAAGAATTGCTTTGCTATACTTCACTTTCGCTTTATTCAGCAACGTTGGGATTTCTTGTTTATGGATATCCGACAACGGCACCAGGAAAGTTTCGTCTTTATGCTTCTTCACAACATCCACCAAATCCGCAAATTTACCAGTTGAATGAAAGATCTTACGCTTCCGGTAAACGATATATTTCTGGAGATAAAAAGCAGTTGCTTCTGAAATACAGAAATACTTCATGGCATCAGGGACAGTAATTCTCATATCTTCGGCGATGCGAAAAAAGTGATCTATCGCTGTACGACTTGTAAAGATCACCGCCGTGTGATCTAAAATGTTCACCTTTTGCTTCCTAAAATCTTTTGCAGGAACCGCTTCAACTTGAATAAATGGCCTAAAATCGATCTTTACATTACTTTTTTCTGCCAAATCAAAATAGGGGGATTTGGGTGTTGTGGGTTTGGGCTGTGAAACCAGAATTCTCTTAATCTTCAATTTGCTTCAATTTTAATTCAACAAAACCTTTAGCCACTTCTAACAACCCTTTAAAACATCAATACCTTTAATAATATTGATAAGGGTAAAATTTCCAGTGCACAAAAATACAAAAACATATAAAATATTGAAAGCGACGTGCGTAAAATAATTTTCGCCCCTCTAATCAACTGAATGACATACATAAACAAAAAGAGCGCGACACCTATTTTAAGCAGAAAGGTTCCGGTACTCTGATCTACAAAAGGCACTAAACAGACAATGGGCAACAAAATTAAACCATACACCTGACTTAATAACCCGGCATTAAAGAGGTATTCACCTGTCTGACCACCTACTTCAAAAACCATTGCTACAACTCGATACATCACCTGTTTTACAAGAAAATACAGCAGCAATCCCACTAAAATAATTCCATACAATAGAATTCCCGTAAATTTCAGATTGGCTTGACCAAAGTTTAAAACAAACTCAAAAATCATTAAAGCAGTGCTTATAAAAAACAAAGCAGAAAGCGCAAACACTGGTTTTTGATTCTGTACATTGAGTGTCGTATACAATTTTGAGGCTGATTGTTGAAAACGAACTGCCGAGAATAATTCGTACAAATATTTATAGGATGATAGCCTGACAAAACCAGCAATTACCAATGCTAAAACAATCAATCCTGACATCCATTCTTTATGTCCATCAAATGGACTGGTATGCCTGACCTTTATTGCATCGTTTTGGGGTCTTACTTCCTGACTTTCTTTACGAACAGATTCCGACTTTTTCAATTGAAAGCTACTATCTACAATGCTTTTCTGCACTGAATCAGCCGGTAAAGAATCGAATTGTTCAACAGCCATATTACCGTCCTTAGAAACACCATTCTCACTATCTACAGACTCAAAAACACTTAAGCTATTATTGAAAAAATAATCGCCTGGGGTACTTATTTTAGCATTGATATTAAACAGGGAAGAATCCTTACCGGACAATACGGGCTTTGGTGTTTTTACAGGTTCAACCCTCTTGGGAGTTTGGTTTCTTAAATAAGCAGGTGTTTGTTGTTCAGGCTGTAAAATAGGTGTTCGTAAAGATGAATCCACCTTAAGGCTATCCTTAACCACAGTCTGTTGCGAAATGACTGCTTGCTCTTGACTGGATGGACATACTTCTGATGAATACTTCATTCTAATCACTTTTTTACAAAAATAGGTAAAATGATTGTGAGAAGCGATTAGACAGCTGCAAAACGAATGGCTTCCTTATCCCACTGGGGAGTTTGTTGAATCGTCTTCACTACTTCATCCGCCTTATCCACAACTTGCCAAAGCTTCAAATGCGCTTCTCGCATAAATTCTTCTTTCACCATCTTTTCCATCATCTCCAATAAGGGGTTGAAGAAGCCTTTTGTATTTACCAGAATAATTGGCTGGTGAAACAATCCCAGTTTTTTGAGTGATACCACTTCAAATAGTTCCTCCAGCGTACCGGTTCCTCCGGGCAATGCCACAACCGCATCCACATGTTCAATCAGAAGCGCTTTTCGTTGAGCCATGGTATCCACATGTATCATATCCTTCACCTGCGGGTGTTCCCACTCCACCTCAACCATAAACCGGGGGATAATGCCTTTTACTGCACCTCCGGCTGCCAAAGCCGAATCCGCTATTGTTCCCATTAATCCAACAGCTCCACCTCCATAGACAATCCCATAGTTATTGCTTACTAATGATTTCGCCAGTTCACTGGCTTCATTGGTATAAATATCTGATACTTTCGAGCTGGAAGCACAAAAAACACAAACCTGTTTCATCTGTTTTAATTTATTTTTTAGTGATCAGATCAAATGCCCCAATAAATCTGATCATTCTCCAGTGTGTGAAATGAATGATTAAATATATACGGTCATTTCATCCAATATTGATACTTATTAAGCAGAATCACCAGCGCACCAAGCAGCTGCTCCCAACAACACAACATCTTTTAAAATACTTTGTCCTAACTTTGAGAGTTCCGGAAAACCATATCCTGCCTGCCAAACAGATCCTGAGCTAAATAACATGGTTACACTCAACAATAAGATCACAACAGCAACCAGACTACCTACAAAGGAAAGTCTCCGGGCTACAAGTTTCAGCGCAATTAACAATCCAATCCCCATCTGTAGATAAGCTACTATCTGGGAAAATGCGTAAGCCGTAATATATTTCAACGACCATCCAAAGAGCGTAGAATTGGATAGTACATCCCGCATGTAATCGGCTTCTGAATTTTTCAATTTAAGGATTCCGAGCCAAATAAAAACAATGGCAAGTCCATACCTCAAAAGAAACTGTCCAATTAATTTAAGTGTTTTGCCAATCATTCCTTTGCAGTTTAGGTTATATGATTAAAGGTAATCATTCGCTTTTAAAAAATAGAAATTCCTGTTTTGGTGGTGAATAACTCCAACGCTTTAATTCCAGCCAGCGAATTACCATGCTTATCAAGCCCCGGACTCCACACACCAATAGACATACATCCCGGAATAATGGCAGCGATACCTCCGCCAACACCACTTTTACCAGGTAATCCAACCCGAAAAGCAAAATCCCCGGCTGCATCATACATCCCACAAGTGAGCATTAATGAGTTGATCCGCTTTGCCTGACTCGCTGTCAAATATTCCTTTCCTGTCAATGGATGCTTGCCATGATTCGCTAAATAAAGAAAAGCATGTGCCAAATCAAAACAATTCATCCTTACTGAACAATGTCCAAAATAAAAGTCCAAAACCTCGTTCACTTCGGATTCCATGTTTCCATAACTCTTCATGAAGTGAGCCAATGCCGCATTCCGATGGCCGTGCTCCTTTTCTGAATTCAATACATTCGAATCCATTGCCAGTTGCGAATTCCCGGATATCTCATGCATAAAATCTATGATCATCCTGGTTGGTTCAGGAAAGCGAGACACAATGCTATCAGCTAACACCAGTGCACCTGCATTAATAA
>Ga0193953_1000362_pt1 | contig 25379 bp, 18 predicted proteins | sample BB_4_MG_FD_140325 | JGI IMG/M metagenome (GOLD analysis project Ga0193953, IMG submission 140325) | Microbial mat bacterial communities from the Broadkill River, Lewes, Delaware, United States - BB_4_MG | ecosystem: Environmental > Aquatic > Freshwater > River > Microbial mats | place: USA...
ACTCTCCTTTCAATTCTCTTAAAGAACGTAAAACTTGAAACTGTTGAATTGATAAAGCGTATTGTTTTAAATGATCTGAAAAACGTTCATTCATCCAGTTACCTGTATGCAATATATTTGCAATCGTAAAATCAGGTAAATTTAACTCTTCATTTTTACCATTTTTATTCAACTTCGGGGGGACAACAATTATCTATACTACTATTGTATATACATCAAATGTAGGTACAATTATTAAAACCACCAAATAATTTTGTTAAAAACTTTAAAATCTATTAGAAAAAAATGGTTGACTCATAGGAATTCGATGGGAAAACTTTAAATATTAGGTCAATTCAATAAACAAACCAAAAGACACTTAACATATTCTTTGTTAGAGAGTTACCTTTAATTTGTTTAAAAAAATAAATAGTTCAAATGATTTTAATTGAAATATTATTTTTTTTTAATAATTCTTAAACCTTTTAATATCTAATTGTTAACAAGTCTAATCAAATTAATCGTTTTTTTTATTTTTATCACAAAGTTTCAAGAGTTTTTTAAATGAAAAAAGAGGTTGAATCTCAAATCCAACCTCTTTTCAAAATTCAACAAACTAAACTCAAAAATTGTTTCTATTCATTCGCCTTCCTCGTCCCTTTCCCATTCTTCCTTTCATTCCATTAGGATGTTCATTATTAAAATGAGTTTCAAACCAAACAGGTTTTTCAAGTTCATTTTCATAAATATAGAAAGCTATTTTTTCAATGTCTGATGCTTTATAAAATAATTTAGGCATTACTTTAAATTGACTCACAGCCCCTCTCATTAACGCATTTTCTTCTTTGGGATCAGACACCCATTTAGAAATACCATCGATAAAGGCTTCTTTTGTGAGGTAATATGACTTATATCTTCTTTTGATAGCTACCAAAGGTGGCGCAATAATATCATCATGTGACTTGGTTGAAACGGAATGGCAAGCATAACAGTAATTCTTTAATAAAGAGTATCCTTCAGATTGTTCAATTATATCTGAATTAACCAGATTACCTTTTGCTTCTAATTTTTCTTTATCTTCTCCATTTCCACAACTTATAGTAAAAAAAATAATTAAACCGAAAACAAAATAGCAACTCTTCATAATTTATAAACTTTTCTTTAAAAACATCTTTTTATAGCATTGTAAAATTAGATATAATAAACCAATGGTTTCGTAATAAAAGTAACCTTAAAAAAAGTCAAAAAAAAAGCTCTCAATACTATTGAGAGCTTTTTAAAATACTATAATATTTTATTATCTGAATGAAATTTTTCTCATTCTTAAACTTAATGGTGTAATTTCCAAATATTCATCATCTTTAATGTATTCCATACATTCTTCTAAAGAATAATCAACTTTTGGAGCAATCTTCACACTATCATCTGTTCCAGATTTTCTAACGTTTGTTAATTTTTTCCCTTTTACAAGGTTAACACCCATATCTTCTTGCTTGTTGTTTTCTCCTACAACTTGTCCTTTATAAATCTCCTGATTAGGATCAATAAAGAATTTACCTCTATCTTGTAACTTATCAATTGAATAAGCAGTAGCCTTACCTGTTTCAGCTGAAACAATGGCTCCATTGTTAGATGTTGCAATTTCTCCTTTATAAGCATCAAAACCACGTAATCGGTGATTGATAATTGCTTCACCTGCCGTAGCAGTTAATATTTTATTACGTAAACCAATTAATCCACGTGAAGGAATATCAAACTCTAAATGTTGTAAATCACCTTTTGGTTCCATTACTAACAAGTCACCTTTTCTCAAACTAACAAGGTTAATAGCTTTACTTGCTGATTCTTCAGGAACATTAATTACTAATGTTTCATAAGGCTCACACTTAACACCATCGATATCCTTAATAATTACTTGTGGACGTCCAACTTGTAATTCATATCCTTCTCTACGCATTGTTTCAATTAATACCGATAAATGTAAAATTCCACGTCCAAAAACATTGAATTTATCTTCAGTATCAGTATCCTCAACTCTAAGCGCTAAGTTCTTTTCTGTTTCTTTATATAATCTATCACGTAAGTGACGTGAAGTAACGTATTTACCTTCTTTACCATAAAAAGGTGAGTTGTTAATTGTAAATAACATACTCATAGTTGGTTCATCAACTTTTAATCTTGGCAAAGCCTCAGGTTTTTCTAGATCTGCAATAGTATCTCCAATTTCAAATCCTTCAATTCCTGTAATAGCACAAATATCACCACTTCTTACATTAGAAGCTCTATTTTTACCTAATCCTTCAAATGTATGTAATTCTTTAATACGTACTTTTTTAGTACTGCCATCAGCTTTACATAACATATAATCCTTTCCTTCTTCTAATTCTCCTCTAAATACACGACCAATTGCAATACGACCAACAAAAGATGTAAAATCCAATGAAGTTATTTGCATTTGCGCTGTTCCTTGGTTATTAGGAGCCTCAGGAATGTTTTCCAATATAGAGTCTAAAAGTGGAATAATATTATCTGTTTCTACTTGCCAGTCATAATTCATCCAACCATTTTTAGCTGATCCGTAAACTGTAGCAAATTCTAATTGCTGTTCTGTTGCATCTAAAGCAAACATAAGATCAAACACTTTTTCGTGTACTAAATCTGGAGTACAGTTAGGTTTATCAACTTTATTAACTACTACAATTGGAGTTAAACCCAATTCTAATGCTTTACCTAATACAAAACGAGTTTGAGGCATAGGACCTTCAAAAGCATCAACCAACAGTAAAACACCATCAGCCATTTTTAATACACGTTCAACTTCACCACCAAAATCGGCATGGCCAGGAGTATCAATAATATTAATTTTTACATCTTTATATGTAATCGATACATTTTTAGATAAAATAGTAATTCCGCGTTCACGTTCTAAATCGTTATTATCTAATAATAATTCAGTTCTTACTTTTCTCTCATCTAAGATGTGAGCCTGGTCAATAATTTTATCAACCAAAGTAGTCTTTCCGTGGTCAACGTGAGCTATAATAGCTATGTTTCTGATAGATTGCATATTCTAATTTTTAAAGCAGCTGCAAAAGTAGTTGTTTTATTTTGTTTATTGCTATAAAGTTACAAGAATAGTTTTTATATAAATAATTGATTTTTAGTTAAATAAAAAAAGAGCCAATAAATTGGCTCTTTTTTATAGGTAAATATTGATTTAAACTTTACGTCTTTTACGCTCTGTTTTTAATAAATCTAGCTCTCTTGTAGTTTGACCAGCTACCGACGTATTTTCTTCTGCTCGTCTAATTAAGTATGGCATAACATCTCTTACTGGTCCAAATGGCAAGTATTTAGCAACATTGTAGCCTTCTTTTGATAAATTATAGCTTATATGGTCACTCATACCATATAATTGACCAAACCAAACTCTTTTATCATTTCTATCTAATTTATACTTTTCAAGTAAATCCATTAATAAATATGAACTTTCTTCATTATGAGTTCCAGAAAAAACAGCCATTTCATCAATATGTTCTAACATATAATCCTGAACACTATTATACATTTTATCCGTTGCCTCTTTATCAATACAAATTGGGTCTTTATAACCATATTCTTCAGCTCGTTCACGTTCTTTTTCCATATAGGCACCACGAACTAACTTCATTCCAATTTTAAATCCTTGTTTTTTTGCTCTTTCATGCATTTTTTTAAGATAGTCTAATCTATCCCAACGATACAATTGCAAGGTTCCGAAAATTATAACTTTTTCTTTGTTATATTTTACCATCATCTCTTCAATTAAATCATCTGCTGCATCCTGCATCCAAGTTTCCTCGGCATCTATTAATAATGGAACGTTATTTTCAAAAGCAGCTTTACTTACTGTTTCATAGCGTTCGCGTACTCTTTTCCATTCAATTTCCTCATGAGCGTTTAATTTTTCGCCTTCTGTAATTTTTTGATACAATGCAAATCTCCCAAAACCAGTTGGCTTAAACACTGCAAAAGGCACACTCTCTTTTTCTTTTCCGTAAACTTCAATTGTTTTTAAAGTTTTACTCATAGCTAAATCAAAGTGTTCTTCAACTTCCTTTCCTTCTGCTGAATAATCTAACACAGAATGAACATTTTTTGTATACATTTTATCTATTGTAGGTATACAATCCTCTTCATTTACTCCACCACAAAAATGATCAAAAACTGTTGCCCTTATTATTCCTTCAACAGGCATATGGGTTTTAAGTGCAAATTTGGTAACTGCAGTACCTAATTTAACTAGTGGATTTCTTTTTATCATTTCAAATAAATAAAAAGCTCTATCTAGTTCAGAGTCCTTTTTTAGAGCAAAAGCAACCTCTGTATTATTAAATAGTTTTTTCATTATAAATAGTATTTGCTCAAAGATAATTACAAAGTGTTTATTTTTTCATTTTTTTACTCTTAATTTGCACAAAAATATTATCCGAAATGCATTCAATTTTATCCAATAATTACTACGTAAATTTTCAAAATAAAGCATATGATAGGTTAAATAATTATATAGTTGATTATAAGCCTTCTATAATTTTTATTTTAGTTGATGAAAATACTGAAATGAATTGCCTTCCTCATTTTATGCAATGCCTTGAAACTGAGACAACCATAGAAATTATAGAAATTGAAGCAGGAGAGGTCCATAAAAATCTAGATACCTGTACTGGAGTTTGGAATGTATTGACAGAGCTAGGTGCAGATAGAAAAAGCTTACTTATTAATTTAGGTGGTGGTGTAATTACAGATCTTGGTGGTTTTGTGGCTTCTACGTTTAAACGTGGAATTTCCTTTATTAATATTCCTACAACGTTATTGAGTATGGTTGATGCTTCAGTAGGTGGTAAAACAGGTGTTGATTTAGGAGTTCTAAAAAATCAAATTGGATTATTTTCAGACCCTGAAATGGTTTTAATTGATCCAAAATACCTCGAAACAGTAACAGAACGTGAACTACGATCTGGACTTGCTGAAATTATAAAATATGGATTGACATACGACGTAAAAATTTGGAATGAAATAAAATCATTTAAAAATTTAGACTTAAACAACTTAAGCTCATTAATTCATCGTTCTATTGAAATAAAAAATGAAGTTGTAACCAAAGACCCTAAAGAGGCTGGAATTAGAAAAGTATTAAACTTTGGACATACTTTAGGACATGCGGTTGAATCCTATTTTTTAGAATCTGAAGATAAAGATAACTTAACACACGGTGAAGCTATTGCAATAGGAATGATTACTGAATCGTACATTTCAGAAGTTTTACTTGGTTTTCCTAAACAAGAAGTTAATAACATTAAAGAAATAATTCTTTCTATTTATGATAAGGTTGAAATAAAGGTTTCAGATTATGAAGCAATTATGGAACTTTTAATTCATGACAAAAAAAATGTTGGTGGACAAATTAACTTTGTTCTACTTACAGATTATGAAAGATTTGAATTAGATTGTAAAGTTGATAGTAATTTAATTATTAAAGCGTTGGATTTTTATAACTCTTAGCAGCAATCAGCAATTACTTCTCTATAAACTTCTTTATAAGCAGGTAATACATTTTTTAAACTAAATTGTTTTGCCTGGTTTAATGCGTTCTCTTTAAATTTTTGAAGTATTTTATCATCTTTTAAGATATAGATACTGTTTTTAGCCATATCATCAGTATCACCAATATCGCTTAAAAAACCAGTAACACCATGAATATTAACCTCTGGTAATCCACCTGAGTTTGTAGAAATAACAGGTGTTCTTGCTGCCATAGCTTCTAATGCTGCCAAACCAAAACTCTCTGTTTGAGAAGGCAGTAAAAACAAATCGGAATAGCAAAGTAATTTATTAACCTCATTACTATTCCCCATAAATAATACTTTATCTAAAATTCCCAAATCTTTCACCTTACATTCAAGACTTTCTCTTTCTGGCCCTTCACCCACCATTAATAATTTTGAAGGAATTTCTTTTTGAATTTTATAAAAAGTATCAATTACATCTGCAGCTCTTTTTACAGGTCGTAAATTACTAACATGTGTTATAATTCGCTCGTTATCTTTAGAAATTGTATGTCGTTGACATTCTTCTGCATCAATTTCAGGATATTGTTCAAAATCAATAAAATTATAAATTACCTTGATATCCTTTCTTATATTAAAAAGTCTTAAAGTATCCTTTTTTAAACTATCAGAAACTGTGGTTACAACATCAGAATTATTAATACTAAATTCAACTGCAGTCTTATAATTTGGATGACTTCCAACCAAGGTTATATCAGTTCCATGCAATGTAGTAACTAATTTAATATCTATTCCCTTTTCCTTTAACATTTGTTTTGCCATATATGCTGCGTATGCATGAGGAATAGCATAATGTACATGTAAGATTTCTAAATCATACATTTCTACAACTTCTACCATTTTACTTGACAAAGCAAGCTCATAAGGCTGAAACTGAAACAATGGATATTCTTCTACAAAAACTTCATGAAAATGAATGTCATTTGATATAAAATCTAAACGAACTGGTTGCTTATAAGTAATAAAATGTACATGATGCCCTCTTTGGGCTAATGCCATCCCTAATTCAGTTGCTACTACTCCACTTCCTCCAAATGTTGGATAACAAACAATTCCTATTTTCATTTTTTATTTTAAAAGGTTTTTTGAACAGACGTAAATATAAAATATATCTTACAGACAATATATTACAATCACATAAATTAATCATAAAAAAAATCCTGCAAAAAGCAGGATTTATATTTTTTAATAATCTCCTAAAGTTTCAGGATTTTGATTTAAAGCTGTTTCTAATTGAGCATCACTTGGTGGTTTACCATGCCAAGCATGAGTATTCATCATAAAGTCAACTCCATTACCCATTTCAGTGTGTAACAATATACAAACAGGCTTTCCTTTTCCAGTTCTTCCTTTTGCTTCTTCTAAACCTTTTTTAATGCTTTCCACATTATTACCTTCAAAAACATCTAAAACATCCCATCCAAAAGCTTCAAATTTAGCTCTTAAATCACCTAAAGGCAATACATCATCAGTTTCTCCATCAATTTGTTTTTTATTGTAATCAATAGTAGCAATATAATTGTCTATTTTCTTGCCTGAAGCATACATCGCAGCTTCCCAAATTTGACCTTCTTGTAATTCACCATCACCATGTAATGAATAAACTAATTTATCATCACCATTTAACTTTTTAGTTTGGGCTGCTCCAATTGCCACACTCATACCTTGACCTAATGAACCAGAGGCTATTCTAATTCCTGGTAATCCTTCATGTGTTGTTGGGTGACCTTGTAAACGAGTGTTTAACTTTCTAAATGTTGCCAATTCACTTACTGGAAAAAATCCACTTCGTGCTAAAACACTATAATATACCGGAGATATATGACCATTTGATAAAAAGAATAAATCTTCACCTTTCCCATCCATAGAAAAATCAGTAGAATAATCCATTACTTCCTGATAAAGAACAGTAAAGAATTCATTACATCCTAAAGATCCACCTGGGTGACCAGATTGAACAGTATGTACCATTCTAACAATATCTCTTCTTACTTGTTGTGCAAAATCTTGCAATTCTTGTGTCGTTGACATTATTTTGTTTTTAATTAAAACGCAAAAATAGGGTTTTTAAATATTTGAGCAATAAAAAAATAACTAAACTTTATACACATATTCACAGACATGCTATTAGAACTCTCTTCATCGAGGCTAACATTTAATTTTTACCCAAAAAAAAACGACAATTATAAATTAATAATTGCCGTTTTAAAATAAATTTTTATTGAAATTAAATTCCATTAACTGTATAAATACTTAAACCCAAAGTAGTTGCTACAACCAAATCATTATCACTTTTAGCAATACTATTTACTGAGATATTATTAGGAAACTCTACTTGTAAAAAATCTTCACTAATAACATTATTTTTTGAGTTATATGGCATTATAATAATTCCTGCTTCTCCTGCTGCAACATAAAATATATCTCCTTTATATGTAAATGAATTGATAACTTCATTTGGTTTTTGAGGATTTAAAAATTCACTTTTTAATTGTTGACTCAATGTTGCATAATAAACATTGTTTTCGTTTTTGTTAATTTTAAATAATGCAATTCCGTCACTACCTAAACTAACTGCTAATCTACCTTTTTTTGGCACTGCAATACTATGCTTTGCTTCAACATTTAAATTATAAGTTCCAAGGCTAACTGAATAGCTGAAATTCATAATATTTGTTTTTTTTGAAATATCATAGTAAAAAGCTGTTAACTCTTTCGTTTGATTATTAAAGGCTAATGCAATAAAATCATATTTATTATCTTTTTTCTCGATGGAGGTATCTAAAATAAATAAACCTTCCGTCTCATTAGAATTATGTTTTATAATTGTATTCGTTTGCTCATCATATGCAAATATAATACCTGAGTTTCCACCACCAGCACCAGATACCATACCGTACATATATTTCAAGCTTCTAAGTTTGTTTCCAAACATTGAATGAAATAACTGGTCTTCTCTCAGACTAAATACATCCGTTTTTTTATTATACTGAATTTTATACTGACCAAAAAACGAAGGATAATCACCTCCATAAAATATACGAGCATCAAATCCTCCTCCAAATAACAAATTGTTTTTACCTAAAAAACTAATTGCATCAATGTCCCTATCCGGAACAACCAGCGTTCCTTCTAATTTAGCTTTTCCACCTTTAGGCATACTTAAAACATCAACACCTCCTGAATAAGGTTCACCTCTTAAACTATAAGAAGCGGCAATTCTTCGACTTTTTACATCAACATGATTTGCGTTTAATAATTCCCTTGAACCATTGTAATCTATATAAAGTGGGTCTACTGTTGCTTTTAAACGAAGAGAAATTTTATTGGTTTTAGCAGACAAAGAAGATTTATTTCCTCGAGAAGATAAATTTACATCTTGATCGTATTGTGTTACTCTATCTGCATCGTTTGTTATTGATATATCGCAGCCTTCACACACTAGGTCTTCTAATATTTCTTCAACTGGTAATGAATCGAAATCTTTTTCACAAGATATTATTAAAAACAAAAAACTAAAAAGAAATAGAATTTTTTTCATGATATGGGGTTTTGTAGGGATTCACTTATTCAATTTATAAAGTTACATATTTTTTTTAAAACTTGCAACCTACACTTTGCAAAACCAACCATATACTATGAAAATCATGCATTTGACTTGAGAAAACACACCATTTAGCAAACAACACCTAAGTCTTTTGTTTTTTCTTCTTGGCAGCTGGGAAAAGCACATTATTTAAAATCAATCGGTATCCTGGAGAATTAGGGTGTAAATCAAGTTCAGTTTTAGGATCCCCAACTCTATGCTGATAATCTTCAGGGTCATGACCACCATAAAATGTAAACATTCCTTTTCCTTTTACACCATGAATATAACGAGCTTCACGATTTGTTTTATTTTCACCCATTACTAATATATTCGCTTTAACACTTTCTCTTTCAAATGAAGTGGTTTGTCCCATAAAACCTTTAACCAACATTGTATGATTTTGACAAAGCATGGTAGGAATAGGATCCCACTTAGCTGAATACTCTTGTAATGAAAAATAATCTGAAGTTCTTTTTATAGATGAACGTTTTCGAGTCATATCAATAGATGAAAACTCATATTCAATTGGATTCCTCACTAAAGAAAAATCTTTAAAAGCTAATGTTTTACTGAAATCAATTTTATCTTGATAATTTATTTCACTAGGATCACCATCAAACATAGTTTCACAAATATCAACAGATTCTGCAGCTAAAGCTATATCAAAACTATCTGTTGCAGAACACATTGCAAACATAAAACCGCCTCCAATTACAAAATCTCGTATTTTTTGTGCTACAGCTAATTTTGATTCAGAGACTTTTGAAAAGCCTAGTTTATTAGCTAAAAGAATAGCCTCTTTCTTTTGTTCAATATACCATGGTGCAGTTCTATATGAACCATAAAAGCGTCCAAACTGACCTGTAAAATCTTCATGATGTAAATGGAGCCATTCATATAGTAACAGTTTCTCTTCCAAAACTTCTTCATCATAAATTACATCAAACGGAATTTCAGCATAAGTCAACACCATGGTCACCGCATCATCCCAAGGTAATTTTCCTTTAGGTGAATAAACTGCAATTTTGGGTGCTTTTTCTAAAAGTATAGCATCCATATTTTGCGATGGACTACTTATTTTTTCTAAAATTAATGCTGTTTGAGTATCAGATAAAATTTGAAAAGTAACATCTCTAACTTTACACTCATTTCTAGTAGCTTCGTTATCTTCCAATAAAAATGAACCACCTTCATAATTTAAAAGCCATTTTGCAGTATTTCCCTGCTGCAACGACCAATAGGTTATTCCGTAAGCTTTTAAATGATTTGTTTGAGAAATTTCATCCATTGGAATAAGGATAAAAGATGCCTGAAGCGTATTAGAAATTAAAATAAAAAATAGAATCACTAATTTTAAACGTGATTTTATCTTCAATTTTATTTCTTTAAAAAGGCAATCCATTATCTTCTTCTAAATTATCGTGTAAGCCAAAAGCATCATGCGGACTAGGCATACTATCTGTAGGAATTTCATTCATTTTTGAATGGAACTCGTTGCCAAAGTTATCATCTAAATCACTAAATAATGCTAAGTGACCAGTAAATTTAAGCTTTATATTTTCTAATCCACCATTTCTGTGTTTAGCAACAATAAATTCAGCTTGCCCTTCACAAGGTGTTCTTTCTTCATCATCCCATTCTGTAAGTCCGTAATATTCCGGACGATATATAAACGAAACAATATCGGCATCCTGCTCAATTGCACCAGATTCACGTAAATCGGATAGTAAAGGGCGTTTATTTCCACCCCTTGTTTCAACGGCACGTGATAACTGAGAAAGTGCAATTACAGGAATATTCAATTCTTTCGCTAAAGCCTTGAGGTTTCGAGAAATCATAGATATTTCCTGCTCACGATTACCACCTGTTGATGTTCCAGCTGTCATTAACTGCAAGTAATCAATAATAATAATTTTTATTCCATGCTGTGAAGCCAAACGACGTGCTTTCGCTCTTAAATCGAAAATAGATAAAGATGGTGTATCATCAATAAATATTGGCGCATTTGATAAGTTTTTAACCTTAACATTTAATTGCTCCCATTCATGTGGTTCTAAGGTTCCTTTTCTTAATTTACCAGAAGAAATACCTGTTTCACTGGAAATCATACGGGTTATCAACTGTACAGATGACATCTCCAGAGAGAAAATGGCAGCCGGACTTCCAAAATCAATAGCCATGTTTTTTGCCATAGACATTACAAAGGCCGTTTTACCCATACCAGGACGAGCAGCTAAAATAATTAAATCGGAAGGTTGCCACCCTGATGTTAACTCATCTAAACGAGTAAACCCAGTTGCAACACCACTCATACCTTCTTTATTAGAAATTTCCTGGATTTTTTTAATTGCTTGATCAACCAATCCTTCAGCAGATTCAGATCCTTTCTTTAAATTACCTTGTGTAACTTCAAACAATTTTGTTTCAGCAGAATCTAAAAGATCAAAAACATCAACAGTTTCATCATAAGCCTCTTCAATAATTTCAGCAGAAATAGAGATTAATTTACGTTGAATAAATTTTTGAAGTATAATACGAGCGTGAAACTCAATATGTGCTGATGAAGATACTTTTTGTGTCAATCCAACAATATAAAAATCGCCTCCAACTTTTTCTAAATCTCCTGTTTTTTTTAACTGATTTGAAACCGTTAATAAATCGGTTGGTTCAGAATTTTGAAACAAAGTAAACATAGCTGCATAAATCAATTGATGCGCTTCCTTATAAAAAACATCAGGATGTAAAATATCAATAACATCATCCACCCCTTTTTTATCAATCATCATCGCTCCTAATACAGCCTCCTCTAATTCAGTAGCTTGCGGTGGCAACTTTCCTTTCTCAAGGTTAATTACCGAACTCTTTTTAAACTTTTTAGATGGTACAGGTTGTAAATTTTTCACGCTATAATTAATTTATTTTTTTTAGTTCTACAATTTAAAAAAAAGTACACAAGTAAATTTCTTACTTTAATTTCAATAAGGCAAATGTAATTTTTAAAACCTAAATTTTAGGTTAATTTTCAAATTAATTTGTACACATATTTTGTTGACAACTAACATTTTTGTTAATAAGTATTTAAACCCTTTTTCTGAAGAATTATTTCCTATTTTTGACCTATGAATCAGAAAAAAGTATATAAAATCCTTACAATACTGCTTGTGATGCAGTGGGCACTTATTCAAATTATTGCTCAATTTCCAAATTTAATCGAAAAATATTATTCAAATGGTATTTATATTTTCATCTCAAAATTCTTTAGAATAATATTTGGATGGATTCCTTTTTCAATTGGAGATGTTTTGTATTTTTTTATTGGGGTATTTTTAATTAAAGGCTTTTATTCTGTAATTAAAAGTAGAAAATTGAGTGTTAAAAAAACATTGCTTAAAGTTGGAGCAATAACATCACTAATCTTTTTCTTTTTTCATTTAAACTGGGGAATTAATTATTTACGACAACCTTTATCTAAAACGTTAAATTTTGATAAAAACTCATATACTTCAACTGAGTTGGAAGATTTTACTAAAATTTTGATTCTTAAAACAAATGAAGTTCATTATTCAATTACCAATAATGACACACTTATTGTAAATAACCCTTTTAGTAAAAAACAAATTAGAGATAATTCAAAGAATGCTTACAAACAATTAGCCAACAAATATCCTCAATTTTCATTTGATACTCCATCTATCAAAAACTCATTATTTAGTATACCATTAGCGTATATGGGTTTTGCAGGATACTTAAATCCGATAACAAATGAAGCTCAGGTAAATTCATTGATACCTAAAAACAATTATCCGGCAACTGTATGTCATGAAATTGCCCATCAAGTTGGAATTGCTTCAGAAAGTGAAGCTAATTTTGTAGGTTATATGGCTGCAATTAATTCCAAAGATCAATATTTTAATTATGCCGGATATTTAATGGCTTTACGGTATTGTTTATATGAAGTTTACAGAACGAATCCTTCAGAATTTGAGTCCTTAAAACCTTCTATAAATAAAGGTATATTAAAGGATATGGAACAATCTCAACGCTTTTGGAAATCCTATCAAAATTGGTCTGAAAAATATTTTAAATGGTTTTATGATTCCTATTTAAAAGCGAATAAACAAAAGGATGGAATTAAAGGATATAATAAAATGGTATCTCTTTTAATAAATTACTACAAAACAGAAAAACTTTAAATAATTAACAGTTATTTTTGCAAAATGCACAAACAAATTACAAGCACACAAAACCCATTTATAAAAGATATTTTTCAGTTAAAGGAAAAATCACGTAATAGAAAAAAAACTGGAACCTTTTTAATTGAGGGTTTACGTGAAATTTCATTGGCTATATCTGGTGGTTATAAAATAAACACCTTATTAATTGAACCTTCTATTTTAAATGAAATTGAACTGAATAATTTGTTGGCCGAAAATGAAATTGAAATTATTGAAATTTCTAATGAAGTTTATAAAAAATTAGCTCTTAGAGAATCTACTGAAGGGATTATAGCCATTGCCAATAGTAAAAATTCATCCTTAGAGATGGTTAAATTTAAAAATGAAAATCCACTTATATTAGTTGCTGAAGCTCCCGAAAAACCTGGGAATATAGGAGCTCTTTTACGAACAGCCGATGCTGCAGGTGTAGATGCTGTATTTATTGCAAATCCAAGAACAGATTTGTATAATCCCAATATTATTAGATCAAGTGTAGGATGTGTGTTCACAACAAATATTGCTACTGGTACAACATCAGAAATAATTTCATTTCTAAAAGCTCATAATATAAACATGTATGGAGCTGCGTTATCAGCATCAGTTGAATATCAAACTATTAATTATAAAGAACCAACAGCCATTATTGTTGGAACTGAAGCAACTGGACTTTCTAATGAATGGTTGCAAAATACTAATCAAAACATTATAATTCCAATGCGTGGCGCTATTGATTCCATGAACGTATCCGTGAGTGCCGCAATACTAATATTTGAAGCTGTAAGGCAACGAACTATTTACTAAAAAACATGAATCCACAAACTATATTTTATATTTTAATTGGAATAATTGTTTCCAAGTTTCTTTTTGACACCTATTTAAACTTCTTAAACTCCAAACATTTTGAAGATGCTATTCCAAAAGAATTAGACGGCGTTTATAACAAAGATGAATATTTAAAATCTCAGAAATATAAAAAAGTAAATTATAAATTTTCACTGATTACCAGTCTTGTTTCAATTATTGCGACAGTACTTTTCTTTTTTATTAATGGATTTGCCTTTGTTGATGAATTTGCTCGGTCAATTTCTTCAAACCATATCATTATTACATTAATATTCTTTGGAGTTATTTTATTCGCAAGTGATTTACTGTCAACTCCTTTTTCTTATTACAAAGTATTTACTATTGAAGAAAATTTTGGTTTTAACAAAATGACTAAAAAAACCTTTATTTTAGATAAGCTTAAAGGTTGGTTAATGATATTAATTTTAGGAGGGGGAATACTAGCACTAATAGCATGGTTTTATGAATTAACAACTTCTAACTTTTGGATATATACATGGGGATTAATCGGTTTTTTTACAATTTTCATGAATTTATTTTATTCAAAGTTAATTGTACCTCTGTTCAACAAACAAACACCACTTGAAGATGGAATCCTGAAACAAGCTATTGAAAATTTTGCTAATAAAATAGGATTTAAAATCAACAATATTTTTATAATTGATGGCTCTAAAAGATCTACAAAAGCCAATGCATATTTTTCTGGGTTTGGATCTCAAAAAAGAATCACTTTATATGACACATTAATTAATGATTTGGAAACTGATGAAATTGTTGCTGTATTAGCCCATGAGGTAGGTCATTATAAAAAAAGACATGTAATTTATAATCTTTTATTATCACTACTATTAACCGGGTTTACATTTTATATTTTATCACTTTTAATTGGGAGTCTTGCATTATCCCAAGCTTTAGGAGTAGAAAATGCCAATTTTCATATTGGATTAATTGCTTTCTTCATTTTATACAGTCCAATTTCTGAAATTACAAGTTTTTTCATGAATGCATTATCACGAAATTTTGAATATCAAGCAGATAATTATGCAAAGAAAAACTTTGGTGCAGAACCTTTAATATCATCATTAAAAAAATTATCAAAAAACAGTTTAAGCAATTTAACTCCTCATCCTCTTTATGTTAAAATTCATTATTCCCACCCTACTCTATTTCAACGAATTTTAAACCTAAAAAAATAAACCTAAATATTTGTAAGTCTATATTAATATAGTATTTTTAAACTATGACATATAATTTAAACGAAGAAGAAGAGAACAAGGAGATTGCCAGACGTTATAAGGATTTATTAAAAGGTGCATATCAATCGTTTACGAGTGAAGATAAGAAGGAAATAAGAAAAGCTTTTGATATTGCTTTAGAAGCACACCACGATCAACGCCGAAAAACTGGTGAACCATATATATTCCATCCAATTGCTGTAGCTAAAATTGTAGCTTATGAAATTGGACTGGACACAACTTCTATTGTTGCTGCCTTATTACATGATGTCGTTGAAGATACAGATTATACTATTGAAGATATTGAAAGATTATTTGGTGAAAGCGTTGCTCGAATTGTAAATGGATTAACAAAAATATCTCATTTAAAGAAAGAGCAAAACGCTTCAGTACAGGCAGAGAATTTTAGAAAAATGCTTCTAACTTTAAATGATGACGTTAGGGTAATTTTGATAAAAATAGCAGACAGATTGCATAATATGCAAACCATGGATGCAATGCCAGCTCATAAACAGGTTAAAATATCTTCTGAAACACTTTATATCTATGCCCCATTAGCCCATAGATTGGGGTTATATAATATCAAAACTGAACTTGAAAACCTTGGGTTAAAATATACTGAACCTGAAGTTTATAAAGACATATTAGACAAGATATCCCAAAGTAAAGAAGAACAAAAAATATATATTCAATCTTTTTCTAATATCATTAAAGAAACTTTAGATAAGGAAGGCTTTGAATATTTTATCAAAGGGAGAAGAAAATCTATTTATTCTATTCGTAAAAAAATGCTTTCTCAAGGTGTTACCTATGAAGAAATTTATGACAAATTTGCGATTAGAATTATATACAAGTCTACTTTAAAGGAAGAAAAGTTTGATGCTTGGAAAATATACTCTATTGTAACCGATCATTTTATCCCAAATCCAAGTAGGTTGAGAGATTGGATTAGTCAGCCCAAATCAACTGGATATGAATCATTGCATATTACCGTAATGGGTCCACAAGGGAAATGGGTTGAAGTTCAAATTCGTTCAGATAGAATGAATGAAATTGCAGAAAAAGGATATGCAGCACACTATAAATATAAAAATCAGAATGAACGAGAGAGTGGTTTAGATGATTGGTTAAACAAGATAAAAGAAACTCTTGAAAACCCTGATAGTAATGCTATCGATTTTGTTGAAGATTTTAAATTAAATCTTTATGCTAAAGAAATTTTTGTATTTACTCCTGGCGGGGATTTAAAAGCCCTACCAAAAGATGCTACTGCTTTAGATTTTGCTTTTGCTATACATACTCAAGTTGGTATGAATTGTAGAGGTGCAAAAATTAATGGAAAATTAAAACCTATAAGTCATGTGTTAAAAAGTGGCGATCAGGTTGAAATTATTACTTCTAGCAATCAAAAACCAAATGTTGGCTGGTTAGACTTTGTTGTTACGGCAAGAGCCAGAACACGTATTAAAAATGCGTTAAAAGAAGATCAAAAGAAAATTGCTGAAGAAGGAAAGGAAATTTTAACAAGGAAATTACGCCATTTAAAAATTAATCTTTCGGAAGGAATTGTGAATGAGCTTGTAAACTTCTTCAAACTAAAAACAAGTTTAGATTTGTTTTTTAGAATGGGTAGTGGTTCTATTGACAATCAACAATTAAAAGAATTTATTGCTCAACGAAACAATTCATTTGTTAATTTCTTCAAAAAAAGAATTAAACGAACACCAAAAAGCACCACTCCTATTGAGAAAGAAGAAGTTATTGACAATTATGATTCTTTGGTTTTTGGTAAAGAAGAAGAACGTATGGACTTTAAAATGTCTCCTTGTTGTAATCCAATACCAGGAGATAAAGTTTTTGGATTTGTAACAATTAATGATGGAATAAAAGTTCATAAAATGGACTGTCCTAACTCTATTAGTTTACAATCTAATTATGCGTATCGTATTATGAATGCAAAATGGATTGATTCTACCAAACAGGAATTTAAAGCCATTTTAAAAATTTATGGAGCAGATCATGTAGGTATGGTAAATGAAATTACACAAGTGGTTTCAAAAAACATGAGTGTAAATATTCATGGCTTAAATATATCGGGTCATGATGGAATTTTTGAAGGAAGCATTACCGTTAGTGTGAAAAATAAATCACAACTTCAAAAATTAAGTGACAGTATAAAAAAGATTGAAGGTATTGAAACTGTAGACCGAATTTATAAGCATTAAATTTTATTCACAATTAAAGTGAATAAATATAAAGATAACAAAGAGTAAATTAAAAAATTAAAATTAACTTTGCTGATTAAGCATAAAACTCAAATTTAAAGTGTTATGAGTATTGAAAATCAAAAAATTGTAAAAAATGTTTTCGTGAATTTCTTAGAAGCTAATAGCCATAGAAAAACACCGGAACGATTTGCCATTTTACAAGAAATCTATGATTTAGATAATCATTTTGATATTGAATCACTCTATATTCAAATGAAAAATAAAAACTATAGAGTTAGTAGAGCTACTCTCTATAATACTATTGAGTTGCTTTTAGAATCAGGTTTAGTAAGAAAACATCAATTTGGGCAAAATCAGGCTCATTATGAAAAAAGTTACTTCGACAAACAACACGATCATATAATTTTAACAGACACTGGTGATGTTATAGAATTTTGTGATCCTAGAGTACAAATAATCAAAAAAACGATTGAAGAAACTTTTGATATAGAGATTCACAATCATTCATTATACTTTTACGGAACAAAAAAACAAAAGAACAATTAACTTACAATTAAGCACAATGGCTGTAAACTTATTATTAGGACTACAATGGGGAGATGAAGGAAAAGGGAAAATTGTAGACGTCCTCACTTCAAATTATGATATTATTGCACGTTTTCAAGGTGGTCCAAATGCTGGTCACACTTTAATTTTTGATGGGCACAAACATGTATTACACACTATTCCTTCAGGTATTTTTCATGAAAATGCTGTGAATTTGGTTGGAAATGGTGTTGTAATAGATCCAGTAATTTTCAAAAATGAATTAGAAAACTTGTCAAAATTCAATTTAGATTTTAAATCTAAATTATTAATATCAAGAAAAGCTCATTTAATTTTACCTACACACAGGTTGTTAGATGCGGCAAGTGAATCTTCAAAAGGAACATCTAAAATTGGATCAACTTTAAAAGGAATTGGTCCAACTTATATGGATAAAACTGGAAGAAACGGTATGCGTATTGGAGATTTGGAGTTGGATAATTGGAAAGAAAAATACAGAACATTAGCTGATAAGCATTTAAAAATGCTTAAGTTTTTTGAAGTTGAGATTGAATACAATTTGGACAAATTAGAAGTTGAATTTTTTGCTGCAGTTGAAACATTAAAACAACTAACATTTATTGATAGTGAAGAGTATTTAAGTTCAGCAATGAAAAATAAAAAAACAATCCTAGCTGAAGGAGCCCAAGGATCTTTACTTGATGTTGATTTTGGAACATATCCTTTTGTAACATCTTCAACAACTACGGCTGCTGGAGCTTGTACTGGATTAGGTGTTGCTCCAAATAAAATTGGAGAGGTTTTTGGAATTTTTAAAGCATATACTACTCGTGTAGGTTCAGGACCATTCCCTACTGAATTATTTGACACAGATGGAGAAAGAATGGCTAAAGTTGGTCATGAGTTTGGTGCAACTACAGGTCGCCCTAGAAGATGTGGTTGGTTAGATTTAGTTGCTTTAAAATATGCTATTGAAGTGAATGGAGCTACTCAATTAATGATGATGAAAGGTGATGTTCTTTCTGGATTTGAAACTTTAAAAGTTTGTACTTCATACAATTATAAAGGTGAAGAAATTACTCATTTCCCTTATAATGTTGAAGAGCATAATGTACAACCTATTTATACCGAATTAAAAGGTTGGAAAGAAGATTTAACATCTATGACAAGTGCTGAAACACTACCTAAAGAATTAAATGATTATATTAAATTTATTGAAGATTTTGTTGAAGTACCAGTGAAAATTGTTTCTGTTGGCCCTGATAGAAAACAAACTATAATGAGATAATTGTTATAAAAATTTAAAAGCGTCATTGCAAGTTGAGCACAGTTTTTTCAATAGTATTTGAAATTACTTTATAAAACTCTTTTTGTAATGACGTTTTTTTATTTGATTGAGATTCTTTATTTTAATATACTTTTATAATTATCTACTCACTTTTTCGTTAGTTTTGTAATTAAATAAATACCATTTTGAAAAACTTACTTTTTATTGCCCTTTTTCTATTTAGTTTGGTTGGAAATTCTCAAACTAAAAGAATTAAAATATTACATGCTGATAACCATATCGTTTCCCCCGAATACCCAGGAGCAAATGTATTATTTGGAAATGTTTTTATTGAACATGAAGGTGCGACCTTAAGATGTGATAAAGCTTATTTATATCAAAAAGAAAGTTTGGTTAAAGCAATGGGAAATGTTATTGTAAATCAAGGTGATACCATTACGCAACACAGTAAATACACAGATTACGATGGTATTAAGAAAATTGCTACTTCTTGGGGAGATGTTGTTTTAAAAGATGAATTAATGACCTTAAAGACAGATACCCTACATTTTGACAGAGTCAATCAACATTTGTTTTATAAAAGTGGTGGAACTATTATCGATACTACGAACGTACTTACCAGTAAAATTGGAAATTATTATTTACAAACAAATAAATTTCAAGCATTTTCTGACGTTGAAGTTACCAATAAGGATAGTAAATTAGTTTCAAATCATCTTGATTATTATACAAGTACTGGTATTGCCGAGTTATTTGGTCCATCAACAATAACTAGTGAAAACAATAAAATTTATACTGAAAAAGGGAGTCACAATTCTAAAACGAATATTTCAAATTTTCTGAAAAATTCAATTATATATTATAGTGACAGAACTATACAAGGAGACAGTTTACATTATAATAAAAATATTGATTTTGCATCTGCTACTGGAAATATTAAAGTTATAGATTCAGCGAATAAATCGGTAATTAAAGGAGGATACGCCGAATTATTTAAACTTAAAGACTCAGTTTATATTACCAATAAAGCAGTTGCTATTTCTGCTATGGAAAATGATTCAATTTATATTCATGGTGATACCTTATTAGTTACTGGAAAAACTGAAGAACGTTTGGTAAAAGCATTTAAACATGTAAAAATATTCAAAACAGATTTACAAGGAAAATGTGATTCCTTAGTTAGCAATGAAAAAACTGGAATTACAAAGCTTTTTACAAAACCTGTTTTATGGGCTGAAGGAAATCAGATTACTGGAGATACCATTCATTTAATTTCAAACTTAAAAACTGAACAATTAGACTCCTTAAAAATTCTTAATAACGGATTAATGGTTAAAAAAGATTCTGCAGGTTTTAGTCAGTTAAAAGGAAGAAACATGTTCGGTAAATTTGAAAATAACAAGTTGAAATTCTTAGATGTAGTTGGTAATAGTGAATCTATATTTTTTCTCCGAAATGAATTTGAAGTTTTATATGGTATTGACAAAAAAGAGTGCAGTAAAAATATATTTATAGGATTTGAAAATAATGAACTTAGTTTTATTGATTATAATAACACAGTAAAAGGAAAAACATACCCACCATCTGAATTTGAAAAACTTTCATCAAAAGAACAATTGTTTAAAGAATTTGTTTGGAGAGAAACAGAACGCCCACTTTCCAAAGAAGATATTTTCATTCATGATGATGCGCCAAAGGTCATTGAAAAGCCTAAAGTAATAACATCGCTTAAAAAAGAAGTGCCATTAGTAAAAGAAGAAAAGAAAAAGATAAAAGAAAAAGTTAAAAATTGAAAAAAGATTTCTTTAAATATCAGGCCCAAACATCACCACATCCATTGGCTCTTGAAATTTCCAAAGCTAAAGGGAGTTATGTATATGATACTAATAACAAGGCTTATTTAGATTTTATTGCTGGAGTTTCAGCAAATACAATAGGACATAACCATCCTAAGGTTTCAAATGCTATTAAAAACCAAGTTGATAATTATACGCATGTAATGGTATATGGGGAGTTCATTCAACAACCACAAGTGAATCTTGCTAAATTATTAGCCGAAAACTTATCAAATCCTTTAGAAACTGTTTATTTAACAAATTCTGGAACAGAAGCAACTGAAGGAGCACTAAAATTATCCAAAAGGTTTACTGGACGACATGAAATTATTGCCGCAAAAAATAGTTATCATGGCAATACCCAAGGATCAATGAGTGTTTGTGGAGCCGAACAACAAAATAGCGCATTTAGACCGTTAATTCCAGGTATTAAATTTATTGAATTCAATAATTTAGCTGACATTGACAAAATCACTACATCAACTGCTGCGGTAATCTTAGAAACAATTCAAGGTGGTGCTGGTTTCATTGAACCATTTAATGATTACTTAAAAAAAATTAAAGAACGTTGTGAAGAAGTTGGAGCTTTACTGATTCTTGATGAAATTCAGTCTGGAATTGGAAGAACAGGAAAATTATTTGGCTTTGAAAACTACAATGTTACTCCAGATATTATTGTTGCGGGAAAAGGTTTAGGTGGTGGAATGCCTATTGGAGCTTTTATTTCCTCGAACGATATAATGAGTTGCTTAAAAGAAAACCCAAAACTTGGACATATTACAACTTTTGGGGGACACCCTGTGATTGCAGCGGCAGCCTTAGCTACTTTGGAAGAATTATTTTCTTCAAATTTAATTGATCGAACTATAGAGAACGAAAAATTAATTAGAAAGTTATTAGTACATCCATTAATTACTGAAATTAGGGGAAAAGGATTAATGCTTGCAGTTATGGTTGAAACTGACGAAATCGCATCAAAAGTAATTTTAAAATGTCTTGAAAAGGGCTTACTTTTATTTTGGTTATTGTTTGAGGGCAAGGCAATTCGAGTAACTCCTCCCCTTACAATAACGGAAGATGAAATTTATAAAGGATGTAATATTATAATTGAAGTTCTTAATGAAGTTTTGGCTGAATACTAAGATTTAAGAAACCCACAACTCTCATAACCTACTAAATATCAATTACTTTGTTAAAATATTGTTAATATAGTACCATGCATTACATATTAGCGTAACAAATCAATTTTTCAAACGTCATTTATATAGAAACTAACTATTAAATCCATTTATTATGACAACTTTAAATTTAAACTTAGCACAAGAAACAAAAAAAAGAGCCCTTTTTGTAAACTTTACAAATACAAAAAGATTACAGTGGAGTAAATATAGAAGATTTGGATTCTAAACCACTTTTAAACTAAAATTAAACTTTATGAAACAATTATTCTAAACCTGTAGTTGAAGATTTATTTCCTACAGGTTTTTTTTATTAATCTCATATTTAATTAATTTCAAACTTTAGAATAATGTATAATCTACATTATCCCTTTCTTATTTGTCCTTTTTGCATTCCCTTTTTTAATACACTGTTAGATATAACTTTATAATTATAACTTTATTGGTTTTAAATTAAGTACCTTGCTAACGTATTATTTATCTATCGATATTAATTATCGCTTCGCTCCTATTATTTTGTGAATTGGTAAGGCTTTACTTCACAAGCCATTATTTTGATTAATGAAACTCTAGTGGCCAACTTAATGCCTGATTACTAGAAATAACTATTTAATAGTAATTTTAATCTTGCGCCTTGCTTACTTCATTACTCTGCAACTCGTTACAATACATATAAATGGATCTATTAAAAATGGGAGTTATTGGAACTTCAAAAAAAGAAGATGAAAGGCGTGTTCCTATTCATCCAGAACATTTAAAAAGACTTCCAGAACAAATTCGTAAACAACTTATTTTTGAGAAAGGATATGGAACTCCTTTTAACGTTGAAGATGAAGAAATTAGTAACTTAACAGGAGGAATAGCAACACGAAGTGAAATTTTATCTGATATTGGTTCGGCTATTATTGCTAAACCAATTTTATCTGATTTAGAAGAGATGAAAGAATGTGGTACGATTTGGGGATACCCTCACTGTGCACAACAAATGCAAATTACACAAACAGCTATTGATAAAAAATTAACTTTAATTGCATTTGAAGATATGTATGCATGGCATCCTAGTGGACAAATGGGTAGACATACATTTTATAAAAATAATGAAATGGCGGGTTATAGCGCAGTTATTCACGCGCTTCAATTAAAGGGAATAGATGGTCATTATGGAAATCAAAGAAAAGTTATTATTTTTAGTTTTGGAGCTGTAAGTAGAGGAGCTATTTATGCCCTAAAAGCACATGGTTTTAGAGATATAACTATCTGTATTCAACGGCCAGATCATGAGGTTAGAGAAGAAGTTTTAGACGTACATTATACAAGAATTAGAAAGGGGAATGAAAACGAACCTCGATTAATTGTTGTTGAACATGATGGTTCAGAGAAGCCTTTAATAGACTTAATAAATGAATCTGAAATAATAATTAATGGTACCTATCAAGATACCGATAATCCCATTGATTATGTTATAGAGAATGAAAAATCTAAGCTTAAACCCGGCTCACTAATTATTGATGTAAGTTGTGATGAAGGTATGGGGTTTTATTTTGCAAAACCTACAACCTTTAAAAATCCAATTATTGCTATTGATAAAATTGATTACTATGCAGTAGATCATACACCTAGTTATTTTTGGGAAAGTGCCTCTAGATCTATTTCTGCTGCCCTTATTGTTCACCTACCATCTGTAATATCTGGTAGTGAAAGTTGGAATGAAAATAAGACCATAAAAAATGCAATAAATGTTCATAAAGGAGTAATTGTAAAAAACACTATTCTTAGATTTCAAAACCGTAATAAAAACTATCCACATATTGTAAAGGAACTATAGAACTAAATAGGTTTTATCCGTTTTTTATTTACAACATAAAAACTAGAATTCAGTAGAACGTATTCTTTGTTTTAAAGAAACAAGAACTTAATAATGATTCCTGAAATAAATATAAACAAACCAAAAGCTATTACATCATATGGAAAAGAATTAAAACTCTTTAATCGTTCTTCCAATATTAGACTCACAATTAATGCGTTAGAAGCTGGTAAACCAGTATTGATATCTGCGTTTTATAGCAATGGTTTATTACTTCTTAAAGAAATACATGTATATCTTAAAAGAAGATTGTCAAATAAATCATTTCTGGAGCAACGTGAATATAGATTACAATTTCAAAAATTGTCAAAACTTATTTTCATAGAAATTATAGGTCATAAATTGGCAGTGAAAAAATCTCCTACTATTGGTTGGTTAAAGAACCTTTATCCTGAAAGCAGCGATTTTATGCTTACCTTTTCTCAGGTACAAGGACTAAATAGTGCTTGGCAATGGTATGAAAACGGGATTACCATACCTATATTAAGAAACAAAATTCATCCATACTATGGTGTTTATTTCCCAACTCGTTTTGATCACTTAATTCTTTTTGACAATTGGTTGAATCGATATAAAGGGCCTAAAAAATCTGCAATAGATGTAGGACTAGGTAGTGGAGTACTTTCCTTTCAAATGATAAAGTATGGTTTTCAAAAAGTTTATGGAACAGATACAAATCCAAATGCAATTCTGGGATTAACAGAATATATGAAAGAAACTAAGTTATCTAGAAAAATAGAATTAGATTTAGGACATTTATTCGGTAAATGGGAAAAACAGACTGAATTAATTGTTTTTAATCCTCCTTGGTTACCTGGATTAAATAATACAAATACAACCGATGAAGCTATCTATTACAATAAAAACTTATTTACCGAGTTTTTTATTGAATCACAAAAAAGGTTGTTACCTGAAGGTAAGCTCATCATCTTATTCTCAAATTTAGCTCAAATAACGAATGCCTCAAAAGA
>Ga0193953_1000365_pt1 | contig 25193 bp, 18 predicted proteins | sample BB_4_MG_FD_140325 | JGI IMG/M metagenome (GOLD analysis project Ga0193953, IMG submission 140325) | Microbial mat bacterial communities from the Broadkill River, Lewes, Delaware, United States - BB_4_MG | ecosystem: Environmental > Aquatic > Freshwater > River > Microbial mats | place: USA...
CCTTAAGATCAAGGCATTGAGCAGTCAGGTACCTTTCCTACCCTTCATCAGAAGCATCAAAGCGGGGGTCTCGCTTAATCTCCGCGCCCTCTCTCAGCTCCTCAATCCACTTGGCCAGGACATCGCGGCGCTTGCTTGAAAGCAGCTCGGCTTTCAAAGCCTCAGACGCATCGGCATAGCCATCCAGGTTGGGTATCTTTTTCTCTTTCAGGGCCACCACATAGTAGCCGTTCTCTCCCTTGACCACCACATCGGCCACAGGCTTTGCTGCGTTCAGGGCAAAGGCTGTCTCCACAACCTTGCGGTCAAGGGCATCGGCACCTTTGCCATCCCGGGTGAACATGGGGGACTCAACCACCTTGGTGCCTTCAGAAAAATCTTTCCCCTCGGCAAGGAGGGCGAGAAGGGCGTCAGCATCTTCACTGGCCTTCTGCTCCTGAGCCTGCCTCAAGGCATCGGCCGTCACCCTATCCCTCACGGCATCCAGTTCAGGAACAACGGCTTCCTTCTTCTCCATGGCCTGAATGATATAGTAGGATCCGTTGTATTCAAGGATGTCGCTGACACCGCCAAGTTCCAGCTCAAAGGCATCCTTGGCAATGCGCATACGATCCACAGTGGCAACGGCCTCGGGACCTTTCCAGCGGGTAAAAAAGGCGGTTTCAATCACGGGAAGCTGGGCCATCTCGCCTGCTTCCTTAAGATTTTCGCTGCCGAGGACCATGTCAAAGGCGTTTTCAGAAGCAGCGTACGCTTCGGTCTCGGCCTGCTCATTAACGAGGGCCTTCTTGATCTCATCGGACACGTCGGCAAGGCTCTTTTCAGAGGCGGGATTCTTCTTCTCCACCTTGATGACGTGCCATCCGAAGCGGGTACGAACTGGCTCGCTGATCTCACCGTCTTTCATGGCAAAAGCTTTGTCGGCGAAGGGTTTCACCATGGACCCCTTCTCAAAGGCACCAAGGTAACCTCCGTTTTCTGCGGAGGGGCCTTCGGAGAACTCCTTGGCCAGCTCGGCAAAATCACTTCCGTCACCCTTGGCCTTGGCGTAGACCTCTTCGGCTCGCTTCAGGGCCTCGGCATCCTCTTCATCCGTGGCATCGTCGGCAACCTTCAACAGGATATGACGGGCCTCCACGGTTTCAGGGGTCTGGTACCTGGCCAGGTTGGCCGTATAGAAATCAGCCACCTCTTCATCGGAGACTTCGATTTGCTTGCTGAACTCATCGCGGGTAAACCGCATAAAGGAGATCTTCACTTCAGGGTCTGTCTTGTAACGCTCCCCGTTCTCTGCAAAAAAGGACGTCACGTAGTCGTCATCAACGGTGACATCCTTATAGGATGCGGGATCAAGAAGGGCGTAGCGGACGGAGGCTTGGGTATTCTGGAACTTGTAAAGCTCCTGGGTCTCGCCATCTGTGACAAGCACCCCGCTCTCCACCATGCTGCGAAGCTTGGAAATGAGAAGACTCTTCCTCTGCTGCGCCTCAAACTGGGGAACGCTGAGCCCGTTCTGCCTGAGAAGGGCCTCGTAGAGATCCTTGCTGAAGACACCGTCCCTTTGAAAGTATGGAAGAGCCACGATGGCCTTCGACAACTCCTCGTCGGTGACCTGAAGCTTTAATCGTTCGGCCTCCTGGGTCATCAACTCACTGGTGATAAGACTTTCGAGAGCCTGCTCGCGCAGACGGAACATTTTTATCATCTCTTCGGTCAGGTTGCCGCCAAGCTGACGCCGGTACCCTTCCACCAGATCGTTGTATGCCAACCGATAATCGTCCCAGCTGATGACAGTCTTGTTCACCTCTGCAACGATGTTGCTTCCGCTGTTTCGATCCGGCCCGAGTCCGAGAAAAATAAACACCAGGACAATGACACCCAGCAATATTTTGATAATCCAGGAGCCGGCGTTGTCACGCATCATTTGTAGCATCAATTTACCTCTGTACTCTTTATGGTCGTCATTAGCTTCCGGGTTCATACCGTTATAAAAACACGAATACCTTTACCATCCCTTGTTTTGAGAGTACAGAATTTATTTGACTCACAGCCCGGATACCAATGTATTTCAAATGGGTCCGGTACCCTACCTCCCCTGGCACACCACAGAGCCGAAAAAGGTTCACTTTTTTTATTGACACCCCGACCTCAATGGTCTAAATACTCTCTCGTTTGTTGCTGATCTTCTTTAAAGCACCGAACAAAAAATGTGGGGCTGTAGCTCAGCTGGGAGAGCGCATGACTGGCAGTCATGAGGTCAGGGGTTCGATCCCCCTCAGCTCCACCATTTTTTAAAAATACAAAGCCTGCTGATTATATCAGCAGGCTTTTTTGTTTTTATACCCCCTAAAACCGTCCCCACACCGGCAAAACACCGCCTCAGGGCCCCTTTTTCCCCAACACCTCCCCAATGGCCCTCACGATCACGTCCCGGGTCACCGGTTTCATCACATATGTCGACACCCCGACCTCCTCGGGCTTCTTGCCGTGGATAAGATCCGAGTACCCCGTACAGAGAATCACCGGCACCCCCTGCCTAACCCCATGCACATGCCTTGCCAACTGCTCCCCGCTCATCTTCGGCATGGTCATGTCGGTGATCACCAGATCAAACCCACCGGGATTTTGGGTGAATGCCTCGGCGGCCTCATGGGCATCCGTAAACGAATAAACCTGATACCCCAATCGCTCAAGCATCGTTGACGCCACCCTGACCAGAGACGGTTCATCATCGACCAAAAGAATCCGTTCGGCGCATGCAGGCACCGCCTCTCCGGCATCCTTGCCACCCTCTTCCATCGCCATCGCCACAGCTGGAAGCAGCACCTCAACGTCCGTACCCTCCCCCTGCCGGCTCTGGACCTTGATGTCTCCCCCATGGGAATGAATGATGCCATGCACCACAGAAAGCCCCATCCCTGACCCCTTCCCCACCTCCCGGGTGGTAAAATAGGGGTCAAATATTCTCTCCAGGGTCTCGGGAGGTATGCCAACCCCGGTATCACAAACCGTAAGGGTGACAAACTCGCCGGCCCGAAGCCCGCTGTACTGGCGAGCAGAGGCCGCACTCAGGGAGACCCGGCTGACCTGAACAGAGAGCTCCCCACCATCCGGCATGGCGTGTGCGGCGTTGGTGCAGAGGTTAATGATGACCTGCTGAATCTGGCTCTCATCTGCCAGAACCTGGCAAGCTTCGGAGTCTGCCTTTACGCGAATATCAATGCTGGCAGGCAAGGTGGCCCGAAGCAGCCTCAGGGCCTCCCGGGCAACCCCCTGCACGGAGAGGATCGAGCGGCTCGCGTCGGATTTTCTGGCAAAACTCAAGAGCCGTTTCACCATATCCCGGGCACGAAGGGCTGCCCCCTTGATCTCACCAAGATTCTCCCGCGCAGGGTTATCTTCTGCAATGTCGTCTTCGGCCAGCTCGGCATTGCCCAGGATAATACTGAGCACATTGTTAAAATCGTGGGCAATCCCCCCGGCAAGGGTCCCGATGGCCTCCATTTTCTGAGCTTGTCTCAACTGCTCCTCACTCGTTTTAAGCGCCTCCTCTGCCTGGATCCGCTCCGTCATATCCACCCCGGAACAGAGAATGCCGTCAACGCCTCCATCATCATCATGTATCAAGGTGTTGCACCAGTGAATGACCCGCTCCTCCCCGGTGGCCGTATGGACCGGATTTGAGTGTTGAAGCACGGAGTCGTTATCGCCGTTCATCATCCCCCAAAAGACCTGCCACACCTCATCGCGTGTCTCATCCGGGACAAAGGAATCAAACCAGTTTTCCCCAAGCCCCTCCTCTTCGGTGACCCCAAGAATACCGCAACCGGACCGATTCAACATGGTAATCCGCCCCCTGCGGTCAAGGGCCATATATATGGTCCCTGCAATGTCCAGATACTTCTGGGCGAGATCCCGCTGCCTCACAATCTCAGTTTGTGCCTTCCGTGCAGCCGTGTCATCCCGAAGAATCAGCACAACACCCATCAGCTCCTGGTCCCGTGAGAATATGGGGGCCCCGGAGTTTTGAACCGCAATCCGCTGACCATCCCGGCTCACCAGGAGGGTATGGTCTCCCAGCCTCGCCATCCGTCCTGTCCAGACCACAGTCATCACAGGGGGCTCGCAGACCTCGCCTGTCACTTCATTTTCCAGGACCAACACCTCATTGACGGAGCTGCCCATGGCCTCCTGCTGACGCCATCCCGTCAGCCTCTGCGCCTCAGGATTCAAGAACTGAATAATCCCCTGGGTGTCTGTTGCAATCACGCCATCCCCGATACTTGCCAGCGTGGTGTACAACCATGTTTCACTCTCCTTGAGGCTCACCTCCATGCTATGACGATAAAGAGCGTTTTCAATCGTTGCCATCAACTCGCGCTCGTTGAAGGGCTTCACCAGGAAACCCAACGGAGCGGAATGGTTGGCCGTCTCAACGGTCGCCTCATCGGCAAAGGCACTTAAAAAGACAACCGGTACCCCAAAACGCGTACGCAGCTTCTCCGCCACCTCAATGCCGTCCATCTCGCCTTTCAACACAATATCCATAATGGCCAGGTCAGGGCGCTGCCTTTCGGCTGCCTCCAACGCCTTCCGGCCGCAAGAAGCCACCGCACAAACATCGTACCCAAGACGGCCAAGGGTGCTGTGCAGGTCCTCGGCAACAATTCTCTGATCCTCCACAATCATCAGGCGTTTTCCGACCATGGAACTCTCCTTGAAGTGTCCGATTCATAACCATTCCGCTTGATATTGACTCCGTCGACTCTGCCGGGTGGCCAAACGTTTGAAACGTTTGACAAACACATTTTAATTACAATCCCTGGTGGTTCGCGGGTTTACTGGCGGATGTGAGTTGGCGTTATTCACTTCCTTATTTCCAATAGCGTCAAAACAGCACAGTGAAACATGCCCCCTTGTTGCCCTCAACCCTCAGCTCTCCTTCAAGCTGATCCTCCACAAGCAACCTCACCAACTTCAATCCCAGGGATTCAGGGTCTCTCGTCTCAACATCCATGGGCATCCCCCGACCGTTGTCCCAGACCTTAAGTTCATGGCCGCCTTCCGGTCCACGCAGCAAGGTAACCGAAACCATCCCTTCTTCAACGTCGGCAAAGGCATGTTTCAAACAGTTGGAGACCAATTCCGTAACGATAAGTCCACAGGCGATGGTCTGGTCCATATCCAAATGAACAGGGGCTATGTTCACATGCCGATGAAACCTCTCCGCCATCACGCCATGGGAGGCAAACAGTCCGGTTAAAAGCCGGTGTACATAATGGTCCAAATCCACCGCCACAAGGCTCTCGGACCGGTAGAGACTCTCATGAACCAGGGCCATGGCCTGAATCCGGTTTTCACTGTCCAGGAAGGGGGCCTTCAACTCCGCCGACTCCAGGCGGGACTCCTGGAGCCTCAAGAGGCTCTGTATCACCTGCAAATTGTTCTTAACTCGGTGGTGAACCTCCTTGAGAAGGACCTCCTTCTCAAAAAGGGATGCCTTAAGGGTCGCCTCCACCTTGCCACGCTCCTCAATTTCTCTCTCAAGCCGCGCCTTGGCTTTGCGCAGGGCATCGGCCTTTCGAACCTCCTCAAAGGAACGTCGAATGTTTACTCTCATCAGATCCAGGTGCCGACTGAGTTCACCGATCTCATCCCTTGAAACCAAATCGATGGGTTCGTCAAGGCACCCCTCAGCGATACGTGCCGCAGACGCCTGAAGGTTTTTCAAAGGGGTAAAAACGTAGCGCCTCGTAAGATAAAGGGTGGTCACTATAATGGCGGCCACCATGCTCACCATGAGAATAAACGCACTCAGGGTTTCATTGTAAAGTGCCCGGCTCATCCGCTCGCGGGAAACGGCCACATTGAACACCCCCACGGGGTGTTTTCCATACGAGATAACGGCCGACTCGCTGAGATATTGATGGGAAGACCTGAAATCAGAAAAGCCCTCCCCCGCCACCCCTTCCCTGGTTTTTGTCGCCACAACCGCACCTTCGGCGACCACCTCCACAAATATCACGTCAGTCGATATAAACAGCGAATCCAGGTAATCCGAGACATAGGTTTCGTTAAACTGCCACAGAGCTGTGGCCAGGCTGTACTGGGCATGGGAGACCACCTGGGCTACCCGCCCCATAAGTTCATGTTCCAGGCTCCTCTGGCTGAATGTCACCAGAAGCAGGGTGAGGGACAAGAGAACCGTAACCGTAACCCCGGCGAGCTTCACAGAGATCTTTCGCCCGATGGTGGTTTTTGCCTTCCCCTCTTCCCCGGCCATCCCAGCTCCCCCCTTTTTTGCAAACACCCCCTTCAAAAGGCTCCCATCTCAACCGTATTATAAAGGGGAAGACGGTGGCCTCTGTTTCACCCGCAAACGTGCAGATACCGGAGAACCCCCCACAAAAAACGAGCCAACACCCCCATACCAAAGAAAGGGAAACACCCCACCGGTCCATTGATACACATGGACCTCCCGGGACCCGAACCGTGGGGCAAAACAACGACTTGTGGGATAATACCAAATGATGGGATGTGTGACGCATCATCGAAAAGCATGTCATAGAAACATCAATGATACCTTGATTATCAAGCAGTTATCAACCTTAAACAACAGATTACAAAGGCTTCCTACGGTGGCAAAACATACCAAACCATTCCCACGCACCCTGCCCGGTTGACCTGGAATGAAAGGCGACGCTATACTGAGCCCCACACAAAAAACAGCAAGGCCGGGCTCTGTCATACACCCCAGCCATACATGAACAGATAAGGAGAACCCCATGGGCCCCTTGAAAATCGCACACACCAACTTTACCGTATTCGACCTCGACAAAAGCCTCGCCTTCTATACCGAGGCCCTCGGCTTCCAGGAAGTCCGACGCCATGAAGCCCAGGACGGCAGCTTTATCCTCGTCTACCTGGGAGACGGCACCGGCGGCCACCAGTTGGAACTCACCTGGCTCAAGGACCGCAAAGAGCCCTATAACTTAGGGGACAATGAAATCCACTTTGCCGTCACCACCGAGGACTACGACGCCTGGCACACACGCCACAAAGAGATGGGCCTGAACCTCTGGGAGAACGATGCCATGGGCATCTATTTTGTGGCAGACCCCGACGGCTACTGGACCGAAGTGATTCCAGCAAAAATGATGAAATAGACAAATTGACTCCGGCGGCCATGCCGGAGTTATTCCGGCCAAAGTCAACCCGAATTCCACTGACGTCATCGGTCAGCCTTTTCTAAAAAACCATGAAGAGCATGAAGTGCCCTTCGGGCTGCATGAAGGCCCTTGGATAACCTCTTACATTATTCTCGGGCGCAGCCCTTGGCCGCCGGAGGCATGTTTTTACGTATTCATTTTTCCCTCAACTCACTCTGTACGGTACCCATATGAAACTCCTTTCCTGGGAAGCGAAAATCGGCCTGATCCTGGTGGCACTGGCCATTGCCTTAAACGGTCTTCTTTACGCCATGTACCATGATGTCAACCACATCGTGCTCTGGGGCCTCACCAACCTCGCCTTTCTCCCCATCTCAGTGCTCTTTGTCAGCCTCATCCTCGACTCCTTTATGGAGAAACGGGCAAAGCTTCAGAAGCTTGACAAGCTCAACATGCTCATCGGCACCTTTTTCAGCGTGGTCGGCACCCAAATGCTCCGATTCTTCGCCTCCTGGGACCTTCGTCATGGAGAAATCTGCACCACCATGACGGAAAAAGGGAACTGGACAGACAAACGTCACTTTGAGGAGATGAAACGGGTTCTTCACACCCGAAAATTCCGCATCGACGATACCAAGATAGATCTTACGGTTCTGCGGGATTTTATCGCACCCCACACAAACTTCATGATCCGCCTGCTGGAAAACCCTCACGTCCTGGAGCATGAGGCATTTACCGATGTTCTGCGCTCCGCCTTTCACCTGTCAGAAGAGCTCAAAGCCCGCACGGATCTGGACACCCTTCCGGAAAGCGACCGCACCCACCTGGGGCGGGACATCGAGCGGGTCTACGGCCACCTTGCCGTTGCCTGGGCCGACTACATGGACCACCTTCACAAGGAGTTCCCCTACCTCTTCTCCTTTGCCCTGCGCATCAATCCCTTTGATGACGAAGCCTCGGCCATCGTGACATAAGGCGAGCCGGAGTATAACCAGCCCCTAAATACAGGCTTCGGGGCACGATGGTTTTCCGGGCAAAAGGGCGTTACCGTCCCGCTTCTTGCGATGTGATTTCCGGGCCCTCGACACCTTCCGTCGAGGGCCCATCCAACCCGGCATCAAGGGAAGGAAATCGTTCCCCGGCATGACACCAACATCCCCCCTTTGACTCACTCACACATGAGGTCATCCCCTTCAAGGAACACCTCAGAAAAAAAACAGCCTGACGCAAGGCCAAACCCCACAAAAACACCCCCCATACCGAGCCCCGACCACCCACACCAATGCATTGAAATTAAATAATTTTCACCCAGAACAAACGCTACACAATGGACCTGAGAAATGATTCCTAAACCATGCCGAAAAAAAATAGGTATCTGGGGCGAATTTTCCTGTTGATATTTTGCGAGCACGGCATAATTATCAAATCCAAGATGAGTTCGTAACATGTTGAACCACCCTTCTCCGTCCTCATATCCCGGGTTGTGACGGAGCAGGTACATTTTTCCAAAGCAGGCCGAAAACCGGTCGCATTGGTTTTCGGAACCATCAACCACAGTCAGCTCTGAACAAGGCTTTTAAACCTCACCAGATTGACAGGGGGCCGCATGAAAAACCAAAGGGATAACGCCACTTTCTCCACTCACACGAACCTCAACCCCACCACCGAGAGCACCTCACCGACAAGCGCTGATGAGGACCCCGGATCCTTAAGACCGGTCCTTGGCGTCCTGTTCGGGCTGTTTGCCCTCATTGTTGTCACCATCACCTTTGCCTCACGACATGTCCTTGCCACATCCCTGGAGCCGCCCATGGGCGCCTTCACCCAGGAACAGATCGCACGGGCCGCCATCGCCACCGCCATGGATCAGGAGCCGACGACCATTGAAGTGGTGCGCATGGAAAACGGCGTGATCTACACGACCTACACCCGCGAGTACTTCAAAACAACATGGGCCAACCGCTGCAAACTTGAAGGCGACCAGGTTGTTGTTGCCTCGGCCACCGGCCGCTGGCGCACAGATGAGCACAACGATCAACTCACCTTTGCCGCCACGGACAACGACCTTGTTATCACTCGCCGTTCCCCCGACGGCACCCTTAAAAAAAGAGACTTCAACCTGAGAGAGTTGACCATTTAACCGGGTACACCGGAACAACCAAAAAAAGACATCATGATACCAATAGACAAAACAAGCACACGCATCGGATGGATTGGAACCGGGGTGATGGGACAGTGGATGTGCCGTCACCTCATGGAGAAGGGCTTTCAGGCCAGCGTCTACAACCGAACCAAAGCCAAGGCCCAACCCCTCATCGATCTGGGGGCGGAGTGGAAGGAGACCCCCGAAGAGGTGGCGGCGGCATCGGACGTCATCTTTACCATCGTGGGGTTTCCCAAGGACGTTGAAAACGTCTACCTGGGAGAGGCAGGCATCCTCGCAGGAGCAAAGCCCGGATCCGTGGTGGTGGACATGACCACCACACAGCCCACCCTGGCCCAAAAGATCCATGCAGCCGCAAAAGAGATGGGAATCTCCGCCATCGACGCCCCTGTATCCGGCGGTGACGTGGGCGCAAAAAACGCCGCCCTCTCCATCATGGTGGGTGGCGACAAAGAAGCCGTGGACGCCATCACCCCTCTCTTCGAGATCATGGGGAAAAAGATTGTCTACCAGGGCAAGGCCGGTGCCGGGCAGCACACCAAAATGTGCAATCAGATCGTCATCGCAGGCACCATGGTCGGCATGTGTGAATCCCTCATCTACGGCCACAAAGCCGGACTCGACCTTGAGGTCATGCTCTCAAGCATCTCGGGCGGTGCCGCCGCCTGCTGGTCCCTGGACAACCTCGCGCCCCGAATTCTAAAGGGAGAGTACGACACCGGCTTTTTTGTCGAGCACTTTGTCAAAGACATGGGCGTCGCCCTTGAAGAGGCCCGGCTCATGAACCTGGCCCTGCCTGGCCTTGCCCTTGCCAACCAGCTCTACCAGGCCGTCATGGCCCACGGCGGCGCGAGAATGGGTACCCAATCCCTGATGCTTGCCCTGAAACAACTGAACAACATCGCCTGAGCAAGACACAAAACCTTGCCTCCGGCGGGCAGGGGATGATCCCCTGCACCCCATATTGCAAATGCTCTCGGCCTTCGTGCCTCAGACCGAGAGCATTTGCTGACGGACTCCGCCAGTGAGCAACGGCTGAGGTGACTCAATCTTCTTCGTGTAGCCCGAAGGGCGCTTCGTGTACTTCGTGGTTTTAAATGTCGGTCGAGCATTGATGTCGATAGAGGCCAGGGTGATTTTCATTGGAATAGCTTCGGCAGGAGATGTTTTGACCAAAGTGGTTTCGCCACTCCCTGGACCCCGTATTGCGCATTCGATTTGCCCCTCGCTTATCGGGACAAATCGCATACGCCTCGCGTCATATGAACTGACAGAGCGTAGCAGTTCCACAGCCTTTAGACCTTAGCCCTGTTTTTTCCCTATTACCCATTACCTATCACCTGATTCACCTACCTTGCCTATGACACCCCTTCGAACCCATCTGACCGAAATCTTCGCCGCCGGCCTTGACCGGGTCAACCCGTACACCATGATCACCCGAAGCGTCCGTCTTGAAGGAGAGGTCCTGAAGATAGACATGGGCGTAAAGACAATGGAAGAGAACCTGGGAACCTATGACCGAATCTTTCTTCTGGGGGCAGGTAAAGCCTCGGCCCGCATGGCCCTGGCCTTTGAGGAGATACTGGGGGAGCGGATTTCAAAGGGGCTGATCTGCGTCAAATACGGGCACACCGAGGCCCTGTCCCATGCAGAGGTCGTGGAGTCCGACCACCCGGTACCCGATGAAAACGGGGTAAAAGCTGCCCGACGACTGGCGGAACTGGCCGATGAGGCCGATGAAAAGACCCTGGTCATCACCTGCATCTCAGGGGGTGGTTCGGCCCTTACCCCCTCACCACTCTGCGTGGAGACACCCGACGGCACTGCTTGCATCACCCTTGCCGACAAGCAGGAGACCACCCGCCTTCTCCTCGCCTCCGGTGCAGCCATCGAAGAGATCAACTGCGTGCGTAAACACATCTCAAACCTCAAGGGAGGACGTTTCCTGGCCAGACTCCACCCGGCCCGAAGCCTCACGTTCATCCTCTCGGATGTCATCGGAGACGACCTGGGAAGCATCGCCTCGGGCATGACCCATTTCGACAGCTCCACCTTTGCCGAAGCCCTTGCCATTCTTCGGCGGCGAGGGGTGCTGGAACAGGTTCCGAAAAACGTGCGGAATGCCCTGAATCTCGGGCTTGAAGGGAAAATCCCAGAGACCGTCAACCCCGGCGATCCGACCCTTGCCCTGACCACCAATCTCCTCATCGGGACCAACCGCCAGGCCCTCCTTGCAGCCGCCGACAAAGCCCGGGACCTGGGCTACACCGTCTCTCCCATCACCGCCCGACTCTGCGGGGAAGCACGCCATGCGGCCAAAACCATCGCTGACATCGCACGGGATACGGCCACATCGGACATGTTTACCCCAAAGCCTGCCTGTCTCATCTTCGGCGGAGAGACCGTGGTCACCCTCACCGGTACCGGCAAAGGGGGACGAAATCAGGAGATCGCCCTCGCCTTTCTGGACGACATGAAAGGCTGGGACGATGAAAAAATGAAGGTGGCCTTCCTCGCCGCCTCCACAGACGGCAACGACGGGCCCACCGATGCTGCAGGAGCCTTTGCCGACGCAGAGATCCTGCAGAAAGCCACCGCCTTCAACCTCTCCACCCAGGCCGCCCTTAACGCCAACGATGCCTACACATTTTTCGACACCCTGAACGCCCTCCATAAAACTGGCCCCACCAACACCAACGTCTGCGACCTGCAGATTGTGCTCATTACGTAAACAAAAACCTCCGGCGGCGAGGTGAGCCACCTCGAAAGCTGGTTGCCTTTAGCCTCTCGCCTGCCTTACCTCCCCTGTTCCTTCTCCCGACACTCTCTGATATAATTACCCAACTTGACGACAAGATACGCCTGCAAGGGCCAACCCTTCTTCACGGCCGAATCGTCCCAATGCAATCAGGTGGGGTGCATGAAACGTACAACCTTTCTTTTCTGCGCAGTGATATCGATCTTCCTGTCGGCACGGGGTGCATCCGCTGCCGTAACGGAGGTCTTCGTATACTGCGATGACAACTACCCGCCCTACAGCTATGGCGTCGACGGCAAGGCCCGTGGTGTCTACTCGGCCATTTTAAATACGGCCTTTTCAAGAATGGAAGGGTACCGGGTCACCATCATCCCCATCCCCTGGAAAAGAGGGCTGCACTACATAAAGAGCGGTGAAGGCTTCGCCATTTTCCCACCCTATTACAGACCTGAACTACGCCCCTACATGTGGCCCTACTCAGCCCCCATCCTTCGCGAGGAGCTGGTGGTTTTTTGCCGGCAAGATGTCCTCGCCGTCACCCCGAGAAGTAAATGGCCCAACGACTTTTTCGGCCTGACCATTGGCCAGAATGCCGGTTTCCTCACTGGTGGAGCTGCCTTTGATAAGGCAGTCAAAAATGGTGACATCACCATGGCTGAGGCCATGAGCAACCGAATCAACATCCTGAAACTCGGCATCAAACGCCTGGACTGCTACATCAATGCCCGCCTCTCCATTGCCTGGGAGTTAAACAGACTAAAAAGAGAGGGCCTCTACGACGAAGGAGGAAAGCATGCCCCCCTTAAAGAGGCCCTCGTCATCAGCTCCGAATGGGGCTACCTCGGCTTCACCCGCATGGATTTCGGCAGGTTCTACTTCAAAGAAGACTTCATCAGCAAATTCAATGCCGCCATACGCGCCATGCATGCCAGCGGAGAGATCCAGGCCATCATCGACCGGGTCATCGCATCGCCTGAGTGATACGGCACAAAGAAAGTAAGAAAAACAGTAATCATTCAACTCAAAGTCGCCTCCGGCGGCCCTGCCGGGGGCCAAACTTTTGAAAAGTTTGCCAAACAGGTATTAAGTCCGATTTCGAATCATTCGAAGACCTTGGTTTGCCGACTGTACTCGGCTTTACGAGCAAGCATCCCCTTTTGCCGCTCAGCCCCAACGGGGCTGAGCGGCAAAAGGGGATGCAACCGGAAAGTTTTCGGGGCTCATTTCAAAAAGCGACCAGCCGGAGGCATAGGCTGAATATTTGCAGAAAACATACCTCCAAGTTCGCCAAAGGTTATTATTTATTCCGTCTTCCCTGGCTATCAGGCATGCGAGACCATATAAGCGGCATGACCCTTAAAATGGAACTTCAGCAGTTGAAAGACCGAATGAGCAGGGCCCCATGCATGCATTCCGGCACCATTCGAGGTTGGCTTTTACCGGAATAACTCGATGGTCGGAGCCTGCCCCCAACGTTGAAAATGGTTCTCCCCTTCACCCAAACTGCATGGGCCTGTTCTCCCCCCACCTCTCACTTTGCTAAACCACCCTGCAGAAAATAAAACCCAACACTTCATAAAAGAGTAAATTTTTCTCCTTTCCTGTACTCAGCGGATCCCTGTCCCCTCCACACCCAGAAGAAGCCCACCCCTCTTTCGCCATTTAAAATCCGATACAAAACAACAACAACGCCCCACTTAAAACCATCTTTCCAACGTCACCACACTGAAGCAATGCGCTCTTAAATAGTGACTTTTACTCATATCCCTGTACCTACCCGCCTACTTTTCCTACAATTTCGCAATACCAGGCCAGGTTTCGCGGAACCGCCTGCAACAAACAGCCCTCCCTTCAAGAACCCAAGGCTGGGCCTGCGGAAGGCCTCCGCCCACCTGGTCATCTTATTCACCTATTTAAGGAGCATTGTATTGTGAAGAAAAAGAGTCAATCGACAAGTATTTTGATGGGCCGTGTGCCCGAGGAGTTAAAGGAAGCGTCCATCGACGTCTTCCTGGAGGGGTTTGGCCGAAAAGTCGACCACCTCATGCTCAAACCCAAAGACAGGGCCCAGGCAAAACGAGTCTACCTTGACGGTGCGGACTTCACGTCCGCCTTGTACGCCGTCTCCGAAGGAAGTGTCCTGGGCATCCTGGGGTTTCAGTACCGACGCAATAAGTTCATCAACCTCAACCTCGACACGTTGAAAGATGAGTTCGGCCTTTTAGGTGGAACCCTAAGAAAACTAAGCGGCTCCGTCTTCAAAGACCTGCACCCCCTTAAAGGGGATGAACTCAGGGTGCAAGTGATCTCAGTGTCTGAAGAGGCCCGGGGCAAAGGTGTCGGGCATCAGCTCCTTGAGGCCCTCTTCGCCTATGGAAGAGCCCGCCAATGCACCGGGGTCAGACTGGAGGTCGTCAACACCAACCCCCAGGCAAAAAAGCTGTACGAAACCATGGGATTCAAAACCTGCGGGTTTCTGCCCTACGGCCCCATCGCTTCAAAGGCTGGTTTCTCATCACAGTACCGCATGAAAAAAGCCCTGTGACTCGCAGGCAACCAATCCACATAAATCCCACCATACCCAACCACAATGATGTGCCCGCCCTGACAACCGGAGGCATCAACCTCACAGGCGCGGATAACAACAAAAGAAACATGCAAAGGAATACGATTACTATGGAGAGTTACAAGAAATTCGGTTCATTCACCATGGCCTACTCCATCAAAGCAGATCCCCAGTTCTCCCAGTTCATTCACGAAACCGGCTCCATCGCCTACCAGGACGTCCACGGAGTTCGTATCTTCGTCGGCGAACCCTTCTGCCGGGCAGAGGATGCCGAGACACTTGTGGAGGCATTCATCGAGGAAACCCGTCGGCGTCGGCTGTCCATGGTGGGCATGCAGTGCAGCCTTAAGACGGCTCGCCTCTTCAACGCGTTCGGTTGCGATGCCACCCATATGGGCGTTGAAACCCTGATCCTGTCAGACTGGTCCATGAAAGGAAAAAACGTGGGGCGGCGTATCCGCAAAGCCCTGAAAAGCGGGCTGACCATTTCCGAGGCACGGTGGGACTCTGACAAGGCCCTTGCCGAGCAAGCTGAAAAAATTTCAGATTCATGGCGAAGCACCCGAAAGGCCAAAAAGGCCCTTGGCCTGCTGCTACGCGAACCCACCTTCAGGGACAACCCTGATGAACGGACCTTCTTCGCATGGCTCGACCATGAACTTGTGGGTTACGTCACCTTTGAGGCCATGTACGATAACCATGAGCGGATGGGGTGGTACGCAAACATCAACAGACGAGACGACAGCCGCAACATCGCCATCTTTGATGCCATCGTCGCAACCGCCCTTGCAAGCTTCAAAATGGAGCCGGGATTCCAAACCCTCTCCCTGGGCATCGCCCCCCTTGCGGGCATGCAAAATGACCACGGCTTCTCCAATCGCGTGGTGGAGCTGATCACCGACACAAGCTTCAAGTTTGGCAATGACGGCTACAACTACAAAGGAATCTTTCAGTCCAAGAAGGGGTACTGGCCCAAGTCCTTTGAGCAGAACCCGAACCAGGTCGAGGTGAAGGACACCTACTGCATTACCAGCGGCATCATGCCCGTAAATCCCGTGGCCAAGGCCTTTATGGGGGTCGGCATCCTTCCTGATGGCCTCATGCACACCGCCCTGTTCGCCACAAAAATAACCGCCATGGGCATGTGGAAAGACTTTATGGAAAACAGCCGGTTCAGCCCCGCTCCCCTGTGGAGGGCGCTGACCACATAAACCACGGTTCAACGGGCCCAAGAACCATTCCGGCCCGTTGACACCAAAACCAACCCTGCCCGGGCCTTGGCTTGCAAGGTCCGGGCAGGAAAAAAACGAGGCCAAAGGCGAATGGCCAAGGGCTAAAGATCGTGGAGGCGCTGCGCTTTGGGGCAAGAAACGAAGGGCAAAGCACTGCGGCAACCAGCTTTCGCAATGCCATGTCCCGGTTTTCTGGTATGAACCCCGAAGGAGGCTCGTTCACCTCAGTCGTTGTCCTCGGGCGAAGCCCGTCAGCAAATGTGATCATCCCGAGGAACGAGGGATGGGAGCATTCGCGAACCGGATGCAACCTGGGGTGCAGGGGATCATCCCCTGCGCGCCGGAGGCACGCAGTTTGAGGGTGTTCCATCCAGATAAAGCCGAATATTCTCCACGGCAATGTCCATGAGCCGGGCCCTGGCTTTGCGGGTCGCCCAGGCGATGTGGGGAGTGATGTAGCAGTTTTTTGCCGTGAGAAGGGGGTTGTCGGGGCTTGGGGGTTCGACGTCCAGCACATCCAAACCGGCCCCTGCGATCTGCCCGGCATTGAGGGCTGACGCCAGGGCTGCTTCGTCGATGACAGCCCCCCTGCTTGTGTTGATGAGATAGCTGGTCTCTTTCATGTTGGCCAGCCACGCCTCATCCACCATCTTAAGGGTCGATTCGGTAAGGGGGCAGTGGAGGGTGATCACGTCGCTTTCAGAAATAAGCCGCTCCCGGTCACAGAAGGTCACCCCCTCGCCGCCGCCCTTGGGCGTGGTACGGGTATGAACCAGCACCGTCATGCCAAAGGCCCTGGCCAAACCGGCCACCCCTTTTCCGATGCCGCCGTACCCGAAAATCCCCAGGGTCAGCCCGGAAAGCCCAACCTGCGGATAATCCCAATAGCAAAAATCCTCGCACTCGGCCCACATCCCGGCCTTGACCGTGGCGTCATGGTGGGCCACGCGATTGGTGAGCTCCAGAATCAAGGCAAAGACCATCTGAGCCACGGCGTCGTAGCCATACCCCGGCACGTTGGTTACCACGACGCCCTTTTCCTGAGCGTAGGCAACGTCCACCACGTTGTATCCGGTGGCCAGCACCCCGATATATTTAAGCTCCGGCAACAGCGCATCGATCTCGGCTCTGCCCACCTCGGTCTTGTTGGTGAGCACCACCTCCGCACCCTTTGCCCGGGCAACGGTGTCACAGGCATCGGTCCGGTCGTAAAGCGCCGTCTCACCAAAAGCTTCCACCTCGTCCCAGGAGATGTCTCCCGGTGAAAGGGTATATCCGTCCAATACAACAATCTTCATGAAATCAGGCCTCCTAAAAAAACATGCCTCCGGCAGCCAGGGGATGATCCCCTGCACCCCAGGTTGCGAATGCTCCCAGCGTTCATTCCGACACGGTTTGACATTTGCTTGGACGATTCGCTTTTACCCGGCGAGAAACGCAATTCAACTGAGTTTAAAAGCTCGATACCCATCTGGCAACACATACCCTTAAAAATCCGAGTACCTGGGATTTAAAATCATTCGTGTCTTATTTTGGGAATGGACTTTCCATGTACAGGGCGGCCAGGCGACTGCGAAGGAAAGAAATGGTGGGAATGGTGCTACATATACAGAAAGGGAGCATTGCCAGATGTAAACTGACACCACCCCCTGTGGTTAGATCGCCATGTCAGGCGTATTGAATTGTCTCTTGCTGCAACGGGCACATAAAATCTGTGCCTGATTTAAGGTTACTTGGCAATAAGAGGTTCTGTGACCTTCTTCTCTTTTTTGGCCCTACGCTTTTCCTTCAGGCTCAGTTGCGCTTTTTTCTGTACGTTCTTTTTGGATTTGTCTTTTTTTCCCTTTTCACCCATACCCGTCCTCCTTGTGTGAACGTGAATTAAGCCGGACTAAAGCGGTGCCCTCAACAACCTTATGCGGCCCTGACACTGCCAGGCAGACAGCCTGGCGACTCGCGGAGTTAACCCAGATCAACTATACGTTTTTATGGGATATTAATCAAACACAAGAGCATGCTTTTGTGAATTCAAAACCTGAATTGAGCTCTCCCATAAAACGCCTCGGCACCCAGATTCGTGTCTACCCAAAGCCATCAGCACATACTCAAGAACCTGTTCAATCTTCAGCTATAGAGTCGTACGAAGCCCTAAGCGAACGTCATTGCGATTTGACCCGAGGAACGAGGGACAAATCGCAATGACAACCCGCTTTCAAGGTGGCTCACCTTGCCGCCGGAGGCATATTTTTTGCCTTTCCCAGCCCTACAACACCCCGAACACCTGCACCTCAGCCAGGGAGAGGAAGTTGGCACCATCCAATTGAACTTTCACATACCGGCCCTGCACTGCAACAGGCAGGCTCAGTGTGCTGGCAGGCATACCGGCCTGATAGATTTTATAGACCGCTGGGTCGGAGATCAGGTCATCGATGCTTCTGTTGTGGATGGGGGTCTCTGAGACAAACACATAAAAGTCGCTAAGTCGGTAGGAACAACAATCCGTTCGGTTGGTGAGCCTGATTTCAGAGAGCACGGCTTGCACCCCCAAATCAACCTGCCACCAGGCATTGGCGTCGTTGTTGGTATGGGTCACGGAACCGCCACCCCAGTTCCCGTTTGGGTTGCCATCCACGGCACGTGATGCAAAGGCGTACCCTCCGTAAGTGGAGGACTGGAGTGTTTCTTTTCCAAGGGCGAGGTTGGCCTGGGTGTTGGCCACCCACTGCCCTTCGTTCAACCGGTCGGAGTAGTTGAGCCAGACGGAATCGACCACCATATCGGTTTTGAGATCCCTCAATTCAGCATTCTCATACCCGTTCACAGGCACGCCGAAGTCAAGGCCCTCCCCGGGGAATTCATCGCTGCAGGCAGACGCAGCCTCAACCCATGTGTACGACCCATCCGTAATGGTCCATTCGCGGGAAACCGGATCCTGGCAAGCCACGCGTCTGTAGAGTGAGCAGGGAAGATCATTGAAGCGACCGTCGCCCCTTTGCACCGCACAGTCTTCGCCACCTGCATCGTTGGGTTCGTTTTCACCCCAACTCCAGATCTGAGCCTGCAACCGTGAATCAAAGGGCACGACCTGATCCAGCCCGATGGCCCCGATGCCGCACTCAGCCATCTCAGCGGCGTCCGTTGCCGTGATGGGCGGTCCGGGGTCGCCAAACATGGATGACAAGACCGTCGAGTCTTCATAGATTCGAACCAGATGATTTTGAATATAGTCCGTGTCTCTGCCCCCCGCCGTGCACACAGGATACGGGGTAAAATTCTCCAGGGACTCTGTGGCTGAAAAATGGCCGTTGAACACATAATTGGACCAGTTGGTGGTCGCACAATTTCCGCCCACCAGAAGAATCTGTTTTCCGGAAGCAAGGACATCCGCCTTTGACAGATCCATGGGCAACGACCGACACCCATTGGGCTTGAAAACAAGGTTCCCGATGATGCCGTTCATCTCAGAGATGGCTTTGTCGTAATGCCCCTCCATGTGGTCCTCGATATAAATTATCAAAACCTCGTTGGGGTTGCTGTTGAGCCAGTTTTTCACCTCCTGAAGCCCTTGCGTAAAAAAGCGATCGTTGGGATGGGTTCCCGTGTCCCCATTTGCGTGACTCAGCTTCAATTCCTGGGTAAAGGTCCACTCCCAGGGCCAGAACCCACTCGAAGAAAAGGTGTGGTGCACATCCAGCTCAATGGCCCGAATGCCGATCTCCAGTTGGTCGTAAATACTGATCTGCTGATTGGGGTCAATGTAACTTCCGTTCTGTGAGTAGACCCCGGCATTGTACGAATTGTGCGTCGTCAAAAAACATGCCCTCCCAAGAGGGGCCGCGAGATCAATATCCCCCTGGTGCTGCAACGCCTGATGCGCCCAGCTCGCCTTGTAATCCGACACCTCCGATGCGCTCACAGTAGACGATAGAAACATCATCACACCTGCCACCAGACATCTGGAACATGTTCTCAGCATGGATCCCCCTCTTTGAGTTTGGGTAAGACGAACGGAAAAATGGGAAATAACGAATAGGCAACCCCCGGCGACCAGATGAAGGCACCTGGAGACCTGATTGCAAAGGCTCTCGACCTTCATTCATAAATCCGATCACATTCGGTGACGGGCTGCGCCCGTAATCAACGATCAAGGTTTATGACCGATAGCCGGGCCACAAGGGCACTTGTTTTTGGGTAGATTCTTGCCGAAACAGCTCCGGCGGCGAAGTACAGCGGCACTCTTCCCCATGTGGAAAATCACTGATTCATTCACGTAAGACAGAACTGAATCGACAGGTAAAGAGTGGGACAATTGGGTCTGGCATGTTGCGGACAAAGGGCTCTAAAGCTATTTGAAGCGCTATCGACCCATGGAAGGCTTTGCAAACAGGTAACACAAAGCTCTGTTGATACAAACAGCGGATATGATGTTGAATTACATATTTTTATAGTGGGCGGGAGTCTCTGTCAATGGATTTAGAACAAACGGGTGTGGAGACAGGTGAATGATGCATGGTGAAAACAGGGGGCAAAAAAACTGACGAACCCGTTGTGTCGAATGCAGAGACGCATACCTTGACGTAGGGTTGGATCATCGTGCTTGTGAAGAGAGGGGGAAGATTACACGAGGGGACTTCGAGGAAGAAAGAAGAGGAAGAGAAATGTGGCGTCCCCAAGGGGATTTGAACCCCTGTCGCCGGCGTGAAAGGCCGGTGTCCTGGACCAGGCTAGACGATGGGGACGCAATCATTTCTTCTTTCGGGTTGTGGCGGGAGTGACGAGACTCGAACTCGCGGCCTCCAGCGTGACAGGCTGGCGTTCTAACCAACTGAACTACACCCCCGTAACCCAAAAAAGTTGTCGAGTGGTGCCCAGGGACAGAATCGAACTGCCGACACGGGGATTTTCAGTCCCCTGCTCTACCGACTGAGCTACCTGGGCTCACCAAACGAGAACAGGTTTTAAAGAAATTCACCGGCGGTGTCAACCGAAAGTTGCATGCCGTGTAAAATTCCATGGCGATTGAGCCTTTCAAAGGCTGTAAACAACCTGTGACAAGCCCATTGAGGCGGCTGTTTGCGAAGACAACACCCCCTGCCATACAGGGGCTGTCCTCGAGAAACACCCCTGCCCGACCCTCACCTCAACCAACTGGAAATGTTCGCTTTATTTTCTGGCACGAGCGCATTGAATTTTGCACCATACACCAGGGTTGCGAGGATATCCTCTTCTTCCATGGGTGGTTCAGATGAAAAATGCAATGCGGCCTCTCCTTCTGAGGTGAGGGTGAGGGTATAATCCACATTGGACGATGAGGCCCGGGCTTTCAGCTCTCTGTTGCCACCGGGCGTGTCGGTCAGGTCAATCGTGGTCTGCTTTACCGTAAAAAGCACATGTCCCAAGGTGAAGTGACCACCGCCTATATCCAATGCGACCTTTTCCCCGCCCACTGAACGGTAGGCAGCGTCAAGGGTCAGGGCCCTTATGGGTGGAACCGACTCATGTTCAAAATAGTCATCGAATGAAAAGTTAGTAAGCGTGACCTTTTGTGTTGCAGCATCCTTGCCTGTGATTCTAATTGCCCCACCAAATCCTTCGAAGGCACCCATCAAGGCTGGCTGACCGGTAAAATCAACGGAGCCGGTAAACTCGATATCCTTCTTCAACGCCCAGTGAAGCTTTTCTCCGATTCGGCCACGTATATCGATGGCCGATCCGTACTTGCCCTCGGCCAAGTCACCCGTCGGGATGATATCTATGTCCACATTGTTGCTTGAAAGAACCAACCGCCCCAGAAGAAACGTCTCACCTGCAACCATAAACCCGTCTGACTCAAATTTTTCAATGGTGGTTTGCTCCTGTGTCAGGGGGTCCTCGATGGTGAGATCGTTTATGCGGATCTCTTTGACGATCCATTTCTTGGCAAGGTATCTCTCAACAATGGAGTCCGATGCTTGATCATCAAGGGGCTCATTGCCGGTGGTATAATCCGGGCCGTTCACAGGATCGGTGCTCTCTTCCATTGAAAACGAATCGTCACCACCTGTCACTGTTTCTTCATACGACGTTTCGCCAGGGCTGATGTAAAGATGGGCGGCTTCGAGGTGAATGCTGGTGATGATGATGGCCTCGGATGTATTCTCGTACTCAAACCCCATGTTCTTTATGGTTGAGACCCTGGCGGGGTCCTCGGGGTGCGTGTAGGAGAGAGTCCCGATCGTAAACCCACGGGAAAAAGTGCCCGTGACATCATCAAACGCCCAGTGCGGGTCCAGTTTCTCCACCATGCCAAAGACCGCCCGGGCCGGAAGGGCCGTATAAAACAGAGCGACATACCCAAAACCTGCGATAAGAAGAACCATCACCAGAAGAACTTTTATCACTTTCAACAGAACACTCCTTTTTGCAGATCCATGAAATACAATGTGTCCAAACCATGCTCAACGTCGCCTCCGGTGCCCCCAGCGGGTGCCAAACGTTTTTGACCTAATCTAAAAATGTGGGCCTGACAAACAGATTTCATCTTTGATTTCAAGGGCACATGAAATTCAAAGGAGGATGTGATTTGCCCTGAGGAACGAGGGGTAAAGCGCATCCGCAACCTGCCATTCAATTCAGGCGAGCGGAGCAGTGCTTACAAAAAACAGCATCGGGATCGTGCCCTTCGGCCATGCATTCCGGGCAGACCTGTGTGGAGACGATCTTCTTCTGCCCTGCAATTCCCAACTCAGCCGTGACGATCCCTGTCGGGACCGCAATGATGGCATAGCCCAGGATCATGATCACAGATGCCAGGGCCTGGCCCGGGTTTGTTTTGGGCGAGATATCTCCGTACCCGACGGTGGTCATGGTGACGATGGCCCAGTAGACACTCCGGGGAATGCTGGTAAACCCGTTTGGGGGCCCTTCAACCAGGTACATGAGGGAGCCGAAGATGATCACCAGGGCAAGAATGGTCAGCAGGAAGATCGTGATTTTCCTGCGGCTCGCCTGGAGTGCCCGTGTCAGAATGGAGGCCTCCCCGATATAGGTTGCCAGCTTGAACACCCGGAACACCCTTAGCACCCGCAGCACCCGTATGACGATGAGGTACTGGCTGCCGGGCACAAAAAGGCTGATATAGGTGGGTATAATGGCCAGAAGGTCCACCACACCGAGAAAGCTTACCGCATACCCCAGGGGCCTCTTCACACAGGAGAGCCGCAGAATGTATTCCGCGGTAAACAAGAGGGTAAACCCCCACTCCATTCCGTGAAGATACAGTCCGTAGCGATCATGAAAGTCCGCCACGCTGTCCAGCATCACGACCATCACACTTGAAACAATGGCGATGATCAGGATGATATCAAACCATTTGCCGGCCTTTGTGTCCGCTTCAAAGATGATTTCATGAAGCCTGTGGCGAATACGCTGAAGCTCTGTTGGCCTGGATGTCATGGGCAAGTCTCCGTGGAGTCAGAAAGAGGTGTCACGTGCAGGCCTTTCATACAATAAAGGGGCGCCAGGGGATGATCCCCTGGACCCCATATTGCAAATGCCCTCGCCCCTCGTTCCCCGGGTCGAGAGCATTTGCAGAGATTTTCCTCTAAAAATAAACAAGGCCCGTTTGTCAAACCGAACCTTTCAAATCAGGTAAAAGTCGCCTCCGGCGGCCCTGCCGGGGGCCAAACGTTTGAAAAGTTTGATAAACAGGTCTATAAAAATGAGCCTTGAAAACTATCGCTTCAAAAGCGGATTTAATTTGACCCGAGGGACGAGGGGCAAAACGCATACGCTACCTGTTTTCAAGGAATTTTGCCTAATGTGGCTTCGCCACCCTTGCCCGCCGGAGGCAGCTTTTTGGAAGCTGAATGGGTACGTGCCGGGTTGATATCATAACAAGGCAATGGCTCCCGGGCCCCTGAAGAAGGGCCCGGGGATATTTCTTATTCTTCGCTCGACGTCGGAAGATTCACCTCCTGAAGATCGTCGCCAAGATGGATCCGTTCCGTGCTTCCGAGCACGCCTAAGGCCAGGGCCAGAATCGTCCAGGCGTGAACGGCGTGATACCCGCCACCGTAATGCTCCCCGAGCTCATGGATCTGGGCATGGCAATTGTGGCATCCGGTAATGCAGTAAGGTGCCTGGGTTCCCTTGATCTGCTTATCCTTTATCTTTCCGTACTCGAGCCGCTGCTCCTTGTATCCGGACTGCAGGAACCCCCCACCTCCGCCACAGCAGAAATTATTCGATTTATTGGGGGTCATGTCCACAAAATTATCTTTCCCCACGCAGGACGTGACAACAAAGCGCATGTCATCGGCGGCCGCATCGCCAAAGGTCTTGCGGACAATCTGACAGGGATCCTGAAGGGTGAACTTGATCTTCAGCTCGTCGTTCCAGCTGGGATCGGGCTTAAGCTTTCCTTCGCGTATCCACTTGGCGTAAAGATTGTACATGGTCTCGACTTCAAAGTTGTGAGGAATTTTGAACTTATCCAGTCCTACCAGGACTGCAAAGGTGATGTGCCCTCACTCCGTATTGAGAAACGTTTTGCACCCCAGCTCATCACATTTTTGAGCGCTCCTTTCGGTCAGCTCCTTCCACCCTTTGTCATCGGCCATGAACAGGCAATAGTTCTCGGCGGCCCACCCGACGCTGCCGTACGTCCAGTCCACACCGGCAAGGTTCAGGATTTTCCACAAGGGCCCCATCTCTTCAGGCTCGATCATGGGCTCCCTGGAGTTCTGGTTAATAAAAAATTCCGCCCCCTCTTTGTCGATGGGGGCCTGAAGGTTCCGCTCCTCCCAAATGGGGTACTCCTCCTTGATCTCTTCAAGGAGGTCTTCCACCACAAACTCGAAATCTTCCTGTGAACACCCCATGGCGCTGTTGGTTGGCTTTGACAAGGCCATGTCGCAGGAGCCGAGAATCCCCTTGGGCATCTCATCACGGGGACGCAACCTCCGTGCGTTGAACACAAGCTGCGGGATGTTGATTTTCATGGGGCAGACATACATGCACCGGGTACACATGGTGCAAAACCAGGGCCAACGGCTCTCCTTGATCTCCTCGTCCATGCCCAGGGCAGCCATGCGCAGGAACTTGCGCGGGTCCATGTCGTCCATGTTTGTTGCCGGACAACCGGAGGCACACGCCCCGCAGGTCAGGCAGTCGTTGAGGTTCCCCCCGTCCGGGAGCAGCTTCATGACCATGTCTTTAAAGGCGCTCTTGCTTCCACTCTTCAGTTTGATTGGTTTGTCACTCATGGGTCACTGTCCTCCTCTTTCTGGTCTTCAGGGGGAATGTTGAAGGGAGAGCCCCGACA